>JAAUXT010052713.1_pt1 | contig 12146 bp, 15 predicted proteins | sample 7278171 | NCBI WGS metagenome assembly JAAUXT01 (sample SAMN14350112, study PRJNA611818) | marine sediment metagenome | isolation source: surface marine sediment (1.8m) | place: French Polynesia: Moorea | collected 2018-08
ATTGTTTGTTTGTTTGCTTCTTGATGGTTGAACTGAAGCTTCCTTTCAGAATGTGCGGCACAAACAAGTGTTCCCCGAGTTGACACCCATCGATGGGGTGGAAGAGGTGTCGGAGTTGGAGCCAGAGTGCGAGAACTTGAGGGAAGATGTCACGAGACCCCAGGTCCAGAACGTGAGGCCTGAGCAGAGCAAGAGAGAGGCACAACCGGTGAGTCATGTTGAACAATTATTCACACATGACAGCGTTCTCTCGCCTGTGTTCTTTCTTGCTTCAAAGTAGACATTTTGCGAAAGACAAGTCCGTTCTCTTCTTGTTTCCAGGAAACGTGGGAGTTGCGACATCAGTTGGATCTTCATGTGGGGACGCCCTCAGATCGGTTTTCGTTGGCAGTGGTACCCTCTAGTGGTGATGTTGTGGTGTACGATGCGGCTGCGAATCTACGTCGGTGCAACTTCCTTCCGGAAGGGAAAGGGGAGTGGGAGGACATGAAATGGACTTGCTTCCATCAACGAATCATGCGGTCGAGATGGTTTCAGAAACTGTTACCAGCATGTCTTCAGGCCAAAGTGTTTCATTCTCTGGCACCGCTGTTTGTCTCGGTTGTTCAGGTGGAGGGTAAGAACTTCCTGACTGTAGCATGCAACAGATGCAATGACATCACGTCAATTGACTTGCAGACCAAACAAAAGTCGATCGCCTACCGCTTCAAACCTAAGTCTCTTGCAATGTGCAATGGAGCATCGGGCAAACTTTTGCTTTTTCTTGAAAATGGATACGTCCAAGAGTTGTCTGGCACTTTGAAAGATGAAAAGCTAAAGTTAATTGAAACGGGCCTAAAATTCCAAGTAGAGAAAGATCATGTGTCCGAACCCTGTTCAATGTGTTACCTCCCTGGTCCTCCTGATGCTGTCGCTGTATCGTCCTCTTCCTCGGTTGGGGTCTATTACAGAAAAGGAAAGACCGCGTGGCGGAGAATGTCACCGCTGGTGGTTGATGGTATGAGAGTAAGACCTTGTGGCATCGCATTCTCTGTGCGGCACAACACACTTCTGCTGGCTGACGGCAGAAACCACTGTCTCCTGGAGTTCGATCCCCTGGACGGGTCCCCCTTGCGTAAAGTCCCTTTGAAACCAATAATGCCGAACTACCCGATCCTCGTCAGCTGGTCCGAAGACAAGGAGGATCGCGAAGATCCCAGTGATCACCTCCTTGTTCTTGGGGGTCGCGTCAAGCAGAAAAAAGCAGAAGGTGTTTTGTTGCGCTACGAAGTGCCTGGTCCTCGCGCGAGCTGATCAAAGCTTTTCAACTTTACGCTTTTCTCACCCGCAATTCACTTTTTGCTGTGTATGTACTGTGTATTGTGTAGACTCTGTTGGCTTGTGCAATTGTGGTGAACAAACACACGATGTAAAAATACTCCTTTCTCCTGCACCACCTGAGACAGATTTCCATTTGTGAGATTCGATGGCTTTTACTGTTTGTTGAGATGTACAGCTGGTTTGTTTTCTGTGTGTAGAGTTGTGCAGGTCACTGTGTGTTGAAAAACACAATTGAAGATGTTTTCCGAAATAAAATATCATTGAACGTCAATTTCAAATGTGATGAGGAGCTCTGTGTCTCCGTCTTATGAATTTGGAGAAAAGTGGTGAAATGTCCGTTATGAATCCGCAAATGAATGCGTGTGCTCGTGCAAATGGCCAGGTAATCAGCTTGAAGCGCAAAAGGCAAGAAACGTGTGTGTGTGTGTGTGTGTGTGTGTGTGTGTGTGTGTGTGTGTGGTCAGACACTCGCACAATTGGCAGTGTCAGCATACCTGTCACAACTATTTTTTCCTTGTTTGGTCATCGCCTTTCCGCTCTCCATGCGAACGACAGTGAGCACACAGAGAGGACCAGACGCGATACACGCTATCTCACCAAAACAAAACACGTGATCCTTGCTGCAATTTGTTTTTGCCAGGCTCTCAGATATTTGACTCTAGATTCGGGGCAGACTTGTTTCACACTGGGTGCGTCATCAATTGAGTGTGTCCATGCGCAGCATCATACAGTTGCCAGACCAGTGCGTTTGGCTTCTCTCAGCCCAGATCCTGTGTGTATGGGTCTCAGAATCATGGTATTGTTCCTTTTCTCAACTGATCGAGGCTCGGCGTTCTGCCAGATCCTAGGCAGGGCAGGGCAGGGCAGGGCAGGGCAGGGCAGGGCAGGCGCCACAGCTTTGCTTTGCGATGGCGGTGCTGCCCTCGAGTCTCGACCTGATGCTGTATGACTCGTCTGGAGACCTGACCCGCTTCTGCTTCAAAACAGATGAGTTCAAAAGGATGAAAATGTCGTGCGGCCACGGCATTTTCTGGTCTTCGTTCCCAAGACACCTCACAACTGACACTTTGACGTCTTTGGACGTGTCTATTCTGGGTGTTTTGATCAAAGGGCAGGAGCAGTTAGTTGTGAGCTGTGGGAGATGCAAAACCGTCTCTTTGATTGATGTGAATAGTGAGAAAAGCAAAATTGTCTTCCGCTGCGAAAAGGAGCCCGTGGCCATGTGTGAGGGGGGAGAGCCAGGGCGCCTGTGGCTTCTACTCAAGGGTGGGCCTGTCATAGAGTTGACCTGGAAAGAGAAAGCGTTCACAGAAACGGGTGGGACTTTTGAAGTTAAGATTGAACAGTGCTGGTCAATGCGTTACCTGGCTGCACAAGATGCTCTGGTTGTCTCCACCCGCGTCGCTGTGCAGGCGTACCGCAGGTCGGGGGAACTCCTGTGGAGAATGCAGGACCCAGTGGATGCCCACGGGCTCACACACATCAGCGATGGCGAACGCCAGGTGCTCCTGGTGGCTGTTGGGGTGCACCGCTACCTGGTGGGACTGGAGCCCGCAGATGGGTCCGCCCAGGGCGGCTTGGACCTGACATCCCTCAAGCCCTTTGTGCCTCTGTATTTGGGTTGGTGTCGGGGTCACCTAATTGTGCTGGCGGGGTGTAGAACACGTGATGGTAAAAGTATGGAAGGCATTCTGCAGTGGTGGAAGGTGCAGTGAATTTGTGAGAGAAGCGAGCAAAATGATCAAATCTGTCTTTTTTTTCCGGAGACATCACAAACATACGGAGGTTCAGCATGCATGTAAATTTATGTCTGTCACGTGCGCGCGTCATGTGACGTCGCAACGTCAGGACGCAGCGTCATCGCTGTGCGTCGCGTTGTGACGTCATCGGCTTGGTCAGGTTTCACAAATGAAGAGTAAGAATTTTTTGTGTGGGTTTTTGAGATTGTGCAATTGTTCTGTGTGTCATTTACAATTTCATCGAGTTGACGGGTCTCACAAGTGGGTTAGCACACACACACACATACACGCACGCACAATCACACTCACGTGCACATAGATTCACACACGCATACACGCAGGGACATTTACGCGTACATGCACGCACAGTCACACAGACGCACACGCATAGGCACACATACACGTATACATAGACACACACACGCACAGTCACCAAGACTTTCTGAAGCCGCGGCATCCCAAAGCGACAACGCGTTATCTTGGGCATTTTGTCCGCACTTCACTTCCCAATCACAACATTCACCTCCCACCATCTCGATCGTACACCATCCCGTAAATAGCCTGCTGCTTGTCACAATGAAGTTGCTGAACTGTTACCGTTTCTCTGAGTTTGTTCCCAGCACTGCACCTCAATGCAAAACCAGACTGGCGACAAGAGTGCAGGAACTTGAGGAACCCCGAGCACCTACCTGTTGAGTCAGTCCATTCAGCGAGTCACGTCTTTATAGAACCAATCACGGCTCGTTTCCGTTGCCTCATATCAAAGCGAAGACACGCCCACTTTACCTGCGCCACTTGGTGATTATCAAGTCTCTTCTTTGTTTACAATATCAGTGTTGTTTTGATAACTGCACGTGCAATTGGACGAGATCGCACCACGTGTGTTGTCCGCTTCACTCACACACGTGCTGCGCGTGTGTGTAGAATCTTCAGATTTGCCATTCAGGGTTTTATTCAGGGGTGAATCCACAGTGCATGTGCTCTCGGTATCAATAACTCCGGTGATCTCTGCTAAACAAACGTCTTCCCTTTGGCGCTGACAGAAGCAAATTCAGTTTTCAAACAGTCATGTTCCTCAACGTTGAGACGGCACCCCGCACCCCACACCCCGCACCCTGCACCCTGCACCCTGCACCCTGCACCCTGCACCCTGCACCCTGCACCCTGCACCCTGCACCCTGCACCCTGCACCCTGCACCCTGCACCCCGCTCCCAGCACTCAAAATCTCGAGATGTCACCCTCCCATTCTTGACATCAGGAACACCAAGATCTCGAAAGATTTTTCGTGTGCTTTCATTTTGCAGAAACCACTCATTTGTGTGCGTGTTTTCCTTTGTTTTCTGCCCCTTTCACAGGTGGTGTGGGTGTCGGACGTAGATCCACCCTGACATGCACAACTCAAACTCAGAAATACTCCCCCACCCACCCTCACCCCCAAATGCAAAAGTTGGAATGGCAAGGCTGTCAAATGAATCCTGGTGCCAAATCCAATTGACATTTCGTGGAGAACTGTCGCAAAATCTGTGGGTTCGGACGGCCAGAAAATATGCCGCTGTGCACACAAAAACGTTGCTTCCAATTGTAGTTGAAGATTTTATACCCTATACTTCGTTGATCAGGACACACCTGTGCACACCTGTGCACACACACATACACACACGCACACACACACACACGATCACACACAATCGAGCACACACACACACAAACACACACGAGCACACACACAAACGAACACAGACACACAAACACACACACACAACACACACATGAACACACACACACGTGTCAATGCAAACCATTTCACTCCAGGTTCCACAGGATCACCGTATGTAAGAGTTTGGTGCAGCTGTAACTGCTCCAGAAGAAGAAAGGGAGGAGCTCGAGCTCTGGGCTGGCGTGCAACCCCATTGGAAGCCAACTGCAGCTCAAAATTTTTTGCACTGGTGGCTCAAAATGTCAAAATTGGTCGGGGGGGGGAGTCAGATTCTCATGCGCCTGTGGATCCACCTCCAGATCTTCGAAACGGTGACAGTTCTGAAAATTTGTGCCATGAAGATTTTCGAGGTTTCGCACAAATTTTCGCACATTAGGCAGATTAAGCACGACGTTTGAAAACGGCTGAACGTCACGTCGCCGACGCGACGCGTGAACGTCGAAATAGCAATTTTGACGCGACGGGGCTCCGACGGGTGATTTCGAACGTCGCGCTTAAACTCCCCATTAGTCAACTTCTGCGCGTGGGACGGGTTGTGTTGTTCGAAATTTGAACAAAAAATCTTTCTGTTCAACAAGACACAGTATCCAAGGTGGATACGCAGAAATGAGATTCCATTGCATTTTGCGCGCATTTATTGTTGCAAGGCATATTTCTTTGTACCTTTGTACAGATCTACGTGGACACATTTTGTAAAATGTCTTTGGGAAAATGAATTAAATGTATGAAATAAAGTCTTGGTCTGTCAACCCAAAGACAACGCCATTATTTTCTTAGGGCAAATCTGCATGTTCATCAAACCCTCAGCTACAACATATAGAAAAGTAACGCTTGTCCCGAAGGTATAGACTTCTGAGGTATGAACTGAACCAGCATACCCTGTGGAGGGTACGGGAATCGCGCTCTGTGTATTGCCGCTCATCACATTGATCAACAAAACTCAGGGTACGTCTGAACATGATCTGCGTCGTCAGATGGTTGATTTCCCGCTGTTCAGTGGGGAGTTTGTGTAAACAGCCCGCAACCCTGGAAACGCAAACGCAAGTTTTGGTTGCTGTGACAGTCAAAAGTTACGTTTGCGTTTGCGTTTCCAGGTTGCGGGCTGTTTGCACAAACTGGCCAGTAGCGCGAGACGCACCCACTGTGAACAGTGGCCAGATCAGTGAGATAACGTTTTGAAGAAAAGTGATGAGATCTGCAGGAAACCTTCGTTTCCGTTTGCGTCTCATCAAACGTGTGGAGAAGAAGTGAGGAAAACTGATTTGGATTAGCACATATGCGCGCGCGCGCGCGCGCGCGTGTGTGTGTGTGTGTGTGTGTGTGTGTATACATGTGTGTGTGTCTGTGTCCGTGTCTGTGTGTGCGTGTGTGTGCGTGCGTTTGTGTGTGTGCGTATCTGTGTGTGTGTTTCTTTGTGGGGTGTGTGTGCATGTGTGTGTTTTGTGTGTGTGTTTGGCGTGGAATGGGAACGGAAGACGGGTCAATTGCGTGAGCGTGCGCACTGACCTGTGCGAGTGTGTGTGTGTGTGTGTGTGTGTGTGTGTGTGTGTGTATAGAGCTGCAAGTCATGCAAGGGCCAGGCCCGATACCCGGACCACCAGTTTTAAAGGCGCGCTCCTTATCTCAACAACAGCAGAAAACAGACAACATTGCTCCTGCCAGGTCAGAGAAATTGCGGGGCGGGGGATGGGGTGAAAGAGAGGGGAGGAGACTCAGTGTTGTCATCCACTAAAAACGCCCAAAGCAACAAACTTGGGATATTTGGGTCGGCCAGTGTGGGGTGGTGGAGCGAAGGGGGGCAGTCCGGGGATGTTGCGGGGCGGGGTGGGGTGGGGGTGGGGTGGGGCAGGGCGAGGTGAGATGGGGCTGGTACAGGGCGGGGGGGGGGTTCAGGGTGGGGGTGCAGGGCAGTCAGAGCAGGCACGTCAGGGCAGGAGGGTGGTGCAGGTCTGTGCAGGGAGGGGTGCGGTGGGGTGGGGCATAGTGGGACACCTGAGACACCCAGCGCAGAATCCGCCTCCCGAATGAAAATATGTCACTGCTCCAAAATATGATAAGAGAAGAATTCCTTGACACGCACAACGGGGAGTGAGCGGGCTTTTGGGGTCAGGGTGGGTTTGGGGCAGGGCAGGGCAGGGCGGGAGGATGGGGTTCATACACCTGACACACCCACCACAAGGTCCGCCTCCCGAAGCCAAAGATGTTACTGCTCCAACATGTATCAAGAGTAGACTTCCTTGACGCGCACAACGGGGTAGGGTTGGCGTTTTTTTTTTTTGGGTGAGGGTGGGTTTGGGGCAGCGTAGGGGCGGGGGCGGTGGTCCTGAGACACACCCACCGAAGAATCCGCCTCCCGAAGCCAAAGATGCCCCTGCTCCAATATGTGACACGAGATCGTTGTGTTTACGCACCGAAACGCGCCCTACTTTTGGACCACCCCATTTCAAATGAACTTACCACAGTATGTTTCCAATGTTCGCGAGAAGGGGAAGTTTATCGAGTACAGGTAAAACGTTTTTCTTGCTTTTCAATTGTTCTCGAGTCATCTGCCTCATAAAGCCCCTTTCTCGTCATATTTCCCTTCATGTGCGTGATCCGCAGGTACTTTTCCACGAAACGTGGCGGGAATTTGAAGCAAAGTTGATCCAAATGTTCCGAACGTGCAGCTGAGGAAAACAAAAAACACACGCACACACACACGCACACCCACGCTTGAGGCGACTGCGTCTGCACTTGCGACACATAACTGTGTCTCAAATGTTCAAAGGAAAACCGTGTTTTGGTGTGTTGTTGTTTGTGCGTGCGTGTGTGAGGTGTATGCGGTGCACGCATACATTGGGTGGCTGCACTCTACCTTTGGTGCCAGGATCTCACAGTTCCCCATCAGTGGTCTCTGTGTGTGCGTGTGTGTGAATGTGTGTGCGTGTGTGTCTGTATGTGGGCGTGTGTGTGGGGGGGGGCGTGCGTGTGTTTGTTCGTATTTCTTTTTGTTTGTGATAACGCGATGCCTTGGGTTTCCTTCGTCAACTGGATCAATTCAACTGAAGTTCACAACAGTTCTTCCGTTGTCAGGGTGACGACGACGCTGCGTCCCGACGCCACTGGACGCGCTAACGTAACTGACGTGACGTCATGGCGGAGGGCGGACGGGAGCCGCCTCCACAGGTGAGCACTGTGGGTGTGCTGACCCCAGAAATAGTACTCACCAGAAACTTTCGGGTTTTTTTTTTTCAACTGATTGAATCAAATTTGCAGGACAGTCTGTCGGACAGAGAGCTGAGTGAGATCGCCTCGGAGATCTCCGCTCAAGACATGAACGTCATCGCTCTTGAGAGGCTGGACATTGACCTCGTGACCTTGAAGGACATGGAAGTGCAGTACAACAACCTGCACATGCTCAAAGTCGAGCTGCTCAGGAGGTGGCAAAACAAGTCCGCCGAGGGCAGAGAGGTCAGTCACGTGTGTACGTGCAAGAAGTGTACACGTGTGTGTGTGTGTGTGTTTGACAGCCACAGATGGACCAAACCAACTTCAAATCAAAAATATGAGATGCAGTGGAAAAAACGTCCCGCGTCTTCAACTCGTCAGCGTTCTTGTTTCTTCAGACGCTCAGGGCTATTCTGCACGCAGTCGCCAGGAAACATGGCTCCGTGAACCCGGACACCATCGACAGGATCCTGCAGCCTAGCAACGCGGTGAGTCACTGGGTGCGAGGGCCTGGCCAATCAGAGGTCCCCAACTAGAGTCCAGGCCAGTTGAGGTCAATCCCAAGCGTAGAAAACAAGTTTGAAGAAATTCGGGGGGGGGGGGCGACGTTTCTTTTCATCTCGTGTATGGTGTGCACTGAGTCCTTCTCAAATCCCGGAAAAATTTCTTTCCCTGTTATTCTCATTTTGCACAAACTCTTGTGTTAGTTTTCCGCAAAACCACCTGACCATATCCAGAATTCCGGACAAAAAGAATTTTTGCTGTCCTTCAGAACCTGAGGCACCAAAAGTGCTGAACGACATGAAGATCATCATCGAGGATAAACTGAAGGCGGAGGCGGAGGCGAAACGAGCGAGACAGGCGTGTGAGAACCTGAGAGAAGAGGTCAAACGAATCGCGGCGGAGAAGGCGGAGCTGGAGGAGAGCGAGGTGGAGAAAAGAGCGAACCTCCAGAAGAAACTTGTGAGTACAGACAACAAAACAAGCGCTGTACACAATGATTTTGTCTGCAGAAACGAGAAGATTTTGTTCCGTGGTTTGGCATTTTGTGAGCACGATTGCAGTATGACTCAACTGGAACGTCGCTGTGAAAATGCAGCATTTTCTTCAGAATTCTTCTGTTTGCAGGATGAACGTGAAAAGCGCTTGGAGCGAGAGAAGGAAAAAGTGCAGGAACTGCAGGAAAAGAACGAAAAGACTGAAGCGGAACTCAGAAGAATGCAGAGCCTTGTGGAGGAGTACGAAGAGGTCACTGCCAAGCTGCGGTCAGACCTGGTGAGTCAGCTTGGTCATGTCTTTGATGAAAGCGTGCAACAAAAGATTTGCGTTTGTGGCGCTTTTTTACGCTGTTGTGCGTGCCTGTGTGAAGATACCTACCCAGACCAGACTTTTCAAGGTGTTTGTGAGGTAGCAGCACGATTTGCAGTACAGTGAATCTGTTTCAGAACCTTGCTGAAGAAAAGCGTCGTGCTGAGATGGTGGCTGCCCCCGTGCTGGGAAACAAACAGGTACGGCTGCCTCCCTGAGTCAGTACATTTTCCGTCTGATGCCAGGAGCAGGTCCAGGGTCTTGTGAAGGTGGCGCCACCACGACTGGCGCCTGAGGTGGTGACCCACGTGAAGCGGTTTCCACATTGGTGACGACGTCAAGGTTTTCTTGATGACGCCAGAGAATGCTCTGGACCATTTTTTGATGCCCAGCATTTGGGCGTCAGGTTAAATTTTGATGATGACGTCAAAATTCTGCGGTTGTGATGACAACATTACCAACGTGAAACAGGCTTGAGTAGAGATGCCTCCTTTACCGCGTACATGTAGCCGGATGACTTTGTTCTCAAAAATACACTGTGAGCACGTGTACTTTGTGCGTACTCGTAAATCAATTGTGCATAAACGAACACACCCAGGCGAAAACAAAGAGCAAGGCTTTGAAATGCTCTCTTCGAACAACTTCTTCATCAGTCGATTTTCCTCGGTCTCTGTTTTTCAGTGGTAGTTGAACCTGGTCCACAGTGCAACCGTGAAGTTTTCGTTTGGCTGTGTTGGGATGGCGGTGCTGCCCTCCAGCCGAGACGTGGTGGTCCACAACATAGACCAACCCAAGCTGGGACTCCTCTTCGGAAAGAAGAGCCTATCGGCATCCATGCGAAGACTCATCTTCGGAGAGAAGTGGATCGAGGGCATCGAGAACACGTGTTCCCATTTTGGTTCATATATGGCCAGGATCATTGGGACCACTTTCACTCTGCTGGGTGTTGAGGTGAAGGGGCGGGAGCTGCTCGCTGTCAGCTGCAGCCACTGCAGGGACATCAAGTTGGTTGATTTGCAGACAGGTGAGAAGAGCGTCGCTTATCGGTACAAAGATAAACAGAAGCCCGAAGCGATGTGTGAAGGAGAGCCAGGGAGACTGTGGGTTCTTGAGAACGGTGCAGTCATAGAGTTGAACTGTACCGACAAAGTGTTCTGTGAAACAGGTGACGTTTTCAATGCAAATCTTGTTTGTTACGTCCGGTCAATATGTTACCTCGCAGCTCCTCATGATGTTCTGGTGGTGTCCACATATGATCATGTGCGGGCGTACCGCAGGTCGGGGAAACCTGTGTGGAAAATGCCATCACACCATGAGGATGTGAAGGTGGATCCCGAGGGCCTGGCATTCTCTGTTCAGCACCAGGTGCTGCTCCTGGCTGACGGGAAAAACCGCCGCCTCCTGCAGCTCGATCCACGGGACGGGTCCATCCTGAGGAGTTTCCCTCTTCAGAAACTCTCGCCTGTGTTCAAAAACCACGTGCCCTACCGCTTGAGCTGGTCCGGGGATCACCTTGTTGTCCTCGCAGACTATTCACGTCTTTTTTCCTTTTTCTCAGAAGTTGACGTTTGTCTGTGGTTCAAGGTGTTCATTCAGTAAAGACAGTGACGTGTGATCCAAACCTCGAGTCCAGCTCTATTGTTTCTGTGCGTCTGCATTGTCTGTAAAAATTGCACATGTCCGTTTTGTTCCGCATCAATGTTCGGTGAGATGAGATGAGATGGCAGATTTGGTATTTTTGTAACAAAATTCAGAAACTCGTACTTGGATTTTCTCTTATTCAAGTCAAGTGTGATCAAATTTATGTTTACGGAATCCAAAGTTTTGCGCGCTGTTGCTACAAACTTCGTGCCCAAAATAAATTGTCTTCATTGATTGATTCTTCACTTCAGGAATTTAAGTGCGTGCGTGAGTGTGTGTACGTGCGTGTGTGCGTGCATCTGTGCGTGCGTGTGTGCGTGCGTGTGTGCGTGGTTGGGTAAACGTGTGCGTGAGTGCGTTCATGTTTCTTGACGTGGATGCGTGCGTGTATTTGCCAATGTTTTTGACTGTGTGCACGGTGGGTTTGGGTGTGTGTGCGTGCGTGTACGTTTACACACGGTGTGGATGTAAGTGATTGTCTGGCCAATATGAGGGAAAATGTATGTTGACGTTACGTGACAAATGGCTCGGGACCTGGCAGGGTTGGGCACAACACACTAACACACACACACCTGGCATCCACATCCACCACCACCCCACACGTGCACACACACCCCCACCACACACACAGGCACACACATACACTCACCCACACTCACCACAATCAACCACACACATACACACACACACACACAATCACCCACACTCACCACAATCAACCACACCCACAGGCACACAAACACACACACACACACACACACACACACACACACTATCCACTCTCTAACAGAGACGCAGACTGAGGCAACACGTTCACTCTCCGCAACATGTCCCCACACCACCACCAACAGCAGATCCACCGTGCATCAAGCAACACAAATGCAGACTCAGGGAACGTGCCTCCTCTCCACCCTCTGACAAAGACGCAGACTCAGGGAACGTGCCCCCCTCTACTCTCCAACAGAGAAGCAGACTCAGGGAACGTGCCCCACTCTACTCTCCAACAGAGAAGCAGACTCAGGGAACGTGCCCCCCTCTACTCTCCAACAGAGAAGCAGACTCAGGGAACATGCCCCTCTCTACTCTCCAACAGAGATGCAGACTCAGGGAATGTGCCCCCCTCTACTCTCCAACAGAGATGAAGACACGGGGACAATGCACCAAAAAAGGCACAACCGTGTTGCGGGGAAGGGGACGTGGCCGGGTCGCGTCG
>JAAUXT010086968.1_pt1 | contig 12144 bp, 11 predicted proteins | sample 7278171 | NCBI WGS metagenome assembly JAAUXT01 (sample SAMN14350112, study PRJNA611818) | marine sediment metagenome | isolation source: surface marine sediment (1.8m) | place: French Polynesia: Moorea | collected 2018-08
CATCAGGACCAAATTTTTCCAAGTCTGGGGGGGGGGGGGTACCAAAATAACAAAAAGTTAAAAATACAAAAACAGAGGGGGGTGCCTCAGGACCAAAATTTTCCAAGCCTGGGGGGGGGGGGGGGTCCCTCAAGACCAAAATTTTCTAAGTCCAAAACCAGTGGGGGTCCCATTGGCCAAAAATTTTCTAAGTCAAAAAACCCTAACAAAAGTGAACAATTTTTTGAAGTCAGATCTGGCCCTCCTAGCAAATTTCCCGACTTGGGGGGGGGGGTTGCTCAGTGTTACACATCACAGACAGACACATACTGACAATACTAGTGGCACCTTATGCAACTAAAAACTGAGGAATAGCACTGCCACAACACACAAGTCACCATTTCACCCTTGGAACTCATCAGGCCCATTCCAAGGTGTCGTCCGAGAGGTACTGCATGAACATGAAGAGCGCGACATGGGCGACAAGCATGCAAGGAGAAACCCAAATGAATTTTACGAGCTGGAAGTCTTTGGGGCCTAACTTTTTCTTGGGGGGGATTTGGGCACTTTATCTGCACAACTGTTCAACCATAGACAGAGAACCTTCCACAACTTTTCTATTGACGCAAGATACCAATGACACTGGTGATTATTTTTACCTTCCTCCAATCAGCATTCATGGACTCAGGGGAAGTTTGACATCATCTCACTTGAACATGAGTCCCCCAATGACGTCCTACCACCGCATGAGATCAGCAGATCAACTGGGTTATTCACAGCCTTTGTTGACACACTGTGAGTAGATGTACACACACTCAATTTGTGTTGGCTTGTTTGGTCAGATCAGAAACAGAAGTCCTAAGATCTATTGTTTGGCAAATCCGCTGTGGTCAATATGTTCTGCTCTTGAAAATTCCCGAAGAGTAAATTCGTAACTGCAAACCATTTTTGACCTGCAGTGTTTCAAATTACTCGGCAAACATTGCGTCACTGCTGCTTTCTGAACAAGACAAGCAGTGGGGGAGCATTCACGGGGGGCCACGAGGACATCTGGCCCAGACTGCCTGTACCGCACTACCACGAGGTACTTGCCTTAAAGGGACTTCGTCCAACAAAGACACTTTACGGACTCTCGTTGCTAATTTATTGTTTGCCGGAGGCATCATCATTAAAATCTCCCAAACTACAGCAAGGCACAAACTTGTGAGACAGATTCACAAAATCGTCATCATTTGCGTCACAAATGGGGCATGAGTGGATTGTGTGGGTGACTGTGACGTCACGGGTACACTCCACTCCAAAGACCTGCGTACTGATTGATCGCTTGATCCAAACATCAAAAGGACAACCTGTTTGGATCTTAAGTTTGCCTTGTTCTCAACACCACAATATTGAAGAGCAAAATACTCACCAGACCCGCGAGAGACAATGCTCAGACCATGACCGTACAAACAAAAGATGGAAATTGGATCCTGTTCCTTTCAGATCCTTTTGCTCACATGGTGTCGATGCGCAGCGATGAGACTATTTGTAAGGATCCGTTGGTTCATCTGTGTTTCAACATCTTCTGCGCTGGACCTACACGTGAATAAGTATTGACAGAGAAGAACGATGGGAGCTTCTTCCAGCACGCCAGACAAAACAAGAGGAAAGATTCAATCTGCAACCAAAACTAGATTAAGAGCCAAGTTGAAGACATTCAAGCAACTGGAACAGAAAGAGACTCACCGCGATTCAGGTTTGGGAGACTCGAAGGAGGTGGTTTCACCTTCAATGCAACCCTCCAGTAGTGGAAAAGTTGAGGCCATACCAAGATTGCCAGGTGCAGTGGAAACAACAAAATCCCCACCACCCATCCCTCCACGACGGACAACATCTATCCAACCAGAGCTTCACTCACACGTCCACACAGCTCCTCTGCATTCACCACAGCAACAGCCTCCAGCCTCCACATCAGAGCAGCGGACGCACGTTCCTCACTCCCCACAGACGTGCGTGGTCTCACAACCAGTGATGCCTCCACTTGTAGAACTGCGAATTGTCTCGTCAGGCCCACCAACCCTTGTTTTCCAGGCATCTCGTAGGTATATTCAGTGCTCAGTTGTTTGTGTTTTGTAACTTTCTTTTACATACTTCCAGCAGGACACGTTTTCTTTCAGGAGTCCTTTGTGCTTCGCCAATCAAGAAAGTTGTAGAAACATCATGGGGTCCATGCCCAATTACAATGAGGCAAAACAAGCGCAAAGTGATCTGCACAGTCTCACAGGGAGAACCCAGGATTCTCCAGGCTCCCGACTCTGCTGTCTCCCTCTCCATCCTTCCTGGATCACCCGGAGTGTACTGGATGGCAGTTCACACTGACTTGTCCAAAGCCTCCAAATTAGTGAAAGACAATGAGTGCCGCATTGCTCCTGTTGTTGAAGTTGGTTCAAACCAGGAAGGCATTCAGAAACAGCCCAGCCTCTTGACCATTCCTCACTGTCTTCCAGACAGCAACAGTTGGAAACATATCAATGTCAGAAAGTACAGTAAACAGGATGGATCAATCCAGGACCTAGAACCATATCATGGTGAAGAGAAATTGCAAATGAATGGACAGTTTGAAATAAATAAACATTATGTTACAGTCTTCACCAACAGTTTCAGTGACTTCACCTGTACTAGTTGTGAAAAAACAACCTGCAGAGCAGCCATCTTCATGTTCATCTTTGCAAAGTTGAGCCCATGGGTACATGAAGCTATCACAACCACTGACATCAAGGCATTCCTCTGCTGCAACTTGTTCAGCATTGAAGATTTCAAAAATGTAGGCTTTGAACTGTAGAATTGCCATATCAAGACAAAAGTCTGCTTCAGATTCCTCAAAGTAAGTTTGTTGGTATTCTTCTTTTGTAGGAGCTCATCAGGAGTCAAGCAGACCTCAACATGCACTTGGTTGGTGCTGGTGATGTGTCACTGTCCGTGAAGAATTTCAATCCCCAAGAAACCTGTGTCAGATTGGCTGTTGGTGCTACTGGCAGGCACACAATTTGGGGCCCAGAGGGGGATGATGAAAGATGGAATGGGCAAATGATTGTTGAAGTAAGATATCCTTCTTGCAGATTGACAATCACTTGATCATTTGCACAGACAAAAAATTGGCAGCAATCTTGTTGCTTTTTTTTGGTGGCTTTGGCATCTGTCAAAATACGTGCATTTTTTCCTTCAGAGAAAGTTGTTACCCCAGGTGCTGGATTTTAGAGGATGTCATTTGTGCAGGACATCTTCCAACTCATTTCCATCTGGAGCAATCAGTGTGCATTTGCTCTCTGATGGCTGGCAACACTACTTCAGAGGGACATGTGATCTCATGGTTTTACCAGTCCCAGAAGACGACAATCCTGACCTAGTGGTTTCCAAATGCAAAGCTGAGGTCCACTTCACAGTGCCACTTCAAGCTGGAAGTGAAGTGGGCCAGTGGCATGATTTCTCTTGTCCACGGTGCAAGGTAGGTCATACAGGCATGATGAAGACACAACAACTCGCAGAAACTTCTCGCTGTCCCAAGCTCCACTTTCCAATTTTGTAGTCTGTCACGTATCTCTTTGTTTGGTCTTCAGCCGAAGATGGGTCCCTCAGGACTACACGTCAGAGGCACAGTGGCACCACCTGCCAACGAGCAGGTCTGTGTCAGATTGGGCCTTTCAGCACTGCGTTCCGTAGCCAGAAAATGTACACGTAAGACGTAGCTTGTGGATGCAACTCCCCTATTTTGGCAGGGTCCACAGACAGGGAAAGAGACTTAAATTGACAAAATTTTCAAAAAACAACTCTAATATTTGTGAGTCCTTTGAAACTTTATTCTATTTTAGGTACTTTTCAGGTTTCTAACAGCAGAATCATTTTCTGTTTTTCATTATGGACCCTTGCAACACAGGGGAGTTGCATCAACCAGCTATGTGAGCACTACATGTACATTTTCCACTGCGGAACGTAGTGCTGAAACTCTCAATTGGAAATAAAACGCGATTCGTTGTGGACAGCTTGAGGTCAAAGAATTCATTCCAGAAAGCAAGGTTCGAGCAGATTTGTTTCGCATCAGGTTGTCCTCACATACTTGGATCAGATTGAAGTGGCAAAGAAGATCGCAACCAAGTTGCACATCCACGAAGTGGGTGCACGCCTCAATGTTCCTCAACCCAAGGTCCAGGCGATTCTCAGCACTGAGGGTGACCCGCGTTCGGCTGCTCTGGACGTGCTTGTGGCGTGGAGAGCCACAGTAGCAACGGGAGAGGAGACCTACGGGCTTCTCAGGCAGGCCCTGCTTGCCTCTGGACTCCAGTCAGTTGTGGCACAAGTTTGGGGAAACTGTGCACAGACACCCCGCCTGGTTCAAAATCACAGCGAAGTTTGGGTTTGAAGTGTTTTGTGTGCACTGCTCAAGAAATTTGGGTTTTGGTACCGCTTGTGGGTCGGCACCAAACTGTTGAAATGTGTTTTCATGCTTGCAGCACTTCCTTTACGAAGGGTTCACAAACAAGTCTGTTCTTCTTTCTGGAGCACAAAAATCCGTTACCATCACAAGCAGGCTCAAGCTGAGGCAAAAGTTCTGTGAGTTCCATGATATTGTTTTCGAACATTCCACTTGTCAGAAATTCCACGCAAATAAAGAATGACAGACAGACCGCACTAGAATGAAGACAGTGTCTGACAGTGCAATGATATGCATTTCAAACTGTTGCCCAGAAGATCAACCAAACTTTGTGTACCTTTGTGTCATGTAAACGTTTTCCCGATGACACATACTTAGCCCAAACCTCAGTGCCCAGGCATTTGGGGCAGCTGTGCCACAGCCACAACATTTGGGGCAATTGGTCAAATGATTCATTTTTTGTTTTGTGTTTGGGTGACTGCCATCACAAATACACAAAACAGCACCTTATGTGGAGAATGAGTCAGTCAGTGTGTACGAAAGAATTCGTTCAGTTTCACCTCAATAAATATAACTTGGAAGTCAATGAATTTGTTTCTTTTGTTCCATTGGGGAATATGGAGCTGTTGACGGAGAACTTCCAGTCATTGAGAGAAGGTGGACATCTGGAGTGAAAATCTCAATGAGTGTAGATCTGAACGAAAATTGGCAGTGTGTCAGGACAACTGGAGCAAAAGTGTCAGATAATTACCTGTGTCAACTACAAAACAATGACGAGGTAATGACATGACAGCTTTTCGCTGTGCGAAACAAAACAAGTTCTCAACAGACACGTATGCAAAATCCGGAATGAAAACAGAATGGAAAACGCTCCTCACATGGGGAATCAAAACCTCATTTGTTTTGTCAGGGTAGCATCCAGGTTGGGTATACATCTCCCAACAATGTCTTGTCTCTCTAATATTGAATGACAGGAGAAATGTTTCACTCTGCCTGTCAGACGTTCACCCCATGTCCATGTCTGGATCCAACTCATTCATGGAACTTAGCTTATGGACCTCCCCACGTGTTTGCCCCTTCATATGGCCTCCAGTCTACATTTCAATCTGGCGTTGGCCCTCAGAATCTATGTCTGGATATATGCTCATGGATCCTTTCCCGAGACCTACTGATGGGCGTCTCTGTGGAATCCATTTACCCAGACAAATAAGGCCACAAACAATTTCCATCAATCATGCATTTACGCATTGCAAAAATATGGAACAGCCAACAGGGCAACAAGTGCTGAATTCCATGCTTGTGATTGGAAATGAAGCTGAACATGCTGGTCTTCTTTGGTGAGATTCTCTTCTTTGAACAAACGAAGGAAGGAGGCGTTTGGTTTCTGCTAGCAGGCAACCGAGAGAGCTGAAATGGCAAACTTTGCTTCGTGTCCAATCCAGGGCAATGTCACACGACTTGCAGCTGCAAGTGACTTGTCGCACATGCAGATGTAGCATCGTCATTCAAAAACATTGTTTCATGCAAGTCTCAATGTTTCAAGTTTCTGTGTGTTTTGTCATTGCAGTTGCAAATTTTCTGCTGGTTGGTGTCCATACCCAAGATATTTTTATTCCTGGAGTGAATTTAACCCAAGAAGTTGACGAAGCAGATCCAGACATCACTTCCCTTGTGGTCTACAGCCTCTCACAGGAGCACCTGAATGATGGAATCTTCTCCAAACTCACAAACTTGAAGAAACTGAAATTTAAGATGTACAGCAAAGTGGAAGTGATTTCCAGTGGTGTACTTGCAGGTTTGATATCTCTGAGAAGACTGGAACTTATAAGATGCAGCATTCATAAAATTGAGGATTTTGCCTTTGAAGATTTGAAGGAACTTAGGAAACTTAACATCAGGTTCAACAGCATTGATACCATCACAAACTACACCTTCAATGGGCTGGTTTCTCTCAGGGAGTTATTTTTATCAGAAAATCCCATCATTCAGTTGGACACAGGAGCCTTCTCTGAGCTACAGAATCTGAAGAGGTTGATGATGGTTGGAAACTCTACTACAGAACTCAAGAGGGAATGGTTTCAAAACTTGAGGTTTCTGAAAGAATTGGAGTTTGCAAGTTTTCTCCTTACTCATATCCCAGAGGGTGTCTTCAGCAGTCAAATACTTCTCCAAAACTTGAGAATAACCAGAGGGGCTACAGCATTGATCAAGCAACATATGTGGACTGGTCTGTCATCACTCAAAAACCTCAGACTGAGGCATGATGGGATTAGCACTATTCAGGCATGTGGACTGGTCTTTCTTCTCTAAAATCTTTACAGCTGAGGTCAGATGCGATAACAACAATTCAGGCAGGGCCATTCTCAGAATTGGGTCAATTGGAGATATTAAATCTGGCATATAATTCACTACACATGGTTCACTCTAGTATGTGGAAAGGTTTAAATTACCTGAAAGTGCTGAATTTGGAAGGCACTTTGTTGAATACCATCCTACCAAGAGGATTCTTCAATTTACCCAAATTAGAAATCCTGGACCTGAGCTACACCAAGCTAAATAGCTTTCCATTAGATGTCTTTGACCCACAGTACTTTGAGAATGGACATCCCAAGAACCTGACCCTCAACCTGAGGAAAGTGCCTCTTGAATGTGATGACTGCCTGTGTTGGATGAAGAAGGGGGAAGAGGAGGGCTGGCTTCATTGGTGGAAAAGATTCACAATTGATGGGAAAGCAAAGCATCTTGGTGGTCTAGATGCTGAGTCATCTGCTGAAGAAAATGAAGGTGCCTGTTATGCAACATTGTATTCTTGTCACTGAGATGATTGTGAACAGCAGATAATTGCAAATGTCTTTGAAATGATCTTGTTTCTGACAAAAGTGTTGTCTTGAACATTGTTGTGAGTGAATTTGCGCAGAATATATCTACTATATGAAAAAATGTTCCACTGACTGGACCTCTGGTCTCAAGTCAATTTTGGCACCCGTTTGGGAAACAGACAAACACAGCTTTTCAGACACTTAGCCAAGCCAGGCTGGGTACAAAAACAAGGTCAGGTGTCCACTGTGTCCACGACTGGAGATTTGTGTTTTTCATGCTGCTCGGCATATCTTCTGCAAAAAAATTACATTGAGCACCAAGCCAAGGAAAGGAGATGAATTGTCAGGGGAAAAATTTGTTTTGAAAGATCCAGTTTGTGTTTTCATGGTCAACAACATGTTGTGTGCCGACTGGATGTAGAACAATGAAAAACACACATGTACAAGTTGACACATTTACACAAAATGACAACAGTTTTAGTAAGATTTAACAAACCTCTTCAAGGTTCAAGGGAATGTGTCCAAGGCTTGAAAAATAGGATCTCAAACTCAGACATAGTGAGAAGTGGATTTGACACCATACCTTACAAAAATGTGACAGTTGACATGCTTTGATTTGAGACTGGAAAACAATGGTTTTGTGTGCTGGAGCAGAGACATGATTGCATGTTCTCTTGAGTGTGAGCTGCTGTTTTTATACTATGATGAGAGGTTGCCTCAAAAGCAAGCACCACTCACAGACAATGTTCAAAAGAGTGAAATAGCAACAGGATGCGACAGGCACCACATCTATGGGAACAAGTCTCAGACTTCTTGTGCAAAAGGCTTTTTGTGTGTGTTTCGAGTGAGAAGGAAACTTTAGCATGAAAGGCTCCACAACAGAAAATTTATCGTATATACAATTATTGGACATTATAGGGAGGAAATGTCATCAGAGCAAAGCCCATTGTACGAATAATGAGAACAAAGAAATAATGACAAAAACACAACTTGTGAAATTAAACAAACCAAAATGCACCAGAATTGTCCAAGTCATTGGTGTGTTTGGGTAGGAAATTACAAAACAGGAAATAAAACACAACTTCTCAGTCATGTAAAGATCTAGGAAGGGTTTGGGCCTGAAGCATGGCCAGTACAGCAAACAACCTGTAATTTTTTACCTCTGGCAGTGGTGTTTCGTTTTGCAGGCTACTCTATTCAAATTGGATGCTGAGTCCTCCACACCCTGAGACCAGGGCCACATTGTTCCCCTAAATCCACCCCTGGGTATGTGCCTGGGTCTCTTGCATAATGCTCTAAAGATGGCCAGGATTTTTATCTCTGGAGTTACCTGCAGTTCTGTCACTCCAACTGTCCCTGGACTGACCTAAGACCGGCCCTGGAGTCTTGGACCTGTGATGAGGCCAGACCATCCCCTGAATGCACCTCTGGAAAAGCACCCATATCAGTTTGTGAATCAGTCTGGATCTGCTTTGGAGTCTATCTGACATGAATCAACCCCTGGATCTGCAGTAGAATCTACTCTTAGATCAGCACCTGGATCCCCTCTGTGGTGGGCAATGCTCCAGAATCCAATAGAGACTTAATGAGAAAATTACACAGAGCAGAGTGGACAATTCCAACAATTTGCATTCCACATTTGGCTGTTGGAAACTGACTTGATACTAAGGGACAAGGAATCAAAGTGATCCTTTTTGCTGGCAATGAATACCAAAATGCTGGTCATGCTTGGTGAGTTTGTCTTCTTTGAACAAATGACTAAAATGTTGCTTCAAATTGTTATCTGTTTCTTCCACTCAATGTTATTTTTGTTTTGTGCATTTTTGCTTGCAGTGGCTCTTTTTCTGATGGTTGGTGTCCATGGTATGGAAGCCAAATCCATGGATATTTATGGAGGAGTGAATTTGACCCAAGAAGTGGACCAAGTTGGGCTAGATGTCACATCACTGGTGGTCTACAGCCTCTCGCAGGAACATCTCAGTGATGCAATTTCTCCAAACTCACAAACTTGAGGAGACTGGCATTTGAGCTGAGCAAAATAGAAGTGATTTCCAGAGGTCTATTTTCAGGTTTAACTTCCCTTAGGAGGCTAAGACTTCTGGGTTGTAACATTCATGAAATTGAGGACTTTGCCTTTGGAGATTTGAAAGATCTTAGAGTACTGAACATCGAGTACAATCACATTATTGCAATCACAAATTCAACATTTCATGGACTGGTTTCTCTCAGAGAGTTGCTCATGTCAGGAAATCCCATAATTATGTTAGATACAGGGGCATTCTCAGATACCAAGGGTCTGAAGAAGTTGATCATGTCCAGGAACTTCATCACAGAATTGAAACAAGAATGGTGGCACAATCTGAAGTATCTGAAAGAACTGGAATTTTCTAGTTTCAAGATCACTCAGATCCCAAATGGTGTTTTCCACACTTTGTTGGGACTCAGATATCTGAGGATAGATTTTGGGACTATAACAATGATCAGGCATGGCATGTGGACTGGTCTTTCATCTCTGAAATCTTTACAGCTGAGGTCAGATGGGATTACAACAATTCAGGCAGGGGCATTCTCAGAACTGATCCAACTGGAGATATTAGATCTAGCATTCAACAATATGAACATTGTTCATGGTGGAATGTGGAAAGGTTTAAATTCCCTCAGAGATCTAAACTTGGGTTATACCTTGTTAAATACTATCCTCCCCAGAGGATTCTTCAATTTACCCAAATTAGAAATCCTGGACCTGAGCTACACCAAACTGAAGAGCTTTCCTTTAGATGTCTTTGACCCACAGTTCTTTGAGAATGGACATCCCAAAAACCTGACCCTCAACCTGAGGAAAGTGCCTCTAGAATGTGATGACTGCCTGTGTTGGATGAAAATGGGGGAAAAGGAGGGCTGGCTTCATTGGTGGAAAGATATTCTTTTCACAATTGATGGGAAACCAAAGTATGTTGGTGGTCCAGATGCTGAGTCACCTGCTGAAGAAAATGAAGGCATCTGCTATGCAACATTGTATTCTTGCCACTGAAATGGCTGTGAACAGCAGATACAGCCAAGGCCTTTCAAACCATACTTTTTGCCTGACTGCAGTGCTGTATTTTTATTGTGAATCCTTCTTCTGACAAAGAAATAAATATTCTGACTGCAGATGAACACAAAGCATTCCTTATTTTTAGTTGAGCATTACAGCTGGTGTGGACAGAAACCAAACAAAAGATTGGCAACACAAGGCAAACCCCTGCATGACCAGATCAATGCTATATTTTTTGGGGGGTGGGATGATTTCACTGAAACAAGCACACACCTTGTCCCTTGATCCATGTTTACAATTCTTTATCAAACTTTGCAGAACAATTTAATTCTGTGTTTTACACTCACAACTTTTTGTGACAATGAAAGGTTTCAATGGATTTTTTCACATTTTCCACAAACACACATGCATGCAAAAGGGTCATCAAGTAAAATCAAGGTGAATTTATGGCTTGTATTTCACACAACCCTTCCTCAACAAGTCAGTTTTATGCTGTATTTAGTTGTCAATGTTTGCACAACAGCATTCAAAATCTCTGCTGGAGTAAAATCATGTGATGTAACCAAGGATCCAATGACAACAAATGCAATTGATCTACTGAGCAGGTTTCTTGAGAATTAGTGACTGTATTTGCACTCAAACACAAGCCCCACATGAACATGAAAAACCCACAAACTGATGATTGAGTATCTGGTCAATGGTTTGGAAAATTATCAATTATGAGGCTGAGTCAATAAATGGTTGGAATTTTCCTGTACAGTTTTCTCTCATCAGTGTTGATCACAAACATAATTTGGAAGCTGATTGCAGCAAGCACCAGAGATGGCAATTCCAACTTTTTAAAGACTGAGCCTGATACATTCATGTCCTTGTGCTCCAGAAAAAAAGTTCTGGCAAACACTACGAGACAGATTCGGGGTTCTGTGCTGTAGCCAACATTGTGTCTTCTGTCCACTTGAAACCATTTTACCAATGTTGCCAGCAGGGAACTATGAGGGAAACAATTTTGCCTTTTTCAGGCACTCACATTTCCTCCAGTGATTTGTCTCTTGCACAAGGGTGGTTTTTGTTCTGTAGACAAAGCATGGGAAATGTGTGACTCTTTCATATCTGTGATTCTTTTGACATAAAGGACAAAATTTGGTGCAAAAGGGCACACAATTTATCCAATGCAATGTGTCTTCATGAACTTGGTGGGGCAATGGAACTCTCAGACCTTGTTCTTTTGAAGAAATCAGTGGACCTGAATTGCCCGAAAGGATTAGGGCAATGTCAAATGGAGATAATGGCAATCCTCCCCCTCCAAAATGACTTGAGAGACACATGGTGTTTTCTTTCATAAGGGTGCTGGGGAAGTTGAACAATGAAAAACAGTCTGACACACATGTACAAGTTGACACATTTACACAAAATGACAAAAGTCTTCGTAAGATTCAACAAATCTCTTCAAGGTTCAAGGCAATGTGTACAGGGCTGAACAAATTGGATCTCAAACTCAGACATAGTGAGAAGTGAATTTCACATGACACCCTACAGAAACTGTGACAGCAAAGATGCTTTGATTTGAGACTGGATTATAATTGTTGTGTGCGGGTCGGGTCCCGGTGGAGCCCGTCCTCACAACCGCCGCTGCTTGCAGCACCACGGTAGAGAGCAGCCTCGGCTCGGCTGGACTGCTGCAGTGGAGACAAACTCAAGCGTACGCTTCAAACGTTTATTAACTCACTCCTGTCTCAAGCTGTAGCTCTCGACAGACGCAGGGTGTCGTGGGCGCGGCTTTAAATAGGTGGCGCGAGTTGCGAGTCTGGTGCGCAGCTTCAGCTTTGCGCAGCTCTGCTGAAGCGGCTTCATCGGTACTCAGCACCTCACCTGAAAGCTGGATTGCGCGCGTGGGAAGAGGC
>JAAUXT010146306.1_pt1 | contig 12144 bp, 9 predicted proteins | sample 7278171 | NCBI WGS metagenome assembly JAAUXT01 (sample SAMN14350112, study PRJNA611818) | marine sediment metagenome | isolation source: surface marine sediment (1.8m) | place: French Polynesia: Moorea | collected 2018-08
GTCGACTGACTCTTCACACCACAACCCTGGTCGAACTTTATTCTTCAGTAATTGAACTGTGTCAAGAAGTCGACTTGTTTGGTCGTTCTGCATGTGGAATAAGGGATTTGACTTCGTCTCGACAATTACGTCCATGATATGGAACGACTTCTCGTCCCTTATTCCTAACGTAAGTTTTCAGACCACAGACTCCACCACATCTTTTTCACGACAGTGCGGCTGAAGCAGTTTACACGGGTGAAATATCGCGAATTAGGAGATGGGCCAGTGTGATGGGCTGGGTCAGGCTCGAGTGGGGAACTGTGTGCGGGAGAGGGAACGTGGAGGTTGCGAATCAATTGTCGCGCTGATTGAGGCGAGATTGCATTGAGCGCGCCACAAAACGGGTTAGCCGCCGAGCGCGCCGAGGTTGCAACTGTCGGGTGAGGAGTTCGTTCGTTCGTGGTACGTTGCAGGAACATTTCGTCCAAAATGTTCCCTCGTTGTGGCGGCAGGTCGTACTCAATGCCGACCGACCCTCAGAAAGTCACGAGTTCTCAACTTTCTGGCCGTTCGTTTGCGGTTTCGCCTGCCAAGCGATTTTGTACCGCTTTGAAGCGAACTCAAACAGACGTCGAAACACCACGCTGGGAGGGTGCGTCGTGCAATTGCAAATTCCAAACACGCACATTGAGAGTCATCAGTGGAGAAAACTGAATCTCAACAATTTTCTGATGATAAAGGAATGGAAGCTGCGAAGCCCAGTTGGAAGGTCAGAACAGCCGGCGGGAGCTTCTTCCGTCCCCTCTTGAGCAGCTAAGTGAATAGACGGAGTGACTGGCCTGGAAATCACGGCTAACAACCTTCTGCCGGTCCCATCACTCGACAGTGGTCACAGTCGGCACTGTCAGACAACGAATAGGTTCAAAGAATGAGCTGTGTCCTTGTAGCAAAACATTTCTTGGACGGAACAACAACGTTGTCTGCGACTTCAAGCTTTTCAGCTGACAGTCAGCGCAACCTCCGACGACATTTTCAAACATTACTCAACTTGTTAAATTCATTCTTGTTTCATAACGAATTGGGAAACAAGACTTTTCTGTCCCCAAAACACAAAGCTCCAAGAAAAGACAAGTTATGGATTGAATACATGTCATGCACAAAAAGAAAGACATGAGTGGGTGCGTGTGACAGGGTGTTCGATTTTGTACAGAGCAACCAAAACGGTAATGGTCATTTCCAAAGGTTAACGTGGTTGTTCTGGAACATCGAGCTCGGATAATGTGTTTGGATTGGCGGGCCCGGGTCGGGAGGGAAGGGTCGCGAGTTGCTGCGCCGTGGCCGCGGGACGCCGCCTGATTTCCTTTGTATCGTCGTTAGATCTGACTACAGCGTGGAAATGCTCAAGAAATTGAAATCAGGACCGAAAGGTCCGATGAATGTCTCTGCAACTGGAACGCAAAAAGTGTTGTTCGGTGTGTTTGAAGAGTCAGCTTTGTTGTGAATGGATATTTTGCTTTGGGGACCTGGAGTTGAATCTGTAAGCTGTGCAGTGGAGAGAATAACATTTTGGGTATTAAGAGCACTGTTCCGAAGATTAGAGCGCAAAACTGTACGTGCCCATTCGCTGTTCTTCACTTTGTGGTGCAGTATCATTGAGAAAGACAATGACCCTTTCTGACAGTGCGTGGCCCTTCTTTTGAAGGTCTGGACTTCTGGGTCGACTTTTTGCTCTTCCTTTGCTTCACCCTTGATCAGATCAGGGGCCCCATTACAACATCATGGCAAGCTTGACCTCCAAACCTTTCAGCGCGCCAGATTGCAAATTTGCACCCTCTCAGAATGCAGCTTCCATCCCGGATACAACTCTTCATTCACATCCGCCCAACAAGAGAAATGTGACGTCAAAATGTCTTCGCACACGATCGTCAAGTTTTCGCTTGACAATTTACACTTGGTCGCCACTTGACGTATTGAATTTACGATTTCCAAGCGAAATGGCTTATCGACATTTTTGGCTACCTTTTGCTCGTCAAATGTCATACAAGCATTTAATGGCAAATTTCGCTCACTTAGGCAGTGATTGCATTAAATTAACCGGAATTATTGTTTGTGCCTGTGACTCAGTGGATGGAGCTGCAGAACCGCCACACGAAAACAGCACATTAGCTCCGGCGCGAACAGTGAACAAGAAAACGACAATCCGAAAGAACAACACATCAACTGACAGATCCAATTTCAGAAGCGAACCAAAGGGTTCGGGTCGGTGTGCAACACGTTTGTCTCCTGTGTCAACTGTTGAGTTTGAGTTCAAGACATTTTCAAACAAAACCATTCTGCAAGGCACACCTTTCAACGAATGCCAAACAGCTTGTTGTTCTTGCGTCAAAGTGTCTTGAAATGCGTGTTTCACAGGACTCACCAGTCTGATGCTGAAAAAAATCGAAAAAAATCCATTCCAATTTTGGTTTGTTTTCACGCAGATACTGCCATTGCAGAAAGCCAACAGAGGTGACAAGAAAACATTGTTTCCACAGTTCACACCACTGAACTCCATGTCTCTTTCCCTTTGAAAGGAAACCTAACACCGACCTTTTAGCTGCCCAATCCCCACCTCAAAATTCAGGGAACTCCCCAAACGATTTCTACGTGCACGACGCTGTTTCGCGTTGTAGCCCACCATGTTGACACCATGTGAGGACTTCTGATCAAAAGATTACTTTGAGAAAGTCTCCACTTGAACGGCCTTTGTAGCAATTTGGATCGCATTGCCTAAATCAAGCTCACAGCAAATGTCATCAAATCAAGCGAACAAAGCACTGCAGACCTGTCTGGGGCGTCGTTGGCGATGGACATCCTCAGTGACGGCAAGGAGAAGTGTCTGTGCAAAGGAAAAACCACAAATACTCTTATGGGGCCAGTCAGTAAAGAAGGTGTTTCAGAGTGTGTTCGCGTTCTCAGGCGGCACTGTTTTTGGTATCTTCAAATGGGGTGAAACAAGCCAAAGTTACAGAATTTGTGTAGAGCAGAGTTGATGGACGAGACAGTCAAGAGAAGAGAAGATTTGATGATGTGTGTGAAAAGCGAGCCGCAAATTACTTGATTTGGATTGTATGCAAAGAAAAGAGACAAAAGATCTGAAGTTGCCCTTTGGATACTTTCTGAGAGTGCTGCTGTGATGGGTGACCTACGAGAGAAGGAAGGCCCTGATACCCGAAAATTCCTGTCGGGAAGTCTGGAGGAAAGGCCCAGGCTCCGGCCAGGAGACAGATGTGAACAGGCCAGGTCCTAAACCATCGGATCAGGTCGCATGGAAAATTTAGCGGGCAAGGTGTACGAGCTCAGGTCTTCGCGACAGTTGTTTTCAACAAGGTGCTGCCCCGCGATAAAACGACAAGAGTCACCCCGAATAACCTCACAAACACGTTTCTGCTTTGAAAGCTGAATGCGCTGGATTGGATATTTACCCGGTCATACCTTTCTCTTTTCAGATCCATATCAATTGTTTGGACCAATTTCCAGCCGTCTTTCCAACACAGGTAAGGAAAGCCCTTTTGCAGCCAAAAACATACCGTAGAAGCAATGTAGATGTTGGAATGATACCCCAGAGAGGCCATCCTGACCCATCAAATGCATTCAACTCGGTTGTTTGGGACCTCTATGTATCTTAGCAACATGTAAAGTGTCTAAAGCTGGAAGGAAAGATCACTTGGCCCCTGCGCGACCTCTGGTTTCCACGGCGGACAATCTGAGCGTCTCCGAGATCAAGGGTTAACGACGCTGTGTCCCGCGAAGGATCTGCTCTGTCATGCAAAACAACAGTGAAGCATGATCAGGATGGAATCACATTGCGGTTGTTCGTTTACTGGAAAGAGTTTCGACAACACAGCTTTCAGTGCTCGACGAACACCGATGTTCCTCGAGTTCTTTCCTGTCGTGATCATACGCGACTGGTGTTGATCTCCAATATGACCTTTGTTTTCAGGGTCAGGCCAGATTCAGTTGTGGCAGTTTCTTCTGGAGCTCCTCTCAGACCCTGCCAACGCAAACACCATTACTTGGGAGGGAACCAACGGCGAGTTCAAAATCACAGATCCTGATGAGTGTGCACGAAGATGGGGCGAGAGGAAGTCAAAACCAAACATGAACTACGACAAAATGTCCAGAGCTCTCAGATACTACTATGATAAGAACATTATGACCAAGGTCCACGGCAAAAGGTACGCATACAAATTTGACTTTGCAGGCATTGCCCAGGCAATGCAGCCTGCAGCTGCAGATCCTGCAGCGTACAAGTATCAGCAGGACCTCCTCATGTCCTATCAGCACCAGCAGAAGTTGAATCTCATGTCTGCTGCACACGCTCCAATCCCGTCGTCTGCGACTTCCGGATTCTTCCCAACCACAGCGAGCTCCTACTGGTCCACGGCAGCGGTTGGAGCAGGGTCCAATTTTTACCCCTCCCTCGCCCCCAACCACACCATGGGACCCATGTCGGCACACCATGCAGCAGCGGCGGGCCACATGCACTCGCACCTGGGATCCTATTACACCTAGGATGACGGCTCGAGGATCGGAAATGTGCATTTTCAGGATGATCGGAACTCATGTAGAGGCTAATCACCCAGATTCGAGGTCCTGAATGAAGCACATATACAACATTTCTCGGACTACTTGCAGTTTAGCTTCACTGTCAACCCTGACCCTCTGACTGAAACAAAAACAAGTCACTGAACTTGGTAGCAGTGCAACTCCTGAATGTCCTTTCAAGTTCTGGAACGAGACTGTAGACCTTGCGGTTCTACACGAAGTTTGAACGTGAATCCAGCGCAGCCGTGGTCTGATGGTTGCTGCGATTGAGAAGATTTCCATTCTGATGTACAAACCTTTAGAAAATGAAGCACCAATGTCTGTACATATTGCATAAAACGACAAAGAAGTTCTTCGTACACAGAACTAGGTTGTGGATATTGTGTGAGCTGTGTACGTGGTGGAAGCATTCCGAAAAACAAAATTTCTGTACATTCCTTCAGCGAGAAGCCAGGATGCGAGAAATGGAGACCAGCAACAACTGCGCTGGTGCAAAAGCGCACAATTTGTTCTGAAGCGTCACAATCCTGAATAAACTGACACTTGCAATGCCACGAGCAGCTGAAAATCCAAAATATTGAACTCGTTTTCAATTATTTTTGTTTGCATGTCCAAAAATTGTAGAGTTGTACATTGAACGATATGATATGGACCACTCTCAAAACGAGGAGTTCCCTCCGTGGAGAAATATTCCAACTTGAGACAGAGCCAAATGTGTTCGTGCTTTAATTCGTCGACGTTCTCGTATCTTTCGTATTTTATGTATTCATCAGAGCAAGTGGAAGTTTTCGAGTTCACTTTGTTCCGTAGAAACAAAAATAAACTTGTTTTCGCCCAACTTGTCGCTGTCTCGTTACAGTCTGCGTGTGCATCATCTCCTGTCTCCATGAACCGTGCTTTCTGTTTGTGAACGTCTGCTTGCAATGTTAAAAACCAGAAATAAAGAAGATATCTAATTTAGACCATGAACAACAGATTTGTTCCTGTCACTCTTTGTGTTGTGGAGTCGGTCATCATTGCAGGTGCACAACGACATTGGAGGAGATCGTGTCTTCACAGGTGAGTCATGTTTCCATGGTTTTGATGGTTTGTTGCCACTTCAACCGGCAGCTGTAATTGAAGAAACTTTTTTGACCTGGAACGATCCAGGAATGCGAACAGGATTGCAAAATAGAGAGAGAGAGAGAGAGAGAGAGAGAGACAGACAGACAGACAGACAGACAGACAGACAGACAGACAGACAGACAGACCTCTTCTGGATTCAGGATTGAGTGGTTTATAGAGCGGGCGCGGGGCTTACGAGTTCGAGCTGCGCGGTGCGGGACAGGGAAACTTGTCAATGCACCACTGGACGTGACAAACTTTCAATCGGACAGTCAACAGGACAGCTTGTTTCGCCCCCTTTCAGTTTTCAGCTTTCAACACAAACATTGTTTTTTTTCAACCAACTCAAGCCAAGCGTCACCCGTAGCTGAAGAAATTCCAATAAAACTTCGCCAAAGCACGACTTCAGTGCTGCACGCGTCGTGTCCGCACTTTGTTCCTCCGATGACTCTCCTTTCTTCAGACGACTCCTCCCCGCACCGCCTCGCCCGGCCTCGCGCGGTTCGGATGGATTTTTGGTCGTGCTCGGGAGCGGAGCGTGAGGACGTTATTTCCGGTGATTTCCTGGCGCGTGCCGGGGCGCCGCGGTGTCGGGACGGCGGAGCCGGCAGCGCGACGTGGCAAGCGGGAAAGGCGAGAAGAGCCGAGTTTCCGTGCGCAGATAGATCCTCCCTGTGTAAACCGGGAGCGCTCACTGTGCGAGCTGGAGTCATGTGTGGCAAGTCCTTGTCGTGGATCAGTGAGCGGGCATAAATTTTGCCTTCAACGAATGAAAATAAACTCCAATTGCTGGCGAAAAATTTTCTCGTGTTCAAGATAACTGTGAGTGCGCTCATAAAATCCAAGCAATTGAAAATGCTCTCGTATGCAGTTCCACATCTAACTTTTTTTCCGCACAAATACAGGAGAAAGATGTTCAAGAATTCAATGGGAGAGAAATCCCTGCCACAGCAAAAACAGGGAGAATTTTAATTTTTAAAAATGGTCTGGCATTCAGTTTCAAATGAGGGAGTCTCCACGAACTGCGCAAGTCTCAGGTCACCCGAGGGACCCGCCCTGCGGTTGGAAGCGGAACCGTCTCCTTCCCGCAGAAGACGCGGGGCGGTCCTCGTCCCGCCGCCCAGGAAGGACGCGGCGAATCCGCGCGCGACATGTTTATCTTTAATTACTGCCACTCCGTGCAGCGGATATCAGTCTGCACTGCCAAAACTGCGTCGTCTCAAAGAGGATTCGCTGGCGCGTGTTCGGCAGCATAATGAACCGCACCAACTTTGCAATGGTCTTCAGGGTGTCGCGTCTGAAGAAGAAGTTTGAGAGCGGTGGGCGGCGGATATGGATCCGGAGCGGAGAAGCGGCTCATCCGTGTCGCTTTACACCGGCGCGATTCCTCCGCCCGGATCCCACGCAGGAAGTCTCGCATTATCTCGAGGCACGAACACAATTTCTCGTCGACTCCAGTGACTTTACCCCGAGAAATGTCCACAGAATGTCCTCGTCGGATTCGTGTCTTTTTGTTGTCTTTTCAGACGTCACTTTGGCTGCAAAAACCACAAATGATGTCAAACTTTCAAGAACAAGAAATGTTTGGTTCTGAGAAGGGTGTCAACTTTTTGTGTGCCATAGACACACAAATAATTGAAGCTTTTTCAACTTCTTGCGACAGGCAGTCGTGATGTTGCTTGGGATAACCTGCTAAATAACATTTGCCAGTCGAACGTCTTCAGACTCTTCAACGCTGTGAGACCAGGTTCTTGAGAACATGTCTACCCTCGTGTCCAACATTGGAAACGGATGCAGCGGTGGTGACTGTTACACGGCAGAAGACTTGTCCGGAAAATTGTTTCAGGCTTTGATTCGCAGAGAGAACCTGGTCGATCTGGTGTTCTCAGGTTCTGGTTCAATCAAGGAGAATTCTTGCGTCAACCTGGTTCCCGATGTGCTTTCGGTTTCTTTTTGCCTGTGGTCGAGAAACAGCTTTCGGTGGCGCTGACAGGTCAATGCTTGGTATTTCGGCGTCGTCGAGCTGTCTCCTTGATCGCTTTCTCCGCACGATGGGTAGGTTTGAAGCAAACACCTTTTGACAGTGCAGACAACTGTGGTGTTGGAGGGAAAGATCGAGAGTTACTGGGGATCCATCTGAACAAACAAAATCTGCACTTTGCTCTTACGGGCAGAGCGGTTGACACAGAGGGAAGTGGTTTCCTGTCGCTGGGGAGGTTCCCTTCAACATAATCTGTAAGCTGAGAACGCCAGAGTCTTGCCACTTGATCCTAAAAGCTCTCCCATTCAGGGTGTCTTCAATAGCGTCATCAGGCCGAGTCTTTGAAAGTGACATGAAGTTTTGATTCGTGGATGGATAGGATGAGATTGGGTCAATTGACACAACCTGAAGTTCTGCATTGTTTGGAGCAGAGGAAAAGTTTGGATGCGTGAGGGAAGGAAAAGGTTTCCCTGAAAGCGGAGCGGCGTCAGTGCTCTGTGTGTGAGAGTGAGGAGAAATCATGGTGTTCTGCAGTCCGCAGAGGAGTGGGCGGACTCAATATGGCGGAGTGTCGCCACCTTGGTTGAGATAAATTTTCCCCCCGCCCTCCCACGAATGCCATTTTATAGGGAACTTGAAAACTTAAAATTTTGATGCAGCAAAACAGATTCGCGAGCGATCAAAAGTCGCTTCTTTTTTCCAATTTTTCGCTGCAGGCTCTGCGCGAACATTCTGCTTCTGTGATTGACATCCTGCCATACTTCTCAACGATTAGACAGAGTTCTTTCTGCAAAAAGCCAAAGACAATCATTCGAAGACAAGACAGTGGTCTTGAAAACAAATTTGTTGTCTGGACAAAGATGTTTGTTTCTCTGTATTTCCACACATGTTCAGCTGTCAAAGACGGAGACTTGCATGTTGTGGGATGTCAAACCTCCTCAACAAGCGCACAGAGATGAGGGGAGAGGTGCATGCCACATACAGTAAACAGCCTGTAATGGTCCGGGCCCCATTCAGGCCCGTTCCAACTCCTCTCTCCGCTTCCGGCCCCATCCATTTTCCTCCCTTTTCCATTCCCTATTATCACTCATAAACACTTCCTGAATTATGAAAAATTAGCACATCGTACCCGGTGCCCTGGAAAGTGATTTGAGGTGGTTTGGGCGGTGATTCTCGGCTTGAATGGCTCAAGACATGGAAAGGCAGGAAGCCAGGATATGTGTTGCAACGAGGCCTTTCCATGGAGGAAGGTTGCCATTACCTGTGACTTCTACCCTTTTCTACCTCGCCTTTCCCATCCAATTGCAGAAGCCCCGTGTTCTGTGAAAAGACGCTGCACTCACTCGTTGGTAGAAATTGATTTTGGTTTGACTGAATGGTAACGTCCAGAAGTTGGCCACAGAAGTTCGAGTTTTCTCAGACGGCAGACTTCGAAGCCAAGGAATTGTGTTCCAGTGAGTTTTGTAGAAGACAGGCCATCTCTTGCAAGACAGCTGCAACACGCCTGATTTTGGTGCATGACCAGTGCAACAAACTGTCACAAAATCGTTTTCCTCAACAAGTCGCCACACAAACGTACAAACCCCCGTTCTCCGCGTGGCATTTCACAACTGGATTTGGATTTGTGCTCTGCCGCGGACACTGAAGGAATTTCGTGTCAATTGGCAGCAAGGCACATCGGGGCCAGAATGCAGTAAGAACGAACCCACACCGGAAGTTGATTGAAACACACGCACAAGGCAGTTTTTCAGAAAACCAGATTGTTTCTTAGTGAATGGTCTTGATAATCTCACAGAAAACTCACAAGTAGATCTTTCCAAGATACGAAGTCAAAACCCCTCTCATGGGTGAGTTTTGGGCAAAATCAATCTCAAAAAACGTCCTCATTTTCTCTGGCCGGTCCAACCACTTCGTGCCTGCAGTTCTCAGAGTGCGAGCACCTTCCGTTCTGTTTGAACACGAACAAGGTTGAATCGTGCCAATCAAGTGATCAATTCCTGTTCAATACAACTCGACTCACAGATCTGAGGCACCAGTCCTGAACAGCTCACAACGCCCGTCACTCAGACTCCCGTCACGGGGGGAGCACCTTCCGAGGTTGATTTTACAGAGGACCTTGTGAAGTTTCGACCTTCAGGACCTGCAGGCGTAACTTGCGACACGGGACACAAACAAAGCAGACAATTCGTGAACGAATTTTCCTGGCTGTTTTGAACCGTTCAGGGGAAAGTGAGCACTTCGCGGCTGCACGATTGAATGTCCAAGGTCAGCTCTGGCTTCGGGCCTGCAAAGTCTGCAGAAGTGCAGTCACAGGCAGAACATGAGTGAGTGAAAGGGGGAAGTTGCGTGGAAACTTTTCGACGTCGGATTTTTTCTTTGCTTGGCACCGGAAGGCAGCCCAGCTCCGAATGCGAGTTGTCACGCATTTCTCCCATATCCCGCACTTTGTCAGGAAATTCCGTGCAGGGCAATCTGAAATGGATTTTTAGGCAGCCACCATTTTGTTTTGAGGGATATTAATTCAATGGTGGTTTTCCTTCCAAAAATGATGGGAGATTCCTGAGAGGCATGAAACTGTTAAACTGTGATTAAAGCGAAGATTTAATGAGCCTCCGCAGCAAACAGTGAAGATCGATCGATCGAGCTGGAAATACTCACACGATACCGACATCAATCTCAGACTTTTGTAAAGACTTCAGGTGGTGAATTGCACACGGAATGAACAGTTTTCAAGCTGTACATGTTTCCTCTGACTTCAAAAAGGCATGTCTTCGTACTTTTTGTCCCGAAACAGCTGGATAGTTGCGATCGAATTTGGAAGAGATAGTTCTTGCAATCTTTTACCACAAGGCAACAAAAAAATCAATCAGAGAACGCTTTGGTGGTGCTCAGTTGGTAAAGGTCATTTTGAAAGCCGCAACTTCAATGTACTCAATATGCCGGTGTGCGCGTGAAACAGCTTCATTTTTAAGCGCGCGGTTCAGCTCTGCCGATAGGATGCGCGCTTTGTGTGGTCACACAGAGTCTATGTGTTTGTATGTGTGTGGTCACTTTTAGTTGAGTTGGCCCAACTCAACCAGGGGGGTAACTCAACCATTGCCATAGCATTGTGGCCATGCGAGAAACTGTCCCGAAGCAGACCGCGCGCTTTTTAGGCGGTAGCCTTCTTCTTCCAAGCTCATTTTTGTTCACTGTTGGAGATAAAAGGTTTGGTTCCCAACCTGAGTCCTGGATCAGCCAAAATAGTCACACAAAGAAGGAATAGACTTGTGCATGAGGTTAAATACGGTTCTTCGAGAGCAGGTAGGAAATGCAGCGATTGGATTCGTGCCAAATGCTGAAGTCTCGCACCGCAGTCATCTCCCACCAAGACAATAGAATCACACTGTGGGAAAATCACTCTCCAAAATCAACAAAGTGCTCAGTTTGGTTCATGCACGTTTTGCTGAGACATTGTGCTTGGTGTGAGAAAAAGTGAAATGGTGTCGCACAGTTCGCTGGGCAGAATTAGGACTGAACGATTTGTGAAGTCTTCTTTTTCAGGCCGGACACAGCTCTGTCCGAGTTCGAATTCCCGCTGTGTTCCCAGATTGATCAACATCTCAATTCCATTTTGTTGGTTCCTGTGCAACGCAAGAAGGTACCATCTTGGAATCTGTGCTGTTTTGTTCTTTTTCAGGCATCATCACACTGCTGTGTCGTTGTGTGTTCCAGCAGTCTGTTTTCACTGCAGAGCTCGCGAAGTCTGGTTTTTGATGCTTTGTTGCGCGGTCTCTCATGTCAAAGGGAACCATTGAAACTTTTTTGCCCATTATTGGCCAGCCTTTGCCTTATCGAAGCAGAAGTAGTACGAGTTTCGCCTCAGCCCCAGCATTTCCTGTTTGAGGGACATGTTCACGTCGCACTTTGCCCACCCCGACAACAAATCCTGGCTCCTTCTCGCAACCCGCAAACGTCGCCGAGGCTCCGCTCCGGTGTAATTGTGGGTTTCTCCGGCGGATCGGCGATGTTTCCCAGGAACGTCGCTCTGCGTCGGGCGGGGCGTAAATCATCCTGCCGCGAGGAGCAGGGCAGAGCGTGGGAGAGACGGGGAGCCGCGACACACCCACCGACTAATGCGCTGAGGGTCCATCACGAGCTGAGTCTAGCCCTCTGTAACGTGCACGAGAAAACAACGTACGAGGCATGCAATCTAAGTAACCGATTCGGCAGCCTTTTGTGTGGATCGGGTGCAAACTTTTACCAATCCTTGGGGAATAGCAAAGAAGCAACCTTTGTCTTCCATATCAAATGACTCAACCAGCAACAAAAAAAGAAAAAGTGAGAGAAAAATCTCTTAAAGTTAGAGTAAAAAAAACTAAGTTGGCTGAACTTTGTTGCAAAAGAAACTGGACAATTTAGGCAGCTCTTGTCTCAAACTTTAAGGATACTCTGATTTTTCTTTAAGTTGGACAATTTCTCAGTAAATTGCTCTGTATCAAGTAATTTTA
>JAAUXT010042190.1_pt1 | contig 12143 bp, 13 predicted proteins | sample 7278171 | NCBI WGS metagenome assembly JAAUXT01 (sample SAMN14350112, study PRJNA611818) | marine sediment metagenome | isolation source: surface marine sediment (1.8m) | place: French Polynesia: Moorea | collected 2018-08
CTAATCTACAACACAATGCTGACTATCAGAATGTGAAGACAACAGAATTGCTTTCTGTTGTTACACAGTTCATTCGTGTGACATAGCAGAACGCAATTCTTTTGTCTTCGCGTTCTGATAGTCAGGCAGCGTGCTGTAGACCGATATATCGTGCGCCCAGTTTCTCGAGGACTGTTTTAGACAAGGGCCCAAAAACGCTTTGGTTGACAAAGTTTATTGTCTACGATTGAGATGTCTTCAGTAAAACGTCGCACAAGGCACGACTGAAGGCAAGGCAAAGACCAACGGCAAACCGGGGAAATATATACTCGACCCATGTGCTAGTAGCCTATTGACTTGCATGGGCTATTCGTAGGGATCATCGTCCGCGGGCGTACAGCCAATGCAAGTCAATCCGTGGGTACTTTGAGTCACTGGCAGTTCCGGACATTGTCAGACGCCTGCGAGTGAAAGAAGACACACAGATCACGCTCGTTTCAGAGTTGTTTTGTTGAATGAGAAGTGATTGGTGCTCGCTGAAAATTACGACTATTGTAACGTCAGTGTGATTAGTCTACGTGCTAAAGAGTCCAGGAACGTTTCTGTTCGGCGATAAAATAAAGAAAATCAGAATGGTTGTGAATCTTTTCCTTTTATGTGAGATGCACAGGTCCGTATCGCTTGCAAGAACCGTTGCATTATTGGCGTCGAATTTAGAAACCCACGATTAGCTGCGCTACATCTCAGAGTCAAATGGCTTCAATACAAGTACACGAGTACTCGTATATTGGGCTTTTTAGGGACAGGATGAGGTTGCCCCAAGCCCGAAACGGAATGGGAGAAGGTGCCAACGAAAAGAAAAACCCACAGATAAACACATGTTGGTTGCGACGGAAAATGATTTCGTCGGGGGTTGGGGTGGGAAGGCTGAGAAGCTCCTTTGAATCCCAGAGCGGCGGAGTGAATGGGACAGAACACAAGAATGTGGCTGGGGTCAGCAAGTGTTGCTGGACCACGAGACGCGATGCTGCGTGGAGTCTGTAATGCCCACATCACCTACAAAACAACTGTGCGAAACAGGAGTCGTGGTTCTCAAGTTGACGTGGACGAACTTCAAGCAAGGGAGCTCCGTCCGTAAACTTGGTTCCTTGTAGAGTCTTCGCAAACACGATGGTCATGGATTTTCGCGTGTGCACAAAAGTCAGGTGCGACGTGAGGAACCACCACACAGCAGAAATGCTCACGTGTGTGTTCTGAAAACCATTGACCCGAACGGTGAGCAAATTTGTCAGTGAACTAACAGCATGAACAAATTGTGTTGAGACCAGTGTGTCAGCCAAGAAAAGATCAATAAGTTTTGCCAGTGGGGAATTTGATACGGACGAACTGAACTGGCAGACTGACAGTTTTTTTTAAGTTGGCTTCGTCTGCCATCGTCCACATGCCTTTTGGGTTAGTTTTGTTTTCACACAAGCAACAGAGGAAGAAACGGTGTGCAAAATGTGTGTTTCGAGAAAAGAAAACTCATTTCAACAGTTTGCAAACAATGTTGAATTTACTCAACATCAACCAGAACAACGCCATCCACGAACGTGACAATTGTGGAAAAGGATTTCTGTTGAAACAGACAACTATGTTTCGACTCCAACAACCGGGAAAAATAGAACTTGCCACACATCGTAATTGGTTGGTGCTCATCTTGCATGGTGTTTGTGCCCGATTGCTTTCTTGGCAACACTGACAAAGTGTGTTTTCAGACGCAACAGCACCACAACATGAGGAACCATTTCATTTTGCGTGCCTTGTGCATGTTCCTCTGTCCGGGTGGAGTTGTCGCGTCCACAGACGTCACTGAGGACATTCTCGTCGACTCAATGTTCTTCAAGAACCTGGGGCCTTACGTGATCAAACAAGCAGTGACCGTCAAAGCAGGAGCGACACTGACCGTGGAGGCCGGAACTCGTGTGCTGGTACGAGGACGAAACGAAGTCCCCGTGTGCGGTCTGTTCGTGACTGCGGCGCTGATATTTGAATTCACCGAGCATTTATTGGTCTGATCGTGTGTCGATTTTCTCTCTGAGAACATTTATTTTCAGGTTGACCTGGACCCTGCCTCTTATGGGTACGCCCTGAAAGTGGAAGGTGGACTGATCGTGCAGGGAACAGAGTCGGACAAGGTTCAGTTTTCCGCGACCGCGCCTTGTGATCGCCAGTGCCGCGCGGTTGACAGTCACATTGGGCAGACAGTACGTATTGTCCAGCTAACAAACCTGTTTTATGCTTTCTAAATGCTGGAGAAACTCTCTGGTTTGGAAGGACAAATACCTCCCTTTCTGCCTTCATTTCAGACAATACGGCACGCTACATTCACCAACTTCCGGTTTGCGATCCACTTGCGCTGCTGCCACCAAGGCAGTTTGGCGGTGGAGGACACTCTGTTTGAAGGGAACCACATCGCCGTCACTGGTTACAAAGGAACAATGACTGAACTGATTCGCTGCACCTTCAGAAGGAACGACAAGGGAGTAGATGGAGCTGACTACAACATTCAGGACTCGCTGTTCGAGAACAACACCAGATGCGCGGTTTGCTGGGTGGAGAGAACCAAGTTGAGCAGATGTACTGTCAGAGGACACAGAGGTCTGTGTCATGTGTTTCACTTCTGTTCACCTTCGTGCGGAATCAAACCTCAGGCATCAAAAAGCTGTCTTCAGCAGTACATTTCACAGACCAAACTGCACAAATGATTCTTTTCTTGAACCTTCCAGGGAACAGCGCATCAGCAGCACTGAACGGCAGATTTTCACGACTGGAAGATTGCATTGTCACTGACAACGACATCGGCATCAGAGCGGCTGAAGGGCTGTTCCGGAGAAACTTGATATCTGCGAACTCCGTCGGGTTCTTGTGTCCTAATTCGCACGCGACGGGCGGCCCAAGCATGACTGATAACAACATCTGCGGGAATACACTGTGGAACGTGCAGTACATGAACGACGAAGACTGGTACACATCGAGAAACTGGTTTGGCTCCAGGTAGGCCGTTTCTGAAACTGAAGACAACTTGGGCAGACGTGGGTGGAAGCCTGACACCGCCCTGATCTGATTTCCTCAGCGACGAGCTGCTGGTGCGCGGGTCGATCGAGGACGGGTACCACGCGTCGCAGCGCGGTCGCGTTGTGCTGCAGGACGCACCTGCGCAGAGGATCAGCGACGCCGCGGGCGCCGCGCTGCCCTGCACCGCGCCCGAGCTCAAACCAAACTTCACCCTGCACGACGCCTGGAAGGTTCTGTTGAACTGCACCTTGTGTTGAGGCTGAACTAATGGATGTTTCATCTCCTTTGGCTCGTGCAACAAGTTGAAGGGCGACCTCACATGAACTCTGCAATGTTCTTCCTTGCAGATTGGCAACATCTTTGAGGACCTCACTCTTGAGGCTGGAGAAACTGTCATCGAACATCCGACATCCATCTACCCAGGGGCCACCCTCACCATCAAGGCCGGAGCACACATCAAAAGCAGGGCGCCGATCACTGTGAAAGGAGCTGTTAAGGACAATGTCCGCGTGTACGGTGTCCTCAACGTACAAGGAACTAGAGACAGCCCAATTCTCTTCACGGCAGAGTCAGGTGTCAGGAATAGTGGTAAGAACAATCCGTGTGTTGGTTACGTTATAGCTCCAGGCACTAGGCCCAGTGAACACAAGACCAAAACGGTTCACAACAACACGTCCCACGACCCACTCGTTTCCACCAACAGTTCTTTGTCGCAGGGATTCACGCTGACCTGGGCAAGACTACTATCACTCACGCCAAGTTTGAAAATTATTCTCCGGCGATCAGCCTGCGCTGCTGCAACCACGGCCCGTCAGTCAATGTGCGTACGAGTTTTTGACGCGGCTTCAGTCCCTTGTGTCCTTTGTCAGAGCGACGTACTCTAGCCGTTCACTACGTATTTCAGGTATCGGATACAGAATTCCACAACAACAACCAGGTTGTCAGTGGATACATGGGAGTGTACGCCAGGTTCACACGATGCTCTTTCAAAAATAACAAAAACTGTTTCTCAGCTGCCGATTACGTGAGTTGATGATTTGTGCGAGCAACTCTGTTTGCATTTCATACACGCATGTGCACTGGCACTGGCCAGCTCCCACTTCAGGTTGCGTTTACTGCACATACCATCGCAGGAAATCGAGGACAGCACGTTCGAAGGAAACGACTGTGGGCTCTGCGGCGTGGAACGTACCGTCGTCAGGAGGTCAACGTTCAGAAACCACACTCTCTACGCTATTTCCGGTCGCGGACCAGAAATCTCTGGATGCCTTATTGAGAACAACCCGTTGGGAGTTCGTACCGGGGCAGGAGGTTTCCAATTCCGGGGCAATGTTTTCAACAAGAACGAGATTGCAATGGCACTAACGCACGATCCTGGTACCATTGAGGAAAATAATTTCTGCAATTCTGACGTGTGGAATGTGCGGTATGAACACGAAGATGAAATTTCACTGGCAAATAACTACTGGGGAGAGCCTGCAGGTTTGCGTCCAGTAACGTTTTCAGACATCAACCCTCTTTCCAAATTTGAAATAGCTGGAATTGTGAAATCATGGACATCGGTTCTCTGAATCCCACGAAATGGGTTTCTCGCTTTTCCAGATCAACTGGACACAGCACGGGGTGGAATCAGGGATGGTCACCATGATCCCAAATATGGCTACGTGCAACTTGGAGCGCTGCGATCTGCTCCCTACACCAACCACTTTCCGACTCCCCAGCCTTGCAAAGCACCAGGCCAATCCATCAACCTGACAGCGGAACAGCCGGGAGTGATCGCTTCGGTGACCACCTGGTCAGGAGAGGTCGAAGTCAAAGTTGCAACTCTGATACAGCCTGGAGCAGAGCTGACCATCTTGGCTGGGACAAAAGTCGTCATGTCGGCAGGTATGCGCAATTCCTAAAAACGAACAAGAACAACATTTGGTGCTTGAGGCACAGAGGCACTCAAACGCAGATGCAGGTAAAAAAAACCCAGAACTGTGACTTCATGCCTTTGCAATGCAGCTCACCAGGTCCTCGGAAAAGCTTGCTGATAAAAACTCAACTGCAAAACACCAGCCCCGCATGTGACGTTTCTGGATCGGAAAGGTTTGCGCGGCATGAGTTTCTACTTTCTGCTTCAGCTCTGAGGGTGCGAGGATCGCTGAAGGTACTTGGGACCTCAGACTCTATGGTAACATTCCAACCTGCAGGTACGACTCTGGTTTGTCGAAATGTTTTCCTCGTTTCGTCGTGGCAAGCACAACTGGCAATCAAATCCACATCGTTGTTGCCCACTGGCTCCGCGAGCAGACGAGACTCAAGACAGGACGGTCAAACTGCACGGGGACGACGGCACATCAATCATCCAGTTCGCTCGATTCCAGAACTTCGCCACTGCCATCACAGTCACCTGCTGTCACAAGGTGTGAGGAGGTTCACACACATTTCATCAAGACTTGCAAAATCCTCACCATCGTCCGAAACCAAACCTGCAGAACTGTCTCAATATGTTCATTACAGGGACGCATGAACATCTCCGACTCCATCTTCACAAACAACGACCTCGTGCACAGTGGCTACATGGGCTCATCCTCCAGGACGACTTTCACCAGATGCCGATTTGTCAACAACCGTCGCTGCCTCGATGCAGCAGACAAGGTGGTGCTGGATTCGGTGTTTGACTCCAACGACTGCGCCCTGTGCGGGGTGGAGAGGATGACGGTTCGCAGATCGCTGTTCAAGAACCACCGTCAGTACGCGATCTCAGGAAGGGGCCCCGAGATTTCGGACTGTGTCTTCATTGGAAACAAGGCAGCGTACAAAAACACCGGAGATGGAGGCTTCACATTTCAGAGGAACATTGTCACTGGTGGGGAGACCGGGATTGTGGTGGCTCACCCCCATCCAGCTGTTCGGAACAACAATATTTGTGGAAATTCCGTGAACAATTTGGAGGTTGTCAGACAGTTTGACGTTGACGTCGGGTGCAACTGGCTGGGAGTTGGAAACGAAGTTGCAGCCAGAGGCAAAATAAAGGACGGCTGGTCTGTAAATGGCAGAGGAACAGCGAAGCTGGACCATCTTTCCCTCGCCCCTTTCAGCTTGGGCCGTGAAGCACCAGAAGATTTTGAGCTGCACCCTTGCATGTCCCGTCCGTGTGACGAGAGCGTGAACTGCAGTGACCACGGCATGTGCAGTGCTGACGGCGCCTGCGTTTGTCTGCCTGGGTGGACAGGGGCGCAGTGCGACGTCTGTGTGTTCGGTCTCGTCCCATCGCCAGTGGGCGAGAAGTGCGCTCGCAGCTGTGGTCAGTATTCATCCTGCACGACGTGCCTGTCGACGTCCACCTGTGGCTGGTGTCGGCGGCCTCAGCAATCGAGGTGCGCAGCAGAACAACACGACTCAAGTGTGAGATCAACAGAATTTGTTTTGGCCTTGACCACAGATAAGCATCAGATGGGTTTTGCATCGTTGCAGCTGCGTTTCCGTGATGGATTCGGACACGTCATTGTGCGCATCAATCGTGCAGGATTTTTGTCCCGAGGATCAGTTCGCCATTTCCAGCAGCAGGTACAGTGAGGAGACACAACAGGTTCTTGCTTTTAATCAATTGGCCGAACCCGTGTTTTATTGGCACGTCTGCGAAAGCCATTGTGTCACGCGTGACACACTTGATTTTTATCAGGTTTGAAGAAACAGGAACGACGGTGGCCGTGATATTCAACGCCCCGACGGAGGTGGGTAGCGCCGCAACCGGACCGGCTGATTGCTCCGTCTACCTCACCTTCGACTCAACACAGAGCCTCGGCAATGGCCAGGAGTGTCAGGTGAATCAAGCGAACAGCTCAACACTTCAAAACTGTGATGCATGTTCAGCACTGCCATGGGAATCGTGTCACAACAAGTGCGCAAGTTGTTTCTGTTGCAGTGGGTTTCTCCCAGACAACTCAACATTTACCTGGGCCCTGGCTTCAGGTTGAGACCACACGGAATGATACAGCAGGAAAACACAACTTTGGCTTTCAGACAGAATGTCATTCGCAAACAAGGCACCCTGGAACATCTGCGCGAAGAGCGGATCCAGGTGAACCCCATCAAACAGTGCCAACCTTCCACATGATCAAGAAGGCTGTTGTTGGTTCCTTAAGTTTCTGTTGTTCTGCACGCACGAGTTTGTCCCTGCGAATTCCTTTCAGGTCAATGCACCCCAAGTGATACATCACCCAAAAGCCGTTGTGAAAACGCCGACGTTCTCGGGAAGTTGTGCGGATCTCACTCTGGATGGTCTGTCGTCGAGCGATCCGACAGGAAGACTGAACGCGATGTGGAGAGTTTCCTCTGAGAACAAGGAGATCGACCTCTATCTCAGGTACCTGCACTGCGCATGCCTTGGTCAACTCTGCAGCTACACAGACACATATGAAACCAACTGTCTGGGTGCGAACTTTGACACCATGTGTCAGTCTTACAAAGATGTCGCAGGCTTGAAAGTCGTCATTCCCCGGAGTCTTCTCACTGATGGCGAGCAGCTCCAGTTCCAGTTGTTCGTGACAAATATTTTAGGACTGCAAAGTCAATCTGACGTCATCAATGTCACCGTGACAGAAAAGCCAGAATTGCGGGTGAAGATGCTCACGCCCACCCTGACTGTCAAGAGACGACAGTTGGTGGAGATCAAGTTGAGCGTTCATCTGCCCGAGTGTGGATACCACAACGCGCCGATTCCCAGGCTGGACTACGCGTGGGCCTGGTCCAATGCCGAGGCTTCAGAAATTGAACCCTCCGCCGGTCACAGCCAAACGGGCATGGTTCCCAGGAAAACCTCTTTGTTCATCATGCCTTACACTCTGGGCTTCAACACGAACACGACTTATGACTTCAACGCGACAGTGACAGACAAAAGTGGAAATTATCAAGGTGCGACGGTTTATTCCAAAGTTACCGTCGTTCAAGAACCCTTGCGACTGACGATTTCTGGTGACGGGGCCCAGATTTACTTCAGAAACAACATTTCCCTGTCTGCAACTGCACAAGACCCAATGGCGAGTGAAGACGACGACCAAGGAATGTTTTTGTGGAAGTGTTTCCAAATTTTGGAGGATGGAACTAAGGTGCAAAGTTTTGATGTCAGTGGCTTCAAGGATATCGGAATTCTCCTTGTTCCTCCGACGCACCAAGGTTTCCCCATTGGAACATTTGAATTTCATCTGAAGTGGAGTAAACAGTTCCGAGAAACCCAGGCATCGGTTATCGTTCACATCGGCAACAACGCAACTGCACAGATTCGTGTTGTCAGACCTGTGAACGCTTTGCTGGTGCAGCAGCGGCTTTGGATAAAGAAGTCACAGGTTCTTCACCTGGAAGCTCAAAATGCCCCTGTCAACTCAACTGTCACATGGTCCGTGTACACGCCTGACAAGCCAAGTAATCTGTTCCTTGAAGACGTCAAAGATAACGTTTTCACTGAGAATAATTCGTCAAACCTGGTACTGCGAGCATCCCTGTTCCAGGAAGGAATTGACTACACGATCCAGCTTGAAGGGACTGCAGCTGAAGAGCTCCCAACCAGTCGGACTTACCTCACAGTTTCAGTTCCGGTCTCTCCAAAAGGAGGAAGCCTCTCCGTAGAACCCTGCAACACTGGTGGTCAAGCCTTTTTCACTGATTTCCACATCTCAGCTCGAGACTGGATGCTCATTGGTCGGGAGGAAGCCGACTTGCAGCTCGAGTATTACTTTGGATACACGCTGGGTGGAGTCAGTGTCTATCTGTCAGCAGCCTATTCCACATCTAATGAGGTAGTCCCACATGCAAGACTCTTTTTACACTTGCTGGCTGCTTCGTATTCATCATTCTCAAGTCCAATGTTTCGTAAAATTTCCAGGTCACAACAAAGCTGCCCCAGGGAACTGCCGAGATTTGGGTGCGGATTCGGGCTCCGTCGGGAGGGGAGACGAGCGCCTCGGTCTCGTGTACAGTGCAGCCCGGCCCGGACAGCGACCACAGCCGACTCACGGAGCGCACGCTCGACAACACGGAGGAGACGAACCTGCTCATCATCGCCGCCGCGCTGCAGACCAAGTCCAGGCAGCAGTCCGACAGCACGGTAGACCCGACACGAACTGCAATTCTCTTTTCTGCTCATTCGTTCGACTGGTTGAACAACCGGTGAACACTCATGTCTTCTTCGCAGGACACAACGGAAAGTTCTGGTCGCTTTTTGTCAACAAAAAGGAGAATTGTTCAAGCGAGATCAGGACTGCCCATGGATCCTGACGAAATCTTGAAATGTATGTCGGACATGGTCTTCATCCTGGCAGCAGGAAAGCTTCACCCTGACGAGGTGCCTGTTGCTCTGGAGATACTTCAGGAATGCACAATTTCCGCTCCACAGGGCATTGAATCGGGTGAGCTTCTGTTTCAGCCTGAGCTTCATGCCAGCCAACTAAAAACAAAAAAATTATCCAACACACGAGAAAAAAATCACATAACACTCGCCCACATGCACACGAAATCAAGTTGGGTTCAGTGATGAGTCAGTGCATGTTGAGACTGAGTGCGCAGTTTTTATCGAGCCCTTCTCGGCCAATCTTTGTGTCTCTCATCTCAACTACAGAAGCCGCTGAGCGCGCACTGGAGAGTTTCAGCCTGCTCTCCTCCGTCAGTGCGCGCGCGGTGAGCAGGAGGCGCAAAAGAGAATCGGACAGATATCTGGAAGTGTTCGGCCCTCTGCACAACGTGTACCAGGGCGCTGCTGACGTTCTGGTGCCCGGCGCGAAACCCCTTCACCTCGTGTCGTCGGGAATTCAGGTGTTTCAACTTGCCGTCAAGTCAGCCTCGCGATTTTGCTGTCCTTTTCGTTGGCCCACGGAAAAGCCACGAAATTCGTGACTTCGACATGAAAAGACTCGCCGCTCGTGAAGACGACCCACAACACATCGTGTGTTTCTTTCAGACAACCATCCTCCGAGATTTTTCAAGTTCTCAAAAAATATTGGAAACTTCAACGAACGATGCTTCGCTGGAGTTGAGCAATCTTTTCAATCGAGGTACAGAATTTGGGCTCGTATCTCCAACATTCCCAACCATTTTTCGTAAGCAACGACCACGCAGGAGGAGTGAAGAAGCTGCCGCGACCCCGCGTCAAATTTTCCTTTTTTTTTTTCATGTTCGCGCAGAAACGAACACGTCCATTTCTGTTGATGTGTACGCGACATGGTGGAAGCCCGGTTTCCATCACCTGGTCTGCCCGTTGTGCAATGCCACCACAACAGACATCCTGTCCCTCTCCGTGTTTGAAACCGGAAGCACCACAGGCCCACTCAACGCAACAACGGAAGAAGCAACAATAACCTTCCGGGTGGGCATTTCGTTAATTTGCAGTGTGAATGCAAAAAGCCGGTTTTTCTCCGCACGTTGTCTCCAGGTTCAAAAGACACGCGAGACTTTCCCTCACCCAGGTTCCACTAGGTCAAGGAGCGTCACCGGGTAGACTACACTGCGTGCAGTCAAACAACCTTCCAGTCTGGACTGAGGATAATTGCAACGACCCTCTGGTGGAGAATGAACAAGTTGAGTGTCAGTGCCGCGGACTCGCGAGGTTCTACACCGTCACCGGTCAGACGAACGCGATTCCAACAGGTTCACCAGGAGATGCGCCCAAGAAGGACAGTGCCAAACAACACGGTGAGCCGCAGGGAAGAAGTAACGCTTGCTTCGTCGTGGTGGGTCAAACGGGCAATGGGTGCTTCCTCGGGTTTCATTGCACCAAATCCTGCATGTGCAGCCGTGGTCCTGAAGCTCCGAACACCAACACCAACTGCTTCAATTCAATTGCAGACGTCATTTGTTCCAATATCGCGTACAATTTCCTTGGTCTGCACGGTTGTACACATGAATATTACATTTACAACCCTCACAGACAGAAAGATGGAAGCTTGAGTTTTTGAAGTTTTCTTGCAGCTTGACGTCCAACAGGTCAGTTTGCAGGCACATTGAAGAAACTCCAGAACGTAGTTTTCGACGCACTGCGTGATCCATGCACAGCTGACATGCAGAGCTCATTCTCACGTCCTGCCAAAATTCACGATTCTGCATTCACCGCGCCAACCTCAAAACCCTGACCAGAGCCAGGGACAGATTCGCCCCACGTTTTTTTGTTGGTTTGCATCTTGCGGTGCAAACTCGACGGAGATCGGGGGAGGGGTTCCGAGGGCTAGATTGTTTTCTCTCGTCAGACCTGTCTCTGTCAACTCCCCTCGTATACAAGTATCGTGTCATATTTTCGAGCTTCTGTGTGAAACAATTTCTTGTGTGTGTGTGGTTTTTTTTTCGCAAATTGAACATTTTCTGTTCACACACACACACAGACACACACACACACACACACACCACCACCACCACCACCACCATCACCACCACCACCATCACCTCCAGCTGCGTCTCAAGCAGGCTGACTGGATCAACACGAGCAACATGACTCGAAGAGCAAACGAGTGAAGTCAACATCGCAAAACAAAATCGTGTTTCTGTCTTTCGCAGATTTAGCAAGTGGAGGAAGTGTCTCAACTGTGCACTGGTGGATTTGGCTGCTGGCACTAAACATTGCTGGAGCCTGTCGGTGACAACAGGAGGGCCACGCGACTACAATCAAGATGCGTCACTGGTTTTGCTTCACAAAAACAATGAGCAAAACGCATTGAATAAAAGTGACAGCGGCTCTCATTTCCGCAACACAACCACATTGAGCAGAAGAAGAACGGGTTGAAGACAACGCGTCCGATTGTGATGAGCCATCAGTGTGGGGCGAGAGCACAACAGCAATTTTTGAGAGACTGGGGCCCTGTCTCCCAGATTTCAAAACCCACTCGGACCCATTTTCAGAAAAAATAAATACCAAACAAACAAACAAACAAAAATACAAGAAAGCAGAGCCTTGAACAAGGACAGGTCTGCCTCATTTTTTAAGCAGGTGTCGTGGTGGATAAACCTCAAGTGGTCCCAACCTGCGACTGGTGTGCTCGACTTCTACGCCACTGGGGGGGGGGGGGTGGGGAAGGGCCGGGAGCAGTAAAACCAAAGCCCCCATCCAAACAAACAAAAACAAAACAACAAAAAAAAAA
>JAAUXT010036139.1_pt1 | contig 12142 bp, 11 predicted proteins | sample 7278171 | NCBI WGS metagenome assembly JAAUXT01 (sample SAMN14350112, study PRJNA611818) | marine sediment metagenome | isolation source: surface marine sediment (1.8m) | place: French Polynesia: Moorea | collected 2018-08
AAATGCAGATCAATTTAAATTCAATTTTGTGCAAGACTCAAAATGCTTACAATGTAATAAAAATAAACAAGAAACACTACATCATTATTTTATGGATTGTGCAAAATATAATATACAAAGACAGCAGTTGAAACAAAATATTACAAAATTACATAATAATTTCAGAAAGATTTCAAATAAACAAGTTATCAAAATAATTGAAGGATTTAAAGAGGAAAACATTACTGAAAATATTTATAAAAATATTTATCAGTTTATTAAACTATATATAGTCACAACAGGAAGGTTTGTAAATTATTAAGATAATACAATAATTACAAAAATGCACCCATCAATACTATTACAGGCTTCAAGGTATACATTTTCCATTTAATTAATTTATTTATTTGTTTTGTATGCGTGTGAGAACTGTATTAAGACGGTGATCAATAAATCGTTAAAAAGCATGTCACCCCACAAATTGACTTAATAATTGACAGAGGTTTTAGGGCACGCACTGTTGTCCAGTTCGGTGAAATCAGTGATAGGGTTGGCTTTTGACGTTATGGTTTTGGACTCAATCCCTTAAAGTCTGTTGAAATGATCCTCTCTTTGCTTTCAGAAAAAGAAAACACTTCTACCAGCATCCGGTAGGTTGCTTTTCTGCAGTTGCCACCAGGCATCACTTCGTTGCGCTTTGTGCAATCACCAGCGGTATGTGTGTGTGTGTGTGTGTGTGTGTGTGTGTGTGTGTGTGTGTGTGTGTGCCTGCACCCAGACCAGGCGGGTGGGAAGGATCCCTCCCCCCGTGTGGATACGAGTAAGTTGGGTTCCAGGGTAGAACCAAACATGCAAGGGCGGAGGAAGGGAGGGCAGTTGTGCCCGCGCCGGCAACCCCTGTCCCCGCACGGAGTCGTTGACCTATACTGTCTGGTTGAGTGGTGCTGGCGTGAAACTGCACGCTTTCTTGGCACAGCGTCTATTTTATGATTTCGTTTCCACTTGTGAAGGGGAACAGCTCAAACTTCTCATATTTTTTTTTCGTTCTGAACAAATTCGACTTGTTGTTCTTTGTTCAACATTTTTACTGCTGAACACCACGGATTGGAAATAAATTGAAAACGTGCGATGTTCTTCCGTAGCATCTTGAGGGTTTCAGTGGAGCGAACAAGCCCGGGGTGAGCCCTGCGGCGCTACGACGCTCCGAAATGCTGTGCTCCGTGTTACTGATCCATATCAGAGAACTGCTGGTGAACGGGGACGTCAATGACAAACTCCTCAATCTCGAGATTTCTTCGGTAAGTGCGCCAGAAAAATGGGTCGCATTGTGACTGCCATGTTTCGCTCGAAATTGTTGAACCTGAATTCTTGTTTGATGTCATTTGCGGCAAGAGAAATCAAGGAGGGGGTTCCTGGGAAGCCATCTCGTGACCTGAGCTTGATCTGACGCAAAGTTCAACTTGTGCTTGTTCAGCTGTCTTTCCGAACTGTTCAGGTGTCACATTGTGTGCCGTTGGTACCCTTGTCAAACTCCCACAAGGATTTTCCAACGATTTTGTCTCGTGAGTTGAAGGCAGGCAGACAGCCTGGCCTGTTTGCCGGAACAATGCGTGTTGTGAGCACAGTACCTGCTGTAAGTTGCCGAGGGCTTGTTGATCATTGTTCTCGTGTTTGCGGTGATCAGTCGGGAATTTTTGCGCATCCTGCTGTTGAGAAACGAAACAAACCTCACATCCAGCCCATGTTTCTCTGATTCTCCCTCGGGAACTCTTTCTCCTCACTTCCAACAGTCACGATCTCAGGGGCCCCGCGCGTGACTATACGAGTGTGCGGGCTTGTTTTGTACGCGGCGCCACTGTGCTTCTCCCTTGAAGGTAAAAGTCGCGAAGGCGTGCAACGCCGCGAACGTGTACTGGATTGCGACGGGCGACGCAGTGCGTGATGCTCGCGTCGAGGCGCTACTTACGGCCGCCACTGCGACGCTCAGGTGCGAGTGGGGGCCAGAGGCTGCACGGGTCTTGACTTTGAGCTCTCAGAGGTTGTCGTCCTCCTCCAGAAAATACTTTTTTTTCTCACTCTTTGTAAAAAACGTTTGTGTTTCACGCACGTGCGCGTCACAGAAGAAGCCCAGAAGGGTATTGTGACGAAAGTGTGAGATGTGATGACTGTCCCGTGAACAAATCTTTTGACAGAAGAAACATCTCTGTGTGGGCTTCTTTTCAGACACAAGCTGGGCACTTTGAACTCGCTGGGCCGTATTCCAGAGCTGCACTTCATCAAGGACGAAGAGTCGCTCAAAGTCAGCGAGGTGACCACAAACTGATGGTTGTGTCAGATTTTGTGATTTGAATTGCTGCACTTCTAATTCACAATTTTTTGCTAAAAGGGGGAAGCTTGTCAGTCAGACAGACCAAGGCAGTGTTAACTTTCCCAACAGTGTTTGTTTCTCCAACTGAACAACACGTTTCTGTTGTGCCCAGATAGAGTATCTGTTGTCCGTGGCGGACATGGGGCCTGAGTTCAAACCGATGCAGTACGGAGAAATCATGAAGCTCGCCAGTGTCGACGCCTCCAAATCCAAAGAGTAAGAGCAGCGAGTCGTAGGAGTGCAGAATTCTGTTGTGGGGTCTACATTATCCAACAAAACAATCCGACCCGTTGCTGACTGTTTGTCACTTGGTTTGTGAATTTTGCACACACCGATTTTTGGCGTGTTTGTTGCAATCGGAATTCTGTGCCGGCTCCTGCAGGTCCCGCCTGACTTTGCGCGCACCCTGTCCTCTCCTCTTCCTCTGTTTGTTTAACTTGAGGACGAGGAAGGGCATGAATGAAAAGGAGTGAAACCGACACGTTGTTTTGAGAAAACTAAATTTTTGTCGTGATCATGAACTTGTTCGCAAATGCCTGAATGAATAGTCTGTCACCATTTGCAGAAAAACGAAGGACGGTCAGAGGCTGAGAGACATGACAGTCATCCCTGTGCCTGTGAGCGAAGAACATGCAGAGAAAAATGACTTGGTGGCCTCTGACGATTTCCACGACTCACCAGATGCGGGATCCAGTGACAAAAACACGCGCATTCAGGAGGGATCCAGGCAGAGAGACTCGGAAACAGAGGCTGGTGCGTCAACTCCGGACTTGACTTTCGTTGAAGAGTATGAGAACCCGGTGTTTCCAGAGATGAACATCAGAACTGACATCTGCGCGCTGGATCGCGAGCGCCTGCTGGATCAAGTTGTGGAAGCAAAGAGAAAAGCTCGGAACAGAAACTACGTGACCAGACAGGAGAAACCCAATCTGGAGCTCAGCTTGGACCCGAAAGAGCAGAGAAAGGTGCGTGCTGTTTTTCCATCAATTTTACCCGCCCGCAGCATTCCGTCGAGCCGCGGGCTCAGTGCACAAAATTGTTCGATAGATTGACTGAGACATCGGAAAGCAGAATTGGATGCCCCTCATACACCCATCCTGCTGTGTACAGCAGCCACCCATTGGTTTTGGGGAAGCAATGGTTCCTGGATGGCAGGTAGCAATGGCCTGTTCGCTGAAACAATGACGATGGAAAACACGTCACACGAAACAAAGAGAAACTTGTCCTGCCTGGAACTTTGTTCTGGATTTTTTGTTTGCCAGAATCTTTCACTCAAAAGCGCAGCATTGGTGTACCTGATCTCGCTTTGTCTCGCAGCAAATCGCTCGGGTGCTGGAAGCGAAGCGACGCAAGCACGACGTCAATCCAAAGAAGCTGCGCGAGAAGGCGCGACAGGAGGCGGGCAACGCGCACACCGAGATGCTCCTGCAGCAGATGATCAGCGTCGAGGAGGAGCGAGAGGACTGGGACTGCGACGAACTTGACAACTAGCCCTGTGATTCGGGATTGACCCGCAAACCAACTGCCGAAGGCTTGTGGAGCTTGCTCCGACGAGACAAAATGAGACCTTCGATTGTGTTGGAACTGTCTCATCGACGCGCGAATTCTTGGGTCTACCTCGGCGGCCCGTGACTTCAAGTGACGCTGTAACCCCCGGGTAGGGAAGGGGGCGTGGTTTGTCTACAGTGACACAACGACAAATCAGAACCGACCTGTGCTACGTACATGTCTGTTGCTGCAACATTGCGCACGGTGCGAGTAAATAAAACACGTTGTTATTGAAAGACAAATCTTCATTTTATATTACAGCTGAAGAAAGTTTTGCACACAGAGTCAAGATAAATTGAATCACTGCATGAACATCTGTCAGTGAAGACACGGGAAGAACGTTGGAAGAATAGAAGAGGTGGAATCGCTGGACAAGTGCACGACAGCTTGACGGGAAGATTTTTTCCACTGACCACACAATGTGGAGTGCAGAAACAATGACTAGTTTTGATGATCACAGCAGCACGTAGATCGTCGCTGTGAACCAAAAGGATGAAACTCGTCTTTCATCCTCGATATGTTATTCTCTTATGGACAGGCTCCTTGGGATGCAACGTCACCCGGACAAGGAGAGCGATCTTCGTTCCGCGCACGAAACAGCCTCTTCTGCATTTCACTCGCTCTGGTCCTTTTTTCAGAGATACGATGTGTTTGCCTCCACCCACAAGTGATATTTGACACAGCACCTGTATCGTTCCGGCCCTGCTGATGGGTTCATTTTGGTGGGTAGATTTGGCCTCGTCCCTGCAGGCACGGGATAATTTCCTGTTGTTGCTCCAACGACAGAAACTTTCGCACGAGCGAGAACATCGAGACCTTGTCGGTCACGAAGCCTTGTCTGCAACAAATATCACAGTGAAAGAAAAGTGCCTGGACCAAAAGACTCGTGGTGAGTATTGCTGGTGGTTCTCAAGTCCAGGTGAAAATTGTCCCACAGTGCAGGACTGGTCGGTTTGTATGGGCCAAAACTTCGCCAGAAGACATCAAAATGCGCCCAGCTTGAGACTTACTGAGCAGAGCACACACACACACACACACACACACACACACACACACACACACACACACACACCTGCGCATGAGCAACTCCACGTCTTCCTCGGTGATGGTCGACTTGCGTCCTGCGTGGTTCGCAAAGGCGAACAGGTCGTCAGACACGTTCTCCCAGAACTTGTCCGCGCTAAAACAAGCACAAGACTGAACTGGAGGGATTTTGACTTGAACCATTTTCGCGACGTCTTTGCGCCTGTGTTTCCTTTACAGAACAGGCGGGGTCTTTTTTCCGTTGAACTTTCAGAAACGCGGCAGCTTCTCGTTGTGGTGGTTTCTCGCCGTGTTCATTTGGAAGGTGTGTGGGTGCTCCTGACGTTGGCCTCACCTCATGTTGACGAGGCATGAAAGCCATATACGGTACTTTTTGCAATATGCACGAATGGCATCTCCAGGCACTCACACTTTCTCGATCTGCGTGATGGCATCTTTCGAGACGCGGCGACTGCAGAAGTGGGTGACGATGCTGCGGGTGTTCACGGTCGGGATGCGCAGCGGCGCGCGAGGGTCGCGGGGGGCGCGCTGCCTGCTCGGCGCTGCCCCCCGCCTCGCTGCTGCAGCGCCTTCTCTCGAAGGACCCGCAGCCCTGCGGAAAAAGGCGTGAGGCAAGTTGCTGCTGAGTGCGTCGCACACTAGTTGGATTGTCGCAACGTGAGAAGTTGGAGATAAACTTACGGCTGCTGCTGGTCGTTGCCTGTGCGCGGTGGGGTGGAGGAGGCGGCGGTGAGCGGCTGCCGACGCTGTTCTCCACCGGCAGGCGACGCAGCTGTGGGCTCAAGTGGGGTCTCCGGACGGTCAAAGCCCGGCATAAGGGTTGGCGTCCCAGCAACCCAACTGAAATGTGAACGGTCGACAAGAATTCCACGCTCAATTTAGACATCGATTAAGGACGTGGAAGCAAAGAGGCGTCTTGACCTGGTGCATTTACGCCGTTTGGTCGTTGGTTCGCAATGCACTAGACTCCGATCTCAATGTCACCTGAAGCAAATCGCCAGGTCTGGTGGTGTGTGAAGCCCATCCATTCACTCGAAAATTCACTCGAAAACACTGCCGACCTGGATGTGAGAGAATGCAGCACACTCGGTCTGCCCCCAGCCAGACTGTCCCGCGGAGACTCTGCACTGAACCGCGCTCCTGGCAGCAACTCGTTCTCGCAGTCACTGGTCTCGTTGTCGCTCGGAGGAACCACCTCCTCGTCTACAACAGACACCCATCTCAACGCAAACGTGCACAACACACACGAGAAAAGGAAATCAAATTCCACATGCAAAAACGGTCTGGTTTTTTCAAACGTCAAAGTCGTGCCACTTTTTCGGTCTTGTATCGGGGGTGGGGGTCTCACACTTGTTCGCGATGTACCCTTGCCAACAAAAAGTTTGCCTTCTTTGGCCAAGTCGCTTTTGGAAAATTTGAGCCAAACCAAAATTCGCACTCACCGCTGTGTTGAGGCTGGTCGTCCCTGAATTCGGTGTGCCTCCGCCCAACGTCCTCCTCGTTTTCATCTCCACTTCCACCCTCTCCGTCTATCCTTCCGTCTTTGCCTTCACCTTTTGTACCTTGCTCTTCTGCAACAGATTCAATCCTCAACACAGTGGTCGAACAACTGGCAGCACAGAGTTGCACAAGAACTTTGCAGCAAGCGAGATTCTTGCCTCGCGAACGTCATTCACAAATCAACAGCCATTTACTGTCAAGCGAAACAGCAAGAACAAGATGCTTCTGAAGCGCTGTTTTGTGGTGACGGTGGCCTCTCACTTTGCGCGCCAAACCCATATGGACAGACATTCCTGGTGTAAAGCCTCTTTGAATGATGCAGTTACCCAAATTCACTCGTTTTGTCATCAGCAGTTGCATAGCGCACACACAAATGTTCGCACCTTCTCTCTTCTCTTCCTCCGTATCCACAGGAAGGTTGACGGAACGCTCTGACAGCACGGTTTGGCTCCTGTCCTCACTTGTTGGCGTCAATTTGTCAGACGATGAGACGCGACTCGCGCTGACTGACGCCGCGCTGAAGACTTCTCTTCCCCCGTCTTCGGGGATCGACACCAGGCCCGCTGAGTGGTGGCTTCCGCTCGTCGTTTCGTCTGAAACGGCCGTGTGCGAGAGAAGTTATCACCTGGTCTTCTGAGAACAGTCGCCTTCTGCTGTTTCACACACACAAACTGAACACACCTCAAGGTATCAAGTTGTGCGTAGTTGAGCGCACAAAAGCACTAAAAGCACTTGTGTGCCATCTTACATGACCCACAGAAATTATAATTGGGCAGCGCACCGAGAATATCAGAGATTTTCTGCGAGATGGCGTCCGAAGTGATCTTGTCGACGGCGCTCCTGCTGCCCGTGCTCTTTTGACTCAGTCTCTGTGGGATCGAGAAGGAAACGAGCGATACCCTCGCGTTGTTCTGCGGAAGTCAAGATCAAGAGATCACACGCGGGCAGTCCTCTCGTTCAAATGACAGTCGGCTCGTTTTCTTGTCAAAACAAGAGACCAGGTCATCTGTTTGTCGCAAAGTACCGGAAAACAGGAGACAAAGACCTCGTGTGTACTGGTGGTCTTTGGGACAGTGAGAGACTCAAGGGTTGCCCAGTGGCGTCGGAATCTCAGGGTTCCCATATTTTTCTGCACACTTTTGGGTGCATACACAACTTTTAACTTTTCTGTTTGAAGCTACCAACTCGAAAATACCTCAATACAAAAACCGGTTTCTCTGAGAAAAAAAAAAAAAAAAAAAAAAAAAAAAAATTCCCACATTTTTCCACGAATGGCTTAAAATACCACTTTCCCTGATTCACCGGGGAAATATTTCGTTTTTATCCAGGCTTTGAACGATTTTTGCACTTTGGAGGAACCCTGAACCTTCATGAACGTACTTGCGAGAACTGGGAACTGGGCATGGACAGGTAGCTGCCATCAGCGATGGAGGCAGCCACAGTCGAGTGGTTTCCGGAGACCTCGGCTCTGTTTACTTCCGCCGTCGACGTATCGCTCGCAGGGGGACGCTGTCCAGAGGCGCCTGATGGAGGCTGGCTGCATAGCAGCGACTCTGCATCACCTGTAAAGTGGCAGGTAGCGTGGCATAAATACTGGTGAAACAGTGTCTGTCTGGGCTCGTTCGGCTTTTGAGTAAGACATACGGCACTCTTTCCACAAAACGCTTGTGTTTTGCTCGGTCCGTTTCAGCGAGATTTACGCTTTCGGATGATCACAAACATTTGGACTTTTCATCCAGTTTAGTGCTCTCACTAAGTTTATCGTTTGTGTCGATTGTGTCAAAGCAAGCACTGCATCGTCTACTTGGCGTTACACCGCACTCGCAACGGCGCACAGGTGTTGGAACAGTTCTCTCCGGGCTCAATGCGATGGTCCTCGTTTCTACATTGTGAAAATGCCTCACTTTCCACTGACCGGAATGAGACATGGAGCCGTGCAAGCTAATTTGTGACATTTTCTGCTGCACGGACTCTCTCGTCCGTGTCGACTTGTTTCGCTGCTTTTCTGGGCGGGTGAACGGCTGCAGTCCGCCCAGCAGACTGTTTTCAGAGATGCTGCAAACACACAAGAGCACGAGGAACCATCAGCTTCTGCATTCAGACAAACGTTCTCAGCATCCAACGCTGCGTCGAAAACTACCGTCGAGCAAACATTGCTGTTCGGTATTTCACTGCAGTCTCGCAAAACTGTTCTGGTAACAAGGTGTTGTAACTGACAGCACAAACTACAGTGCGCGGCAAGTGCGAGTCGCAATGAGTTGTCTTCCCGTCCGGGCAAAACGAATCGAACACACATCAAAAACAAGTGTGAGCAATTGTGTCTGAGACCACCTGAATCCTGTTGTCGATTACCTTCCCACGTCATTCTTCAATGTTAATTCCCTCCACCCCTCCCCCAAGCTCCGTTCATGTCGAGGCAACGAAAAGGTCCCCTCCAACAAAATCCAGCAGTTCGCCCTGGAAGGAAATTCAAAAACGTCATGTTTTGTCAGAGCAAAACTCACTGTACCTTTTGTCTGGGTCAACACCAGTGCTGCTGCTTGTGCTCAGATTGTGACTGGCGTTTGGAGTCGGCTCTGGAGGGGTGTGCTGAGTTGGCAGAGGGGTCTGCTCCGGCGTTTCTGTGAGTCAACTGAAACTTGTGACGACCCTGCAGAGGGTCCTGTTTTGCACATCGCCAAGAAAATTCGCTTGGCGAAAGGAAAAACTGAAAACCCTCAGAGAAACTGGCAATACGAACCTCCCGACAGAAAATTGTCAATCAACGTTCTGGGCGTCACTTCCGTCCTACTCGCCATCCGACCGGGCGATTTGCTCTCCACAAAGTTGCGCACGACAGTCCGATTGTGGAGGGAGGAGCGGCGTTTAGACCGACGTCGCGGTGACACGGTCGGTGCGTGTGGGGGGCGTCGCAGTACCGGCTCAGATACGTTCAACCTGCACGAAACAACGCACAAATATAATTGAGGGATTTCAGTTCAGGATCCAGCCAGATACAGGGGCGAAACATCAGCGCAAGCGGGTGACAATTAGGGTAGAGATGATGGGTTTCATCGCAACACGTACAATTTTGTTTCTTGTGTGTTCATTGTCAATCAAGTCTTGTTGATGCATCAAACAGTGATGACACTGTGTTAGTTCTGCCTGCAAATGCAGTGCACTTGGCCTTGTAGCCTCGAACAATGGAAGGGTTTCATGCTTACATATTATGTTGAACAACAAATGCCTCATGACAAGAACACAGCTGGCATTGGTGGGTCTACTGTGAAGTAGGATGCAATCTCTGATCCATAGATGCAGGTGTGAAAGGTTGTGAACAATTTCGCCGTGGTAAAATATTGATCCACATTCTAACACCATCTGACTGCAGTACAAGTTAATGAATGCAAAGAGTGTACATACTTTGCCAAAGCCCTGCAACAGCAACGCATGTGTGAATGAGATACCTATGTATTGCACACCTGCCTCTCTGCATCAGTGATCTACATCCGTCAGAATGCTGTGACCAATAAATAGTGCCAAAGCCTCCCTCCCAGAACAGTGCCAGCTGACACTCTGTGGTTCCAGGTCAACTGATCCAGATCATATTGGAAATTGCTGCATCATTGTGTCTGCCATCAAAAGGACCAAAACAATTATCAGGCCATTGCACACCATCACATGTCGGAATTTCACACAATATTTGTGCCCTCGGAAGAGATCCCTTTGGCCAACTTTCAGTTTGCCTGTACACTTCACAGTTCTCACAAAGCTCCTGTCCAAAGTGGTACCTGCCGATGGATGGTCCACTCCAATACGCAGCCGTAACATTGGAACAAATTGGTTTTTGTGACTGAGAATTTCACAGTTGTCAGAGTACCCACACATTGGAACCAAATCTGTGAGGCAGTGGGTGTACATTAGTCGTCTGAGCATCACACAAAGACCTTCGATTCTGGTCCGTGTTGCCCTGACTTGGGGTTCGGAGGAAGGGCGACTTTCGTCTTCAGAGTTCTCATCACCTTCAACCAAAATCTTGATCCTCTCACGTTTCGGCTGTGCGTGACCATCGAAATGCAATTCCGTGACAAACATGGAGCATTCGGTTCAGCGCCAGTACAACTGATCTGCCAGCACCTGTCCAATCTTGCCGATTTTCTGACTGGTGATGTGTCCGAGTCCGGAGTCTTGTCCACAGCAGGACGCTTTCGAGTCGGATCCACGGTTGGCGCCAGCTGCAGAAAATCCTGCACCTATAAATCAGTCAAACGCTTGGTGTTCAGAACTATGGTTTCTGTATTGGTGGTGCAGGCCTTGAGATTCACTACGACTCTGACACTCACATTGCATTCTTTCTCAAGCTGTTTTGAAAACAGCACCAATCCCAACAAGCAGACAACGAGTGGATCTGCAGATGTGGCTCGTGAGAACAAACGTGGCAGCAGATCTCTTCAGCTTGAAATTGTTTTTGAGACCCACAGCACTTGAATACGAGATAGGCGCAAAGTGGGACATACCATGTGTCTCGGTGTGTTGTCATCCATGGACAGGTGGAGAGATTTCCTCTCGACTGACACTCGGTTCTTTCCGCCTTGAGTTGCTTGGCCACTCGTTGCCGACAAGATCCTTGTGCTTCGGCGAGTACCAGTTGGCTGGGAGTCGAATCGGGCGCCCGGTTGAAGGGGCGTTTTCTCTGGAACATCACTCTGCAGAAAGCTGGTGATAAGGGTCCGCGGGGTTCGTTTTCTCCCAGACATCTCGTCGACAGACCGTCACCTGATGCTGCAAAGGCAAGACCAAAGAACTACAATAGATCTATGGTGTACGCCGTAAGAGAATTCATTTTTTTGGGGGTTCAAAGCAGGCTCAACAAGTGGTCAGAGGTCAACGAGCCAGCGGCTGGCAGATGATGTTTTTTCTTGTTTTTTATAGTTTTTGCACAAATGGATGTTTTCTCACATCCCAGACCTGTGGTGCGACCAGAGGCCAGACAGAGGAGAACCACAACAAGTTCGAGCCAGTCGCTCCACCAAGTTGGCAAAACTATCGTGGGGTTGCTGCCCCAGATTGAAATACTTGATCACGATGGCGATCACTTCTGGATGGGTCGGCAGAAGCCCGCGGCAGTGGCTTTCAATCAACAACTTCCTTACTATGTTCTGTTTGTGAAAGTTCAAAATATCTCTGTCCACAGCATCAATTTTTGTCACCAACTGATCATGTAACCTCTTCCTGGTTCCCACCTCATGGGGGGGGGGGGGGGGAGGAAGGCCAGCCAAAAAGCAAGCCAACAGTAAAAAATGGCCAACCTTTGTATGCAAATAATTATTGTACGTGGAGTGACATGAACTGAGAACCACCAAAGGGCTTACCTTAGAAGCATGCGACGTGAATACTGAGTGTGAGTTGCACCACCAGGGTCCAAAATGAGGCATTCCAGATGGGAGAACCAGCACTGAAGTACTGTACTACAGAGTCAATGACTGCCAAAGAAAGGGGCTGCATGCCCAACCTTTCTGAATCATAGTAAATCCATCTGACTATTTGCTGCTTGAGAAAATAAAAAGCTTACAATTCCACCACATCTGCCATCTTGGGTTTTAAGAAAGAGAGGGAAAAATAACGTCCAAAAATTTGGACGTTGCGGTGATTCGAACTATCCTGCTGCAGCCTCATTTGCATAATAGCCATTGTTCCACATGACATCTCCGATACATCTCTCAA
>JAAUXT010107753.1_pt1 | contig 12141 bp, 13 predicted proteins | sample 7278171 | NCBI WGS metagenome assembly JAAUXT01 (sample SAMN14350112, study PRJNA611818) | marine sediment metagenome | isolation source: surface marine sediment (1.8m) | place: French Polynesia: Moorea | collected 2018-08
ACACAGGCACACACGCACACACGCATACACGCACACATGCACACATGCACACATGCACACACGCACACACGCACACATGCACACACGCACACACGCATACACGCACACATGCACACATGCACACATGCACACATGCACACACGCACACACGCACACACGCACACACGCATGCACGCACACACGCACACACGCACACACGCACACACGCACACACGCACACACACCCAAACATGATTCCATCTTGACTCCGCAAAACGAGTTGAAACATCTTCAAAAGCGATTGGACTGGTTCCAACTAACTCTTGGAATGTTGTTGTGTATGGCGCTTTGAACGGAGACGGGAGTCGAATGACTCACCCATGAAAAGCCAAGAAAAAGTTACCGGCAAAATGTTTTCAGATTCGGCTGGTAGCCTGACAACTGATGCATCTTTTTCTTTGCAAAGCGACACTATTGGAATGTCCGGCAAAAAAGTCAGTTCGAGGCACCAACATTCTTTCAGCAAAAACGTTTTTGAGAAGCGCTTGCAGCAAAACAGTCCTCACGCTCTTCAAAAGATACAAGACGTTCAGTCAATTCAAGAGGCTGAATAGCATAACTTTTTCCGTCTCTTTTATGGGAAAGACTTCCGACAGCCATCCCCCAGCAGGTGCCCACTTCAGAAGAGTCTTGAACACACAATAAATCTGTGTGAAAAAGGCACTTTTTGCTCCTGTTTTGGGAGCCACGATTTGGAGGTGTTTCAGCGGCGCAACTTTTTTCGCAAACAAGATGGTCCTCCCCCATTGGGTATCACGCTCTCCCACCAATTTGCGGTTCCCTGTGCTTGTTTGCTGAATGACCAAAGCAAAATGGAAGCTCTTCTCTCATTGGCTCCTTAATCTAACAGGCTCTCTGATTGGTCTCACTCATAAATCCAGCCAATCACAGCCCTCTCAGCAAGTTTGCCAAGTCCAATTTTCTCCAAGCACGATATGTACTCCCACATCGGTGGGAGAACAAAAAGTTACTGCGCGGTGTGACAAAACGATATGATGGGAGGGTCCACCAAGCGAGGTCCATTGTTAAATCTATTGGTGAGTGATGGGCCGTGTCGTTCTGTCTCATTTGCTCACACACCCTTGCAGAAAATTCTCGCCACTTATGGCCATGGGCGTTGTCCGCGAGGCAGTGTGTCAAAAGGGCACAAGATACTTTCCACTCTGCCATCGTCAGTCTGGACAATGGGACCAAGGGCACTTCCCACGTACGCCGGAATGTGTATTGTAGCTTTTGACTGCAGAGTGAATAGGCTCTTGCACAAGTACGCGTTTGACTCTGGGTACCTTTTCACTCTCGGACACCGTACCTGGCAGGTTCAGCGGAATAAACATAGATGTGTCCGTTATAGCCGAACTGTTGTATTGTAGATGTCAGCACACCTGAAAATTTAAGCGCGGGAAAAAAGGAAGGAAACTGTGCTGAGAAAATCAAACAATCGTTGTTGAACGTTGTTCCATTGAAATGCTGTTGTTTGGCCAACGTCATTCGTCCACCAAGTTCCCGTTTTCTCAAAATACAAACTTTGATTGCTAGATTTACCACACAACTGCATGGTGACGGTGGATTCACCACAAAACTATTTCTTGTGGTCAATTCTTTGACAGACCTCGTGCACGACGACAGCCGAACCACGAAAACCATTGTCTCGCTTGCCCACCGATTCAAGACTGGTTTTTTCGGTTGGTCAATCAGGGTGTGGTCATCTTCACTCAGGTGGGACATGTAAATGTGTGAATACGGCAGATGCAGACATTACAGAAACAAGAAGCAGTGCTCAAGGCAACTGCAGTGCGAAGTCCATTGCAGCGTCGGTAATGTCGTCAATTCTTCCTTGTTCATGAATTCCTCCTTGTCCTCCTTGTCTTCCACCAGCCATGCTGTCCACAAGGGGTGGGGGTCCGGCCATGGAGGGGGGCTTGGTGGGGGAAGGGGGGTTGGGGGAGGGTGGCAGGGGATATTTCCATCCAGCTGCCATGTACTGCACTGTCACATGGTGCTTCGCCCTAAAGGGATTTCGCACAATGAAGGGCGGTGACGACCTGGATCGCGCTGCCATCCTCAACATACAAGTTCAAAACTCAAGCGACGAGAAAAACACGTGCAGTGCTCGAGGCATGGAGCCTCCAGGGATACTGACCGGTGTGCATGAAGTTCTAGATCCTGTGTGGGGGGTGTTTGTGGGGTCCACCCCCCTCCACGGGACACTGACGTACGACTCAGCGATAACACATGGGTTCTCACCTGACAAAACTCTTTTTTCGACCAGAGGTCTCGAAGGGTCATTGTGTGATTTGACACATATTTGTACAGTGTGAGAACCCTATCCTCCATACATGGAGTTGTCTGCCGATGATCTTCCTTTCATGTGGGTTGACGAGTCTACTTCAAACCACCAAGCCCACAACAAAGTTTCTGTGTCCCAAGTCGTTAGTTTTGGACATTGTAGAAATATTACATTTTTGTTTGATGTTCCTCTTGCTCGTGGACCATATGGGTCAAATGTACCCGTTCCGTTTGGTGTTGGATGGTCAACTATATATGTTTATGCAACACTGCAAGCCGAATTCTTCAAATCAGCGATGCGGGCCTGTCACTCAGGATGCGATTGACCTCATGTCGCACAAAACGGGAAGGAAATCTGAATTCTCCTTGTTGCCTTTCGGTAGCGTGGCATGGCGGCCGCCTGCGTTCTGCAAAACATATCCTTTGTTGACTGAGATCTGGACTGATCACGCGCACATGAACCCCCTCCCCCCCCGTGGGTCACGTTATCCCCGCCCCGTTGACTGTGTCCCTACCTCCCTTTGTTTTCCAGAGCTATGTACCCCAACAACCATACCTGAATAGCCATGCCCCTATGCCCCCATGGCAAAACCCCCACAGGCGTGGCCCCCCACAATCATATCTCCAAAGCCCTGCCCCCACAGCCATAGTCCACATACCCATGCCCTCCAATTGATGCTATGCCCCCCATATGGCCATGCCTACCCCACAGCCGTACCCCTACAGCCATGCCCCTATGGCTGTACCTTGTATGGCCATGTTTCCTCCCTTCCTGGCCATGTGCCCCCCCCCCCCTTGGCCATACCCTCTTGTTACTCCAATTTTCCTGTCACAGCGACCCATGTGGTTTGTCCGGAGTGCCCGCCAATCCAGTTGAACAGAAGAAAGAGCGGAAGAGGAATCTATTATTTTGTTAAATTTTATTTGTTATTTGTAACACCCACCTATTCAACAAGTTTATCCCAAATGACCAAACATTGCAAAAATAATTAAAAGGCTTCAAAAATGCGAACAGATGTATTCATTGCACAGTGTCAGCATAATCATATTCATAATCTGAAGGTTGTTGATAGATGCCATTGCTTGGGTTTCCAGATCCGGTGGGTTCCAGGTAGCTGGTACTGGGGCCAGGAAGACACGCATTATTTTGTGAAGACATGTGGATCTGTTCATAAGTATTTCTCTCCTCAGGTTGGGAATTCTGGGCCTCACAGCTCGAAGAAGATGGATTCACGGGTGGAATAGAGCTTTGTTTTCTCCTGAAAGATGCAACATGCAGCCATTTTTGATGCAGTGAGATAACAAATACCCTCATACAGAATGAAGTAACAGAATGTGAAGAAACAAAAGGATGAGTTTGCTGAGACATAAAGAAAAGGTACAAGATCATTTTATCTCACACAACTGCTGAAAATTCACCACAGACAAAATCTGGAACACCATGAATATACAAATTACCAGGGGGGGAGCTCACCTGTACACACACACCACCAATACAACAACAACAAGTATAGTTACAACACAGAGAAGTCCAGCCAATCCACTTGCGATGGCAATCCAGACTATAGAGTCTGACTTTTTCTCATCTCCATTGTATGTATCTGGATTATCTGGAAGAAAACAGACATTTGGGTTGAGTTGCCCCTGCGCCAGCCAGAGGACTTCACTGTGTACCAAATGGAAATGGATTGAACTCACATCCAGTTGTTTTGGGAGAAATTGTAGTTGATCCAGTAACATAGGGAACAGATTTACTACTTGTTTTGGGAGAAATTGTAGTTGATCCAGTAACATAGGGAACAGATTTACCACCAGTTGTAGTGGTTTGTTTTGGAACTGGTGTGATGTCATGTCTGATGGAACTGCCACCTGTGATTTGAACACAGAAACACACAATGATATTTTTGCATTTGTGTTGAGTGAAGTAATGACATTTTACCAGTTCAAATGTGCAGCAGAAACACCATGAACTTTTGTTTTGAGTTGCACCGACCCCACGGCCATTGATTTTTTTCCAACCTCCATCAGAGTACCTGTTTCAACACAACAGGGACTTACCATCACAGTCAAAATTTTTCCAATGGATGCCTCCTGTGCAAATGGGATATCTGTTTCTTTCAAATGTGATAGTTGTCTGCTCTTCTTCTTCTTTCAGCCAGCACAAAGCTGAACAACTCAATTTGAGCTCACTCCACTGTGGATACCCGACACTGAGCAGAAGGGGGCGAGGTACAAAGCTGAAAACCTCCTGGTCCAGGGATGTTAGATAATTTTTGTCAAGCTTCAAATTACGCAAAGAATCAAGGCCAGAAAAAGCTTCTTTTTCTAGATCAGTTATGGAATTTTCAGACAGCCACAGTAACTTGAGGGCTTTGAGTCCTTGAAAAGCTCCAGAAGAAATTTCTGAAATTTTATTAAAACCCAGATCCAGTTTTTCCAACTTGTCAAGACCTATCCATATGCTTGGTCTTCGTGTTTGTCTCACAAATGACAGATGATTCTGGTGCAATTCTAAAGACAAAAGTTGGCCCAAACCATTAAAAGCACCAGGCTCAATTGTGGTCATTGAATTTCTTCGCATAACCAACTCTCTACATTGGCTCAGATGAACAAATACATTTGGCAGCAGTCTTTTAATAATATTTCCGGTTAAGTCAACTAGTTCTGCTTCAGGAGGAATATCGCAGGGAAGGTAATGCAGAAGCCAGAAGGTCCTCTGAAATCTCTTCCCTTCTGCATTATAATCATTGAGGCACCATTCAACTTCGGTACATCTTCCCTCTTGACATCTTTGCATGTTAACAACTGGTAAAAAACTTATTATAATTGATACACCTGAAAACAGAATGGAAAGATAAGCATGCAAGGAACATTCTTGCTGTTAGTTTGATTGACAAGAGTCTTTGTCACCCCTGTGTGTGAGTCTCACCCATCAACACAAAGCTCATGGTTTTGGTGGTGAAGAATTAACTGCTCAAGCGTTTCACATGGGTTGATAAGAAAATGTGACTGAAAAATGGAAAACTAAAATGGTTCCTTGTTGAGTCACATGGTGAATAATTGAACGATGCTGCAGCATACAGTTGTACCATGTACCTGAGTTTCTTCTTCAAATCAATAAACAACCTCTCAAATCACTCAAAACGAACAGGCAGCAAACTTGTTGGAATTCACAGACAAAATGCACCGATCACATCAACAGCAAACTGGAATTTGCTCAATATTCTCTGCAAAAAGTCTCAGCCTTTCAAAACTCGTGGGAAACACCAACTTTTCTCAAGAGTCAAAACCCGCAATTTCTGAGGAACACCTGCCAAAGTCAGAGAGGGCAGGCAAAGCTCATTTTTATCTAAAACAGTTTCTCACGGAAAAAAAGAAAATGCTGAATTGAAAAGAAGTTGGGTTCGCTCCAAATTCCAGTGAAAACCCCTGTTACCCTCAAGTTTCATAAACAGGTAAAAAGTTGGGAGGGGATCCCACCACTGTTTGCCAGGTGTTGTGCACAGAGCAGTTTGCCTGGGAACTTCTCGCGAATTTCACTTGGGTGGACTGCAAGCCAGAAGCGTGAAAACAGCAAAATGTCAAATAGAAGTTCTATATGAAGTGGCCACTGCCTTGAAGCTGTTTGTTTACACGCTCTTGAGTGACGCGCGTCAATTTGTGACGTCATGAAGGTTGACGTCAGTATGGTCTGCACCACATTGTTAAAGCGGTTTCCACAATCATGACGGCGTCGGCTTTATTTTTATTGGCGTCAAAGAATAGTCTGGACCGTTTTTGATGACACCCACCAATTGGGCGTCAGGTTAAATTTTGAGGTTGACGTCAAAAATTCTGCTGTCTTTGACGTGGACAGCACCCATGTGAATCGGTTTTACGCCATTTATAGAGTCACAGACAGCAACAGTAAAATTTTGACGCCGACGTCAACTTTCTTGACGCTGACACCCCAACTCAACACGACTCAAGCAGAGTCAGTGGCGCGTGAAACCCTCACGACTTCAAGCAGTATCCAGGTGCAAATCATGAGAAGAAAAATATATGTTTGCGCCAAAACGTGTTGTGTGTCACGAGACTTCTGAGAAAATTTGAAAGGCTCGCGAAAAGAGAAGTTTTGGTGGGAACAAGCAAGTGCCGAAGATTCGTGATCTCGGTTCGCGCCAATTTTAGAATTATTTGTTGTGGCGGGAAAGAGCAAAACTTTTCATTTTCCTCTCCTCACCAAGAGGTGGAGGTATTCTTGTCCTTTTCTTAACCAGTGCTTTCATTACTTTCCTTTGTTTTTTGTTTCTTTATTGTTCAGAACCTCGCCCCCCCCCAGTAAACCCCAACAAAATACATGAACACAAGAACACCGTGCGCTAGCCTGGATTTGCACACTGAACGTTGTGCTTTCCAAATCCCTATTTTCAACATCCTTCCCCAGGCAACAATGACCACTTTGAGGTTACAGCCCCAAAAAAGTTTCACAGTGAAAACAAGGGCAAAAAAATAACATTGCAGAACTTTGTTTTCAAAATTTATTTTTTTCTCTGGTATTTTGTTTCGGAAAAACAATAGTACAAATGCTCTCTTTTCTTATTGCAAGCTTTCTTTTCATACAGGAAATGCTGCAAAGTTGCGTTTTTCAGAACCTTCCGTGTGAAAAACAAATTTCTATTCAGGGTGGACAAACTACAGTCAATTCGTTGAAATTTTTTTCTGACAAAACAAAACATTTTTTTCAGGAGAATTTTTGTTCAGTAAATGGCTTCATACTGGTGCACAGGGGGGACCTGATAGGGTGGCTCCCCTGGTCCGGTCGGCTCCAGGTAGCTGTCTGCATGACGTAGATCATTTCCAGGACCAGTTGAAAACGTGGGGATTTCATTGTGATTGTCAAGGCTGACCTCACTCCCTTCAGGCTGCGTTGTCGGGGCTGTACCAGGGTTATTGTTTCTCTTCCTTCTGTAAAGGGAGAACATCGCGTCAAAATGTTCGCTTTGGTTCAGGTCAGTACTAAAAATGACAAAAAAAGGCTGTCAGTGATGAGGGTGCAATACCAGATGAGAAATACAGGCTCGTACACAGGCACAGACAGACAGACAGACAGACAGACAGACAGACAGACAGACAGACAGACAGACACACACACACACACACACACACACGCACACACACGCACACACACGCACACACGCACGCACACACACACGCACACACACACACACACACACACACACACACGGTCTTTGCAACTAAATTTTGAGGAATAAAGGCCAAATCATTGAATAGACCTTGATTTTTCACATCTCACGCGAACGGCGCGTCACTCACCTGATGACGCAGAAGACGACCACGCTCATGATGACACCCATAACCAAGACACCGCCGACCCCACTGACGATGGCCACCCACACTGGCGCTCGACCATCTGCACACACATCAGCGAAACAAAACCGTCATGGTGACTTCATAGAAAATTATTATTTTTTTATGCGTTTTGCAGAAAAAGCTGGGTGGTGTCAAAATTTAACATGACGCCCAATGTGACGCAGGCTCCTGCCACAGATGATCAACGGGAGCTGATTCTTGACGCAAAAACATTGGGGATACAGGCATCAATGATGAGGCAAAACGCATGACGCAAAACGTAGTTCTCTGTCAAGCCACCTCAAGAAAGATGATCAGTCGGCAACAAGAATCCATCGCCTGACTCACTTCCCACCGGTGTCTCAGGACCAGACAACGACCGTATTATTTTTCCGACGTGGTTGTGTGGTCCTAAAATTTCAGGACCAGAGAACGACCAAATAGTGTAGTCGTTGTGTGGTCCTGAAATTTCAGGACCAGAGACACTCGTACTGCCTCCAGGGGTCAGGATCCTTGTTGTGGGCATTGTGGAAAGTTCTACGTAGGGGAGTGGGTTCGTAGCGACTGCAAATTTCTTCGTCCAACTTCCCCGTCAGTCTCACAGACAGACACACACACACTCGCACACGCACACGCGCACATCATTACCCTTCCATGAGGAAGGCACAGACAAGGACAGGATTGAATTGTATGTGAACAGTTTGTCATCAAATCACCCACTGTCTATACAATTTGCTCAGTGTAGCTCCCAGGAAGGTATACCTGCAGAAACATCAATATGATAACAAACCCAACAAGTCACTGAAATTCACTCTGGTTCCTTCAACCTGGCAAAATGTGCAAACAGCAAAGCCAAGTGATTTTTCTCAGTAAGACAGAAAGAAGTCATGGTTGAAATACTCTTAAAGGCTTGCATAATGGAGAAAGTTAGGTTGTGTATTCTGCTTTGAGAGCAAGCAAAAAGGATCTTGATTTCTTGTCAGGAGTATGGCTTTGCAATTAAGTTCCTTCCAAGTCACCAACAGAAAGCAGGTTTTTTTACTCCGAAACATCTGAATAAGGGTCCTGGTAAATGGCACTGTTTGGTCGTCCTGAACCAGTTGGCTCCAGGTAGTTGTCCCCAGAAGCTGACAGGCTGAAGCTGAGTGGTGACATCTGAATGTGCTCATGTGGCCTCCTCTCACCATTGCCAGGTTGGAAATTATTGGACTGTGAGTTGTTGCATGTTGTGGCTCTGGGATGTTCTCGAGAGCTGGCTGCCTTCTTTCTCCTGATTTAGAGAACAAACACCACATGAAGAGTGAAAGAAAATGAGGTAGCAAATACAATATCACATGTTGGATGTTCTGAATAAATCTTGAGTTGTTGTGACAAGTACATTTCTTTTGCATTCATCAATATTTGTGATCAAAAACAAGAGATAACTCTCCAAAACAACACATTTTCCAGTACTGTACACTGTGTGAATTGCATGAGAAAATATTCACTGTGATGTGGTCACACTGGCTCACCTGGTGATGCAAAAGACAACAAAAGCAACACCCATGATCACAGCTATAACCAAGGCACCACCCAGTCCACTGACTATTGCCACCCAGACTGGAAGCCCTGCAAACAAACAATTTTCTTGTTCCCCGGAACAAAACAACGTGGAGATACATTTTCTAAACAAGTGTTCACAGTCTCAAACTTTACACATAGGGAAAACCATGCACTGTTGACGCACAAGTGTTCACAGTCTCAAACTTTACACATAGGGAAAACCATGCACTGTTGACGCAAAAGTCTCCAATGTGAAAATGGTTGGACTTCAGACTTTGAATGTGATCAGTATAAACGGAATTAGAGGGAGTGTAAAACGCACCAGTTGAATTTGTAGCCAAAGAGGTGGTGGTATTTTGTGGAGGAGTGTGAGTGGACTCAGTGGTGGTATCTGTTGAGCAAAAAGGGAAGCAAAACAATCATTGGATCATTGCAGCACAAGATTGCTTCATCTGGTCTCCATTCTTTTTTCAGTTCTGCTTTTGTTTTTTTTTCACTTACCCACAACAGTGCACTGTAGGTCTCCCCAAAAAACACCACCCATACACCTTGGGTAATTGTCCATTCCAAAGATAATGGTCATTTTCAGTTGTTCTGCCTTGAGCCAGCACATGCCTGAGCAATCAAACACCTGGTCTTCCCCCAAAATTAATATTAGTGGGCGGTGAACCCGAGTAAAGCTCCCTTGATCCAGGCTCTGCAGAGGGTTTTTATACAGCTGCAGTTCTTGCAAAGACTCTAGTCCAGAAAATGCTCCAGCCTCCAGCAAAATTATTGAATTTCGAGCTAGACTGAGGTGATTCAAACTTTTTAGTCTCTGGAAGGATCCAGAAGAAATCTTGGAGATCTCATTTCTCCAAAGTTGAAGATTTTGTAGCTTGTCCAGACCAATCCACATATCATTTCTGATTGTTAAAATCAAATTTACCCACAAATCTAAATGAAGGACATTTTCCAAGCCAATAAATGCACCCTCAACAATTGTAGCAATTTCATTGTGTGAGAGATCTAATCTTCTGCATTGGCTCAGATGCCTGAATATATTTTTGGGTAAAATAGCAATACGATTTCTTTTCAAATCAACAATTTCTGATTCTGCAGATATATCACAAGGAACATTTTTCAAATTCCAGTAGATTCTCTGGAACCATTTTGTTTGGTTGTTGTACATATTTATGCACAAAGTTGGAATAGAACACTCCCCCTTTTCACATGTTTGCATCTGCATGACTAGCAGCACACTTGCCACAGTTCCCCAGGCTGAAATCATAGAAAAAATAAGGTTTTAACAAACAGAAATCAATTGTGTTTGGATTGAGATTCTTGAGTGACATTTGTCATAAATTTGTTCCTTCTGTTTTCTCAATTGTATTCGTGTAAGTGTGAGTCACAATAGGCTGAGAACACATACTTATGCAAACCAGAGAAGAACACATTTCACACTTGGTTTATTCAAAGTTGGACCAACACATCTTACCCAACAGAATTTTGACCACCTGCAGCATTATGTCATTTCCTGTTGTTCTTGTTGTTCAGATGTAGTGACAGAGTATTTGTCCTGAAAAAAACAACACACAGGCATAGTTTGGCTTTGGACCTCCCCATGCAATGGACCCAACAAGTGTTAGCATGTGGCTTTGGTGTGTGTGGACTGGAGCTGCAACCAAATGATTGAGAGTCCTACAAAATCTCCAACTTCAAAAACATTTTGAGGTGTGAACTTCACACAGAACCCAAGAACAATAAACACAAACACAAACACAAATCCTCACAGGACAGGTGATTGCAGCCTCCGGCACCAATGAAGACTTACCTTTCTTGAACATAAAAGCCCTTGGAACAATTGTTGTGGCCAGACCACAACGCTTCTGCGTGAACTCAACACTGTTTGAGGTGGCTTTGTTCCTAACTTTGTTGTTCTCAGAATCTTGGCACGAGACATATATGCAGCGCTGCCCAGGGCTTCATTTTCCATGGGTCTCCAGCCCCCTGGATGTTGATTTGTGAATGGGTATGCCAAGTAAGTTTTGGCATCCTTAGTATGGGTATGCTTCAGGCGGGAGAGACAGTCTGAGTGCCAAGTACTGCTGTTTGGCAAGGCATCGCGGTGCGCTGTCCAATACCTCGGGAACATTGTGGAGAAACACGCGTTGTTTCTTGTGGGTGTGAATCCCACACGACACAGGACCAAACTAGACTGTCCAGTAGAGCATCAGCCGTGCACCCTTCCCTGTGTTCACTGGTTCAGCAGAGTTACCCTGAATCTGCTGGCCCAGGGGGAGGGTAACTGTGCTGAGTCAGCACAGTGAACAGGAACATATGCAGAACCCTGTTCACATTTCTTAGAATTCTTCCCCCTCCGTCAGTAACTCTGCCATGCCACAAACTGACTGAGATAGTCCGAGTGTGCCATAAAACAGGAGGTGTGTGAATGGGCGATATAATAGGACATGTGTGACTGGGCGATATAACAGAAGGTGTGTGACTGGGCGAAAAAATAGCTCCATCGAGCTCGCGGTGATTTGAGGAAATTCTGATTTCGCTCACTCTGATTTCGCTCACTCTGAATTCGCTCCCTCTGATTTCGCTCACTCTGATTTTGCTCCCTCTGATTTTGCTCCCTCTGATTTTGCTCCCTCTGATTTTGCTCACTTTTTTTTGTCAAAAATTCTTATTTTTTTCACTCAACATTCATAATTTGGGAACTCATTTTGCACACATGCAAATGGAACAAATTTAACCAAACAGAACTTTTACACATTGTTTCAGAACAATATCCACATATAATTAGAACAATTGCCCAATATCCATTTCAAATTTTTTATCAAAAAAATGACTTTTCAACCCTAACTTTAGGCCCACCTAAAAACCATGTAAAAATTTCAAAAATCAAAAATCAAATGGGTTTGACCCGGGGTGGAC
>JAAUXT010033378.1_pt1 | contig 12140 bp, 13 predicted proteins | sample 7278171 | NCBI WGS metagenome assembly JAAUXT01 (sample SAMN14350112, study PRJNA611818) | marine sediment metagenome | isolation source: surface marine sediment (1.8m) | place: French Polynesia: Moorea | collected 2018-08
GGGAGCAAAAACAGAGGGAGTGAAATCAGAGTGAGTGAAATCAGAGTGAGCGAAAACAGAGTGAGCGAAAACAGAGGGAGTGAAATCAGAGGGAGCAAAATCAGAGGGAGCGAAATCAGAGGGAGCGAAATCAGAGGGAGTGAAATCAGAGTGAGTGAAATTGGAGTGAGCGAAATCAGAATTTCCACAAATCACCGTGAGCTCCATGGAGCTATTTTTTATTGAAAAAGGTACGAAAAGAACAGAATTAGTTGGCACCCGAACAAATCCGGATTTGGGTGGGCTGAATGAAACAGCGCCTCAGTGAGCCTGATCATTACTTGTGTCTGGGTTTGAATGCGATTGTTACCGTAACCACTCATGTCCCGTGCTCCCTCTGGCGGGTGGGAGAAAGAACAGTGGAACTCCGCGGGTGAACCCCTCCAACATGGCGCAGTGAGCGCAGTTGGAAGAAAGCTCGCGAGTCTTCGCTCTGAATATTTCGTCGCAAATAAAGTCTGTTGAGTGACATAATCGGCAAATCCTGACTACATGGAACTAAATTTTGTCCATTTGTTCTATTTACAACACAATCTAGTGAAGACATTTCTGATATAGATGTTTTTCCGATTGGCCAAAAAGACACTGAATTTGACAGGTCACGAATCAAGTGCATCCACTCTTGTTTTGAGGTTGGAAATTTGCTCTTTTTGGATGGATTTGACTGGTTCGCCCAGCTGTCATGCATTTCTTGTGATAGTCAGTGAAGAGGACATCTTGTAGTTGTGGATTGGAGTGTTTAACAGCAGAACTTTGTCAGGAGAGAGGAGCTGGTACGGTTCGAAACAGTTGGTTGTCAAAACGAAGCCGAACGATTTTTCAGTTCTCGAGAAACTCCTTCGATTTCTGAAGATTGACTTTGTCAAATATTGTTTGCGAGAAGTTCATTGGCACCCGAGAGACTAAGAAAGGCGGTATGTGAGTGACAGGTCAGTGTTATTATGTCTTTTTTTCGAGTCGTCTGTCGCAACGTTTTCATTCGGTGTCATGGCGGCAAATTTGGGAACGCTTGTCCGACATGTTTTTGTTTTTCTGTGTTTCCAAGCAGATAAATGAGCAAATAGGCTTCGTTTGAACGATAAATTTCTTCTCTTCGTAACAAGACATGTTCACAAAATCACACTGCCACCTTGACAAGTGTCGTGTTCGCTCGTAATCAAGTTCACGTTCGAGTTTCAAAGTGAACAACTGGGACGTCTAGACGCTTGTTTTGGGGCAGTGTTAACAAACCTCATCCGAATGATGTGGTGCCTCAACGTGTTTATTCTCAACTGATCGATGGTGTTCTGACTTGTGGGCCGTTTGGGCGTGGAAATTGCAATACGGTACTGTTTGAAGTTCACTCGGACATCCTGATCACTGGGGTGGGAGTTGTACCACACCACACGTCTACGAGATGAAAACGTTGTTTCCGCTTGGGGCGTGTTCGATTTTCTCGCCTCGCATGCAAACTGCTCAAAGCAACGGAAAATGATCGATTGAGGCAAGATTTCACCAGCTTGTTCACTGCCGTTCGTGGTTTTGCCCAAGATGTTTGCGTCAACGGGATAATTTTGAAGCTGAGGGAGGTGTCACGTCTGTGTAGTGGAAATACGCTCGCACCTTTGGACAGCTGCAAGCAGCTGCTGAAATCTAAATCACTTGTGGCTTCGTCATCAAAACTGTTCAGCACTTGGCGGGGTTTCGCAGCAAGATGGGAGGCAATCGCAGTCCAAAGGAAGTCTGTTGAGAGCACGGACTTCTGAGTCAGTTTTTCGCAAAAAGAGGACACTCGAAATAAGTGGTGCAATTTTTGAGTTTTTTCGCTGTCAGCTGAGTATTCCACACGATCTTTGCAAAAGTTTGTCTTGTCAGTACATGATAGCGTAGTGGCAACATGTGTTCCACTGACCTCATTCGTGTTTTGTGTGCTTGGTTTGCTTCGTACAATGGTGCAGTTTGTGTACCGCAGCCAAGTCCTGCTCAGCATTTCGGAGTCGAGTGAAAGCTTGCCAAGTACTCGTACACAGGAATGTTTTGTGCTCTGATGCGCAAAGCTTTCAGTCTTTTGCTCAGTCGCGATCCCTTTCTGACGACCAGTGCACATTTCGAACTGCAGACACTTGCACAGATCGTCCTCGCTTCAGTGAAACTAATTTTGGAGCAGAAACTTTCACTCGTTGAGAATTTGTTCGTTGTTTGACCCAAAAAAACCATTCCATTCGTTTCCTTTCCTCTCTCGACAAAGCACTTGAGTTTGGTTTGCGTGGGCTGATCGTGTTGAAATCTCTTCGACCTGTTTACGATTTAAATTCTTTCGCGGCCGCTCTTGAATGTGAGGGGAACCTTTCACACGACAGTTGTAGTAGTGTTTGTGTAACGAGATTGGAAGCCATATTGACTGTTTTGATCACAGATCGGGTCATGTGACTCACAAGCCTGAAGGGACTAAACGAAAATAGCGCAGCCACTGGCAGCATTGACGTCACAGCTATTGATTGCCGATTCTCACACAGAATTGTGATCCACTCTTCGGTGGCAATCGATGAAATTAACTGCTTTTCGTTGAAAAATTGAAAGGGCAGACGTACCCGTGAAAAGATGTTGGGACATTTTGCGTGTTTTTCCAGGCTTGAGCATGTCTTGTTCGTGTGTACGAGCCACAACGTACAGGTCTCGCATAAATTAGACACGAGCTGCTGAACTGAAGGGCTGTTCGTCTTTCACAAAGGCTGGCAAGGCTGCATAATTGCACGCATCGGCAGCGACATCTTGCGTTTACTCCTGAGGTTTACTTTTCGGTCTTCGCATTTGCGTTTGGCGTTGAAACCAGTTGGGTTGAAAACTGGAAACACCCGTGCGTCTGTTTGCTCTGACCTTGTCTCCCCACCCCGGCTGCCTTGTTTTTTTCGTTTCAGAATGCCCCAACGCGCAACTCTGACGGGTTTTCAATTTTTTTGTTTTTTCAGATCACCGCAATCGCCGCTCACTCACCACTTGTAGCGATGAAGATAACCCTGGCTCGCCGACCCGACTTGGTGGCGATGTTCAATCATCTCCACTTCCGCCCCTGGTTACCACCGCCAAAATGAGTCTCCTGCTGCAGCTGTCAAAAGCCGCCGCCACTGTCGCCGCCGCCTCGAAACAGGTGGCGCCCCCCGCGCCCGCCAACAGTCTGCTCCACACGACGGCGGCGCCGGGGGGAAGCACCGCGCACCATGTCGCCGCGGCCTCGGAGCAAAGAGCCAATCACATCGCCTTCTTGAACGAGTGAGTTTTCTCGGCCACGAGCAACCGAATTTGCGTCTGTTCACAAACGGCAGTTTGGTTGGTTTCAAAAATAAATTTCTCTTCTTGAAATTCGGAACAGTTTGCCTGGAGGGGAGAGAGGTCACTGAACAGAGATCGTTTGTCGTGGGTTGGAGGTGACAATGCGTTGTGAAGTTAACTGTAAACTCTGTGTTGCAGCTCCACCAGCGACTTGGACATGTCGCCTGGATCGGAAGACGTGAGGGCCTACCACCCCAGCCCGCCGCCAGTCACATACGCCAGTTGTTACGGCCTGCCCTATCAGGTAGGTGTCCCCCCCCCCCTCAACCCGCGAACCGACGATTGAGGTGAGATTCGTATCCTGTCCGGGACATTGGATCAAGTGGTTTTGGAGTTGAAATTGGAACTTGCCTTGTGAATCCGGTTGGTGGAATGGCACCCGTTACTCAACTTCACCCGACAGAATTTACCTGTGGCTGAGGTTGTGTGTGTGTTCCTTGTGAAAGCAACAAAGCGTTGCAAAAGCATACGGCTCTCAGCACCACAATTTCTCCTGTCAGTTCCAAGCACACATCGCCACATTTATCATCTTATTTTTTGTCCCCAGATGCAAGTGCGAGGTGACATTTCGGGTTAGATTTCTGCACATACGAGTACGAGATGTGCTGGGCGCATTGACCCGGCAAGGAGCACTTCACTGTGTCCTTTCGCTCCGAGATAGGAGCGTTCGTGAATGTGGGACATCATAGCCAAGAACTGGAAAATGTTCAGACCTATTCTGACGAACTGGTGGGACAAAACCCACCGCTTGACATGCCATGCATGTCTCTCTGCGTACCAGGCTTTTTCTGTGGCTTGAAAGGTGATGTGGGGCAGTGCACGAAATCGGATGCCTTCCGTGTTTCGCGGAGTGAGTGGGATGGAAGGTCCCAGTGGCGAATCGTACAGTGGGAGATTGAGGCTTTTGTAAGATGGCCGATCAATAGAGGCGAAGCCTGGTGCCAGAGCTGTTGGGGAGTCTGCATGTTCTGGTCATGGTCTTTGATTGAGCTGAGCTTTTCGTGCTTTGACTGAGACGTGCTAGAAAACCCCCCGCACCATCACTTTCCATCCACCCGCCTAGAATCAAGTGATTGAACCTTTGAAATGTCTGTCTAAATTCTAGTGTTTTCGATTTTTTCATTGTGATGGCTTGTGAGCAGTTTTCTGCAAGCTGAATAAATGAAGAGCCCTACTCGCTCAACGGTTCGAATGTGAATCAATGCACCAGCAAGTCTGGCCATTGTGAGTTTGCAATGGTGCATGCACCATTGATTTTTGGTGTTTTGATGGAGTGGCGTGTCTTCGTCAGCATCTAGTTCACACTTGCATCTTGCACGGTGGCAGGGCACCAGTCGTCGCTAAAGTGGGGGAAACTTCATTCAGTGCCGGTGCGTGCAGCCATGGAAGTGTTGACGTTGAAGCCAATGTACTGAGACAAGCAGACTTTCGCCTTGAGATTAGGTCTTGGATAAGATGCTGTCGGAAGCAGAGCAACGGCGAGTTGTGGAATATCTCAGGCGCGTGTTTTGGCTGACTCGGCGGGGAATGGTGAGAGGTTCTCTTGATTCTCAGGGCGGATTCGAGTCCGCCGTTTCTTCGGTGCATTTGACGTGTTGAGTGGTTGATTCATCCGAGATTGAGACTCGGAAGGGAGACCTTCAGCTGGAGGAGGATAAAATGCAGGAGGCATTGCGGTTTTATCGCTATTTATCAGCCTCGTAGAAACCTCAAAAAGGTTTTGTGGTCTTCTAAATGTTGTCAAAACGGGTTGTATCTTGCCACGTCGCGTGCCCTGTCCCATGTGCGTCCAGAGAAACGAGCTTCTGTAAAGCATTGAGAGATTTGCGTGACGACGCCGATTTTCCGTTTTCTTGACCAGGTCGGTCACACTGGCAGCACATCTCGTGTTTCGTCTCGCGTCGTGCGCGAGATTCCCACGCCAAAGTGAAGGGGCATTTGTACTATTTTTGTCACCGGAGGACACAATTAGAAAGCTTGTTCTTTCACCCGTGCAAAGCAACTGAACCTTTTTGGAGATTTTTCAAGCTTCCTTGTGACACAGACATCGCAGGTTCGATTTGAAAACTGCTCAGGTCGAATCAATGGACACGGTTGAATTATGCATAACAAAGATCATAGAAAATGAGCCTCATTCAAACTGCACGACGCGCGCATTGAGCATCATTTCTAATTTATTGGCGTATTCACGCATTGTGCATTTCTGCGTGTCGTACATTTCGTGAAAATCCGAGAAAATTTATAGCGTACAATGTTTTGTGGCTCGGGGATCTGAATGTGGCGTGCACCGACTGAACTTGAGCATGGGAGGTGGGTCAACCCAGCCCACAAGCTCCTGCTCTCTGAAATGGTGACTCTTCTCCAGATTACAGTTCCAACAGCTCACGGCCTGCTTCCGACCCACTCCACAACCTGAATGAGTCCAAGTGTTTCCCAACACCGAACCGCCGCCTTCGTACCAGCCTCGTTGCTTTTGGTCTGCGTCTGCTCCTCCATATGTTCGGAGACTCCGCTGACCCACACTGTTCGCGTTGCAGGACCACAACTATGGGCAGCCGCCTCCGCCAACGCCGCCCGCGTCGCCACCGCCGCGCCCGGTCATGCAGACGGTGCCGATGCATCACCATCACCACCACCCGCTGCATGGCGCCACCACCGTCGGCAAGATGAACGGGCACATCGATGTCGAGGATATCTCAGGTGCGACTCGCCAAGTTTGTCCTTCAGGTACAAGGTTTGGACCCATCAGTGAGAAGGGGAAGCATTCTGTCGCACCAGGAAAAGACAACGTAGAGAGGCCAAAAATGAAGGTCGTCGGGTTCACGCGTTTCTTTGTTCCCGCAGGCATCACGGAGATCACGACGAGCGGGTACGGGAGTCACGTGCTGTCCGCGTCGCTCGACGACGCGACGGGCGACGACAGCGTCACGCGCTGCGTCTGCGACTTCCAGCACGACGACGGCTACATGATCTGCTGCGACCGCTGCAGGTGAGCGTCGCCCACGCGCCACCGACCCGGCCGTCGTGGAGGCCAAGGCTGCCCGTGACAAATGCATGATATATCAGCAGGGGATTGAAACTTTTGCAGAACCGTCGGGGTTCTCGTGTCAAACTTTTGACGTTATTTCTGTCCGTGGTGATTTCTAAGAATGTGTCAATGTTTGAGCCTCGCCGCTTTCACCTCATGACGCGTGTTCGTTGCAGTGTGTGGCAGCACGTTGACTGCATGGGCGTGGACCGGAACAACATTCCGGAGAACTACATGTGCGAGTTGTGTGATCCACGACGCGTCGACAAGCAGCGCGCCGTGCAGATACAGACGAGGAAGCGCAGAGAGCTCGCGCCTCTCCGTGAGTGTCTGGAGGTTCATTTGGTGATCCGGGCCCGGGTTGTGTGCGGAGTGTCCGGGGATCACTGTTCGTATTTGAATGAGATGTACCGGTCAATTGATTTATCCGGATGTCGCGTGGATTTTGCGGAGGCTGGCAGTGACTGAATTTGTTGGTCTCGTCTTTTCGTAGTGGACACGAGCGCCACGGAGTCTGAGAACGAGACCAAGGCTCTGGGAATCGACCCGAGAACTGGAAAGAAGATCAAGGGCAAGAAGAGGAAGGAGCGAGACCAGCTGCTCCTGAAAGACAAACGAAGCAAAAAATTGAGCAAAAAGCTGAAAGAGAAAAAGGAGAAATTGAAGCAGAAGCAGCAGAACAAGTTGCAAATGAAGAAGCCGAAGTTCGGTGTTGCGCGTCGCCCTTTCAGGAAAAACGTGAGTGGCTCTTCACAACATGAACATCTTCGCCTCTGATCAAATCCGATGTCGTCGTGGTTGTGTGGATCACACTGAAGAAGCGTGACGATTCTTTGTTTCGTTTCAGAACAAGATCGCGCCATTGCCGCCGATGAGTTTACCATTGACCATCAAGGACGAAGCAAAAGACCCGTACGCCTGGGAAAAGTGAGCGATCGGTTCAGCAAGAAACGTTTTTTTTACCCACTTGACGTCAGCTATGCGGTGTCCCTAAGTTTCCACTGATCTGTTCCAGTTCCCCGGTGGAATCCTACGAAGAGGCGCGAATCAACCAGTACAGCTCGGACATCCTCGGAGTCCTCACCTCGCGCAAACTCAATGGGCAATACGTAAGCGCTCTGACACTCTCGTCCTGACATTCTCACGCCTCCATGATTTCATCTCGGTTGAAAAAGCTTTTGTGGGAGTTGCGTCGCGTGACTGAAAAAAGAACCAACTGCGTGTTTGTTTGCAGAACCCTGATGCGAGTCCTCGTGAACAGCTGCGGGTTCAGCTGTGTCGAATCTCTCAAATCAGCATCACAACCAAGGTGTGTACACTCACTCACTCGACTTCGTTCACGCAACAACAGCAGGTGTTCTCTCGCTGGTTCACCTTTGTTCGTACAAAGCCTTTCTACAACTGTGTGGCGAATTGTTCAGTGTTCGCCGCATTTTAAGAGTAAGGTAGAAAAAAAACGATCACTCCCGAGCAGACTGACCTGAAATGTCAGATTTATTTCCTCAGTGTTCAACAAAAGAGTTCCGTGCTGATCTTCTGCAAACAAGTTGTGCACATGTCATTGAAAGTGTGTTGTGCTGTTTCCAGGGACTGGAAGCTGCTGAAGATGTTTCTTGTGATCGGCCGCTGATCGAGTACAAGGGCAAAGTCATGCTGCGGGAACAGTATGACAAGGAAAATGTGTTCTTCAAACAGTAAGTTTTGCCTCTCTCAGTTTCCTTCGTGAGGGTTGTCGTTTCTCCCCTGTGACGCGCAAATTACGTGACATTCTCATTCTCAGACGAAGGGCTGTTGAGAATTTTCCAACCTATTTTGAAAGTTTGTTCTTTCACTTTTGCAGCAACCACCCGTTCGTCTTGTTTTATTCCAAGTTTGAGGATTTGGACTTGTGTGTGGACGCCAGTTCCTACGGCAACGACGCGCGATACGTGCGGAGATCGTGCACGCCCAACGCCGAGGTAACTTGAGTGCGCCCTCCACCACCAGTTCCGCCACCGTCAGAAAACTCCCTTTTCACTACTGTGTCAGTTGCAGCGTCAGCGACTCGCATTTTATGTTGAAGGGAACTTGAACGAAGAAAAATCCATCAATTGCTCCATTTGTGTCAATGGAGCAGATGTTTTGTTTCAACAAAAAACACTGCCGTAAAACTTGTTTTGCACCTGGTCACCTGTGTTTCAAATCGCTTTCCACTTGTTGACAAAAAATCGTCGTTGTTATTTGCAGATGATCAGTTTCACGAGTCGTGTTGTCCATTTGTGTCACGAGTACAAATCGAATGTCAAAATGCTGCGCGTTTATCGCTGCAGGTGCGCCATTTCATCGAGAACGGGAAACTGCACTTTTACATCTGTTCACTCAAGAGCATTTGCAACGGCGCTGAGATCACCATTCCATTCGACTACAACTACCAGGACTGCAGTTTCTCCGTCGAGTGCGCGTGCACCAAATCGAGTTGTCCGATCACCAGGTTCCACCGCAAGGTGGACGGAGCCAGCCCACAAAAGTGAGTACAATCAGGAAAACTTTTTTTGTTTTTTTGCGAAACAGGCAGCGGAAGTCCTTGTCAGGTGCAGTGCCTGCATCAGTTGGGTGGAAAGGAAGACAAACGCGAACGCATTGATTCCGCAGCATTGGGCGCTTCGTGCCAAAATGCTCAATCTTCGTGTTCCACAAACTTGCGCTAATCGTTCAAGGCAGACTTTTTTGTCGCGGACGGCGACTGATATTGGCAGTATGAGCTCAACTGCGACAAACTGCTGTGGAGCAGACTCGTTTCGCTGTAAGACAAATTGTTGCGTGTGACTTCGGATGCGTTTTGCGTATTCAGTTGTATTTTGCCTGTTCCACGCAATAGAATAAAGAAGAGGCGACCGTCGTCCAAGTCTGAAGTGAAACCACGCCCACTGCCGTCAATCTCATCGGGGGACGAAGGCGCCAAGTCCCCGATGCCGAAGAGCCCGGTGCGCTCACAGTCAGTCTCGCAGCCCAGTGCGAAGCGCAGGAAAGTGACGCCGCTGTCACCCGTGAAGCCCAACAAGAAGAACCCACCGACTGAGAATGAAAAAACACCGGCTGTAAGTGTGCTGTCGTTCTCATTTCCTGTCAAGAGTCGTAGACAGGTACGGCACCCGTGTTGCCTTGACCTTTTCGTGCTGCGTGGAAGGAGATGGACAACCGCGAAACTTCTGGCAAACCAAAATGGTGTCTCGAGACCCGACACTCACCACAAGCGTTTGTTTGCACTTCAGGTTCGGCGGAGAACGAGCAGCGGACCCAAGAGCCCCGCGCCGGGGACCCAGGCGTCTCCGGGGACGGGCTCGGCCGTCAGCTCGCCCAAGAAAGAGCTGAGGTCGCCGGGAGCGCAGCCCGCCAGCAGCGCGAACAAGCCCAACGCAGAGTCGTCTCCTGAGCAAACAGAACCGCTGCGCAAATTGGTGCGTGAAAAGCAGTTCGTGCAGATCCAATTTGTCCGCGCCGAAGGGAAATAAGTTTTTCGCGTGCAACTTTCTCAAGATGCAAAAATTTGCAATTTTTCTGCTGGACAATCAAGACATTTCACCACAACCGCTCGCTTGTACACAGTTTCGTATCACGTGAGGCAGAGGGCTTCAAATGCTATTGAACAAATGCTTGTGAATGCATAATGTGTCAACAGAGGCTGGCGTGTGATGTCATTCGCTTGCTAATGTCAAGAAAAAAGTGAACACGCTGTTGCTGCTGCGCTTGTTTCCGATCTGCGCGGACAAACTGTTGCCTCGCTGAGGAAAAGCAAAGCAGATAATTTGCAGTGAACAACCGAACATTGATTTTGGTGCAGTCGGAGGGCTTTCAAGAACGAGAAATTGAGAACTCGAAGCTCGCTGCGTCAATGTTCTTTGTGAACGTGGCGTTTTGTTTTGTGTTGGCAGACAAGAGAAGAGAGGAAAATGGAGGCGATCATGAAGGCGTTTCAGAAGATGGAGGAGCGTGAGCACCGGCGTCAGGAGGCGCTGCATCGCCAGGAGGCGACGCCCGCCTCCCCGCCTCCGCCCGCGCAGCCCAAACCGGCGTCCAGGACCAAGTCGGGCAGCAGCAAGTCGAAATCAACCGAGGACAGGAAGAGCGACTCGACCGTCTCCAGCACCGTCGGCGGCAGCAGCAGCATCAGAGACGCCAAACCTGATCTCCTCAAAATGGAGCCGGTCGTTGTGATCGAGAGTCGCCCGACAACTAACATGAACGGTGAAGTGCAGGTACGAGGCCCGACCCTTAGGTCAGCGTCCACCATGCCCCGCACGAAGGCGGCGTCCAAGGCGATGCCGCCGCAAATCGCAGCGATGGAGGCGGCGGCAGCGGCCGAAGCGGCAGCGGCGGCGCTGGCGGCGAGTAAAGCGGTGCAAGAGGCGTCCAACTCTCAACATCAGCAATCAACGGCGAATGAAGTGAAGGTACAAGTTTACGAGAGAGGTGTGGACGCCCTAGCACTACGACTCAGTCGTCTCACACCAACGTGATGCCAACATGCACTGCTCTGTGTGATACATGATGTGGTAGTGGTAGTGTGTCCATTTTCTTTCTACTTGTTGATTTAGTTTCAGTTAATTCTGTTGAGTTCAGAAGTAGTAACACGCTAAAAGCAAGCTTTGCGTGTCAGTTGTTGAACAAACCGTACACTTGGACATTTGTGCAATTCGGTGCATCCTGTTGGGTTTCCAATACTGGTGTGAAAAGCTTTCGCAAGAGCCTGAGAACAACGTGAGGGAGGGCTTCAATCATCGACCGACATTGCCAGTCAAAGAGAATACCTCCCCGGAATTACTTTTGGTTCCTTGCACGTTTTATTGTCGGTATCTCGCAGTAGCTGAGGATGCGTTTCTCTGTCGCTCATGCGCCAACAAAGTCTGATCGACCTGCCTTCATATTCTTTTTTAGAGCGGGAAAGACGACGATGAAAAGTACGAACCACCCAAGACGAGAAAAGGAAAACGGAAAAGGATGTCATCCGGAGCTTCTAGAAGGTAGGCTCATTTTTAAATTGACATGGGCTGGCTGGCTAACTCAACATGGAAATTTTCAAAATTTTCTGAAATGGCCAAAAAATCTTTCGTGTGAACGGCGCAAGACCGCGCGCTTTTTTGGGCGATAGCCTTCTTCTTGTGTTCGTGGGTTCTGTCGGAATGTCCGTTCGCCCGCAGATCATGAGCTTCGAATGGTTGCGTCAATGCTGCGTTTCATTTGTGAAACGTGGAAAGACAGATCGATCCAACACATCCGTCTCATTTTGAAGTGACGAAAACTGAAAGTCAGGGAGACCTGCAAAGCCAGTCGACCAATATCGACGAGAACTGATTCGTGTCAACACAGAATTGTTTCTGTGCGATATGGGAATGTTGTTGTTTTACTTGTCAGGAAAAGTCGGATGAGCAGCAATGCGAGCGGCGCGAGCAGCACAGTGGACGCCTCGTCGTCAGCGGACGAGAGCAGCAGCAACCCCGCTGCCTCCCAGCCCCCGTCCGAGGCCACCACCCCGACTCCGATGGCGGGAAACAAGGCCTTCCAGTTCCCCAAGACCAAAAAGGTATTCTTTTTCTCGCGTCGAGGAAGGCGTGAGAATCTGAGTCGTTCTTCTCTTCCCGACCTGTTCGACTATTTCAGTTCGTGACAGTGATGAGCTTGTTATCAGCCGCGATAGCGGTCTGATATTGGTTTGCCCCTGTATCCGCGTCCGTCCGTCTTGGGCGGACAAAACCTCCGTTTTACCCCTGTTCCAGTGATCACAGAC
>JAAUXT010011820.1_pt1 | contig 12139 bp, 12 predicted proteins | sample 7278171 | NCBI WGS metagenome assembly JAAUXT01 (sample SAMN14350112, study PRJNA611818) | marine sediment metagenome | isolation source: surface marine sediment (1.8m) | place: French Polynesia: Moorea | collected 2018-08
CTTCAAGGTTCAAATCACCTAAACCCCCCCCCCCCCAACTTTTCGCGCCAAAGGGGTGCAATTGCATTTCCTTCTCTTGAATTTTGGAGAGGAAGTCTGGGACCCGTTTGGTCGGATCAGAGTTCAACACACACACACACACACACACACACACACACACACACACGGATGCGCACTCATATCCTGGAATGGTCCGTCTACAGGGAAACGCACAAGACGCCGACGCATCCTTTGTGAACCCTGCCTTATGTTCGGGGTGGGTACACGTACCACATCTGCAGATGGACCCCTGCAACAACATCTGAGAGCTCCTCAGCCCTTTCTCCCACTCACCCGCATTTTTTGCCAGAGCGGGAGGTTTTGCTGGTGAGAAGTTGTGAAGAGCTCCTCAACAGACATGAGAAGGACTGGTACCCTCGACCCTCACCTGGCACCCTGCCCTGGTGCCCTGATCTGATGTCAAGGTCTGGTCTCCTCCTTCCACTGTCCTGAGTGCCCTGAGACGGAGTTCAGAATTTAGCCTCGTTTTTCTCAAGTGGCCTTGTCTGGATTGCATTGTCTTGAAACTTTCAGCAAGGCAGCAGAATTGATTTGTCCCCTCCATTCCCTACTCCCCTGCTCCCGGTCTCGGTCACTCTCTTGCTCCTCGCCGCCCTCTCTCGATTTCTTTCTGCAATTTGCCTACTCATCCTGAAACACCGGGTATGGTGTCTTCTGCTCCCATTGCACCGATCGGTTGTGCTGATTTAGCAGGTTTCCCCAGATTCGCTCCAGACGCGGTTGTTTGGCGTCACTACACCGACCACGGTGGGGTGTTTGTGGAGCCCGATCCTACCCTGGGTGAACGCCACGAGACTGATCAAAGGTCGGGATTGTGGTCCCAAGCTGTTCCTGATTGAGGGCTGATGCAACAAGTGAAACTTTGCGCGTGAAGTGGTTTCTAACTTTGTCGGGGTCAAATGGGCCCTTGACCCTGCAGAGTGACTCTGGCAGCGCAGGGCGCATCCGGTGCACAGAGGGCCTCTCAGACGGAACCCTCGCAGCAGCTGTGCTCCGACGCTTTTTGTGAAATTCCTCACAGGCGCTCAAAGAGAAATGGAGGAGGAATCCGAGAAACGAAGCTTTGTGCTGAGGCTCAGGCGTTCCATTAGGAATCTCATGGAAGTTCGTTTCTTCAGTGTTGGATGAAAACGAGGTTTGCGTGTGATGCTGGATTCAGTCGATTGAGAAAGCTGCCGCAAAGTGCAGTTCAGGCTGAGTTGAAGTGCAAGTTTTGCGCCCGTGCGATGTGCATTATGGTTCTTGCGTGCATCACAATTGTGAAAAAGTTGCGGACCAGATGAACCGGAAGTTCGGCTCCGAAACCCGCGTCAGACCTTGGGAGCCTGGACCCGGACATTGCGTCGTCAGGGTGCGAAAATATTCCAAAAGTTGGGATTCAACTCTCGCTTTGGATGAACAATGGTGATCGTGGATCCACCCCTCTTCAACTCAGGCTGCACGCAGAATGTTGAAGGGCGTGAGGCGCACAAAAGGAAATGCGCGCTGCGCGCGCCTCGGCGGAGCATTCTCCGAGACCTCAATCGCCCGCGCTAATGAACCAGCCCTGTTCCTGCGTAAACACTCCCCCACTCACGTCACAACACGGGCTCCGGCCACGATTTACTGGGCCATACCACGAAGGTTTCCAGGGGCGGACCCAGTGGGGTCCAGCTCTCCCATCCCCTGCAAACTAATTTCCCATTCAGAGTCGTACTGCACACAAGACAAAATGCAACGTGCTTCCAGTTTTCAAGTTGAAATCGTCCCCCGGTCAGGGTCAGGCCACCGACGTGATCCAGAAGCCGTGCCCGGTTCGCAGTCCAGTTCGTCTCGACAGCTGAGCGGTTCCTAAGATGAATGGGGAAGCTGTGGGCAGTTGGATCAATGGAGAAGGTGTGGGCGTTGTTCCTCTTTTGTTGGTACTTGGTCAGCTCCTGCAGGCCTGGTTCACTGGTTCATTCACTGTGAATACCTCGTATGGTACGTCCTTGTGTGAGCCAGCAGACTAAGAAGGGGTCATTGTACCTGTTGACGTCCAACTTTTTCCACACAAGGGAAAGGAGGGTGGACCAAACCTGAACCGCCACGCGCAATGCGTCCAGTGTGAACCAAACTTGCATCGCACCGCTGTGTGGTATCTATAGTTCTCACAACAGGCCTCGGAACCAGCTTCTTGAGGCAAAATGTGGTTGGAGACTGCTGTGTCTTCAGCCTTGTGACTTGTGCAAGGACGACCTCCAGGAGAACGAGACCTGAAGCTTGCAGGTGATATTTGGGACATCTGCCACTGAACAAGGCTCCACGTCCCTCGACTTCCAGCTCCAGCCCAGCCTTGCCTTCGTACCCCCCAGATCCGGCCCTGCCCCGTCACCTCTGGACCCGCCCAAGCTGTCGTTGCCCTTGATTCTCTCTTGGCTCCGCTCCCCATCTCTCCTCTGATACACTATCAGTGCGGCAGGAAGCGGGAGAGGGAACCGGCTGCTGCTCCGGAAGGTCAGTTTTCCCGTGATTTCCCGCGCTCCTGATGGAACTGGCGGAAAGCTGCTGCGAACCTGCAAAACTGGCGAAAAAATATGAGAAAAAATAAATATATCTCGGTGTTGTGCGTTGGACGTGGAATATCTTGAGAAGAAACTTCCAGAAATCTCAGTTTCTGCGTTCACACGTGTTCACATGTTCACGTCTGCAAGGTGTCAGCCTTCCGAAGAGTTTTCACCTGGAGATCGGTTCAGTTGTTTCATTCATAAAACTCGCGTCCTTGAAAGTCTCATTCACGTGGAGTATTCGTTCGTAGTGAGGCTCTTGTCTGGCGTAAGTGGTTAAATGCGTTGCAAGTGCCTTTCCCGAGATTACACACCACGGCGGGTGCTATCTCCGCTCAGTCTCTGGCTCTGTTGCGTCTGGGCTCACTGGCAGATTTCTGGAACTGTGTGTGCTTTGTGCTTCATTCTGTGCAGTCAATCTGTTCACCCAGGGGGTGATCAAATTTTTGGGTGGGGAGATTCTGGGGGGATTTTCAAACTTTGAACATTTCCCCTTCAGTTCGTTATTGTGCCTACGCCAGCAAGGAGGAGGAGGTGCTGGAACATCGTAGCGCGGGTCGTGGGGTGTTGAGCCCTTGGGTCCTCATGTCATGTCACTGTGGTGATCTGTGCGTCTGTGTCAATTGAACCAAACTCTAGCGTCCGTCGGACGCTGAAGATTTCAGGGTCGCGACCAGCGCTTTTCAGACTCTCAGGATTCCGTCGCTGAGGAAGAAGAAAAGTCCCGAACTTGTGGGGCTGGGCAGCTTCTCATTTGTGACATGCTGACGTTCTGTGGAGGCAGAAGCAATGCGCCTGGGTTCAGATTGAGACGTCAGTTGTTTGTTGTGATTGCTGTTCCTGCGAACCGAAACCGAACACAGCCTTGGTTCAGCGTTCCAGACTGGAACCTTCTCCGCATGAGCTGCTGGCCGGGTTCACACTGTTTGCGTCACACATGTACCATGTCCCTGGACACTTCAATCACTGGCTGCACTCAGGTGACGGAGTGACGCAGCGCCCTCAGACTGACGTGCACACTGACACAGTGTGCAACGCATCTGGTGTGAATCAGACTGTTGAGAGATTTACAGAATCCGATGCAGTCCGCTGCAACAAATATAAATAAATATAAATTGCGAGGAATGAAAAAAGGTGTCTGGCATACGCAGGTAGGAGGCCATACCTTCTGTTTGTGCATCTGTGAAGATTCTTTGGTTTGGGCAAAAAACGTTTTGTACTGAGGTTTTGGTTCGATGTTTTCTGGAAATCGGTGTTTTTCAAAAGAGAGAAACAACCAATATCAGGGAAGCGTCGAGCAAATCCATCCAGGGGCCTGGGCCCTCCCTGACCTCCAAAACGTTTATACTGTCCCTTCCTCAGAGGTGCAATTATTTTGACTGTTTATTTTCAATTCTTCACAGTTTTTTGGAGCCCCAAGATTTGACCCCCCTGACGTTGATCTTCGATCCGCTTGAGACAAGACAACGACTGTCGACGCAGCAGACGTATTTGTCGTGGCAGGCTTCAACCCTCAGAGGAACTCAATTGAGCAGGGAAAACTAAAGACGGCGCAGAGGCCCAGGACGCAGGCCATAAGATCAGCCGAGTTGGCATCAGATTGAAACATTCAGCAGAAAGGAGACTCCATTCAAAATCGACTCGAGGCTTTTTGGAATGCAATCTGTCAAAAGTTTTTGACACAAGGCAAACAAACAGAGCCTCTTGTTTGTACAGATGGGTCGACACACGGCGGGCCGCGCGCCGGAGACCATCAAATCCGCATCTGTATTCATCATCCCCCAAACTGTTTGTCAATTGTCGAAGAACGTTTTGCTCATTCGCGCCGTGTGTCAATTTAGCTCTTTGCGCCAGAAAACGTTGCGACGTAGTTTCCGTCAGAATTGTGAGTTCCGTTCCGCGCTTCGTGTCTTGGGTTTTTGCACGGTACAGACTCAGGGACGTAACGCCCACGCGCCCATGGCTTCAGAGGGTTCAATACATCACGTATCCAGCGTGAATGTTGCTTTCACATTGGAAGGGGGGGTCATGCCTTGTACCCTGTGTATGGACACTCAGCTGTTCGCAGCGAGAGGTCGAACTCTCCAGTGTGAACCGAACCTGACAACAAAGGCTTTTCAAAGTGAGGTCAAAGAGCCCATTCGATCTGTTGCGACACAAGACATTCACTTAGTCTCAGTTTGACAAGCTTTGCTGTCTGTTGGGGGTGTTTCACAAGGCGATCAAAGCAAACCCTGTTTACACATGGGGATCTCTCCTCACGGTGTGTGCACAAAACCCGCAAACACCTGCTCAAGGTAACACAACACAACCCGAAGGACTTTTGAAGATTTCGACCTTTTTTCTTGTCTCATAAGACTCAGGTTCACAAAGTGGGGTTCGCACCGCATGTGTCCCTGCACCAGTCACCTGAGCTTCGCACTGAGTTATCAAGGTACCAGGACCATGGACTTTCATGAGGTCTGCCTTGGGAGACGCAGCACTGGACAACGAAAGTGGTGTGAAACCTTCGCTTCAACACAACGCAGGATTTCCGCTGCTCAGTCACCGTGACAACACAGCAAAACTGAGTTTGTGAATTTCACGCGCAGGTTGCTTCACCCCTCCCCGAAATGCCGAGGGGCACTTTTTGCAACAACACCTTTGCGTAAACACTTCGTGAACAAAATTACAATTTCAAGCTTTGATCATGGGAATGGTGGTTCAACGGAACGGGCTGTGCTCGTACACATAAATTTGGCTTTTCATGCATGTATTTCGGACTCAGAACAATTGCTAAAATGGATACAGCTCAGTCCTCGATGCCTCTTGTTCGTGTTCTCTGTGCGGGTGAAAATGTTGGAGTATTTTCCTCTGAACGTCAGGTTCGTTTCTTTGTTCATTGTTTCATTCTTTGTTCTGTTTGTTCATCCTCCATGCATTCATCAATTCAGCTGTTTGTCCATTGTCTGAAGCTGATGCTTGCAGCATTGACTGAAGCTTTTTGAAGCGCGACGCGCAATTGGAGAATGAAAAATTCATCACAACTCGGCGGATCAATCCGCGTCCGCTTCTCACATCATGCCGGGTTCACACTGCGTATACGTTGACGCGAGCGGACAAACAACACTGTATGCAAGATGCAACGCCAGTGGAGGATCTTCCGGTCCGTACCCTGCATGTCCTTCAGTCAATACTGCGCACATTGACTTGTGCACACATCCAGTGTGAACTGGTGTGAACCCGGTGTGAACTCCACCTGACGCACCCAGTGTGAACCCCTCCTGCGCATCTTCTGCGGTGGAACTCGCTCAGACGCGCGGAGCATTTCTCCGCAGACTCGCAGCGCGCGTGTTTCTGGTCAGGTCGTTCCGAGCGCGGCGCTTTCGTTTCCGATCAGGCGCTTTGTTCTGATCAAATTGTGAAAGGAATACAGATCAGTCTGTGGAAGTTCTCACTGACGTTCGTGTTTTCAGTGACGTATCCAGGGATTGGGGTGAGTTTTGCTGAGGTTGTCATCGAGTGCAAAATCACGCCTGGGGAAGGACACAAACAGTGTTGGAATGTTTTCAACTTGACTGTCTTTGCAAACATGGAAACTGAACTTGGCGTGACAATTGGAGTGTTTTCTGCTGTCTGCATCCCATTGAAACTTGAGAAGAACAGAGAAAACTACTCAGCGTCGGATTCAGCGAAGATACTCCAGAAGTTTGTTTTGCGGCTCCGCGCACATAGTTTCTGTTCGTAAAATTTGGTGCCAAAGAGAAAAAACATCTTATTCCAGCAAGGTTGAAGATTCGCGCATTCGACCCAAGTTTTGCGTTTTTCTCCCTGATCTTATGTTGAGCACGTTTTCTGTCACTGCAGGACAGGATTGCAGAACAGGAAGGTCTCTGCAACTGTGGTACGTACGCGATCTCAGTTTTCGCCTTGAATACCAACTGGTGGGGCCAGATCCGTCACACCAACTGGTGGGGCCAGATCCACCACACCAACTGGTGGGGCCAGATCCACCACACCAACTGGTGGGGCCGGATCCACCACACCAACTGGTGGGGCCAGATCCACCACACCAACTGGTGGGGCCAGATCCACCACACCAACTGGTGGGGCCAGATCCACCACACCAACTGGTGGGGCCAGATCCACAGACCCACACGTGGTATTCACACACCACAGCCCGGCTGATTCGAACTGACGCCAAAGACAGATCGATACGAAAATCCGCTTTTTCTCTTGAATGAGTTTTGTGCCAGAAAGTTCTTGGTTCCGCATTGATGTGGAATCTAATCAGTTTCTGTCGTCTGGACGTCTCCAGCTGAGCCGCGCTGTCTGGGGTGGGGCGGAGTCTGGAGGCCACCGCCAATGAGGATGGGGTGCGTACTTGAGTGACCCAAACCTTGCAACAAGGAGAAAGTCGCACCCATACGAGACACACAATTGAAGGACTTTGTTGCCCGGAGGGGCGGGGGTCAGAGTGTGATTCGCCGGAAGAGACTGAGACTCCGAGTGTCCGGAGCTCGGATCACACGTTGAATACTTCTGACTCTGATTCTGTGACGCTAAATGCTGCAACTCCTGCAAAAGAAACGAAAGATTTGATTTGAGAGGAGACACTCAAAAGTCAACACGGTCATCCCTGCAGACCCAAGGGCATCAGAACCTACAGTCCTCGCCTGAAAAATGATTTCACCTCCTTCATGACACGGTCACAAAATTTCTGTGCTGGATCGTGCTGACCAAAGTCCCGACTGTCTGCTCTCAACCACCAATCAAACAAACCATCAGGACTACATTCGTCGATCCTGGATCCGTCAGACTTTGACCTCTGTCCACTGCGTGGTAAAGTGTCGCCCACGCTGACCTGTGTTGTTATCGAGCTGTGACGGACTCACTTGACGGAGCTGATAACGGAACTGATACCTTGCGGCCGTTATCATTCGGAGGTCACTCTCTATATTCATCGGACAGCGCTGTCCGGTACCATGAGCCTGGCGGATTGAAGGGCATGGTTGTGAAAATGTAGACGAAGCAAACTTTGGTGGGGGAAGGGGTCAGGAGCCTGACATCCCTGGATCCTCGAGCGAGCATGGCATGTTGCCGTTCGGCCTGCTTCAGTGCATGTGTTTGGAGTCGAGGCATGCTTGTTGTCTGTTCAGTTTCTTTTTGGCTTCGGCTGAAATGAGCACCGGCGAGATCTTTCATTGGATACATGTGGCACTGCTCGGCAAAAAAGTTTCAGAGCTTTTTCATGCCAACAAATACTTCAGGCTGTGTCTGTCTGCATCCGAGGCTCGATTCGTAAATTTTCTCACAGCAGAAAAAGTTGACATCGTTGCCTCAAACACAGAAAAGTTGCTCTGGTCGGGGTCATATTTCACTAGTTTTGCGCAATTTTAACATCTTTCACGCATCGACTGAGCAGCCATCCCGACTGTTTCACATTCAAAGGATAAAACTAACTCGACAATCACTTTCTTTGGGCCTGGTTCACCCTGGATGCGGCACGCTTTTCCTCCCTCACAAATTTGAATGAATCTGGTTCACACTGGGTGCGTGTGCGGTACATTCTTGTTCCTGTGTTGTGACCCAAACACCGGCCCAGTGCGTGGTCCTTGCGCGCATGGACGCAGCGCACAACGCATCCAGCATGAAACGGGCTTCAGTGATTGTTGTGTTTGTGTCACCATGGCCTTTGCTGGCTTCCACTCCTCCACCCACGGAGCCTCCGAGGTGATGAATACGGTTCATGATGATGATGGAGAATAATGGCCGCTTTGTGCTCCTCTGGTGATGCGACCAACAGTGTCACTTTGAAGAGAGAAGTTTGTTGCCCTTCAGGTGTTGTCAAAGCTAAACGTGATGGAACATACAATTGAGATTCCAATGTATCTTTCCCTGATATCTCTCACAACCCCAATTGAACGTCAGGTCTCCTTTTTGTGTGAGTCTGAAGTCTGAACTGGGGTGGATTCAAGATATGGTCCAAGGGGCTTCCACTCCCAATTGGAACTCAGACCGGGACACAGAACCTGGGTGTGGACTCTGTCACAGAGAGAACCTCCACACAGCAGCACGTAATTCCAGATTCTGTGTTTATTCTCACGTGTTTACAGCTGCACACAGCAGAACGGGATTTTGCTTTGCACGAAAAAGATAAGTCTTAGATCTATCTTGTGCAAGAACCTAGTGCGCGTGTGATGCAGAACTTGGGTTCATGATGAACAGCGCCTCTTCTTCAGATCGGACTCTTTTCTCAGACTGCGAATCCTGAGGAACTCATACATGTTGACGTCTGCATACCAGCCAGACTTGAGTCTGGACAACACAGCGAATTCCATTGGTCTCGACAGACTCGTTGCTTCTCTCAGGGCTCTGGAGGAAAATAAGTTTAGCTTGGAGCAAAACCTTGTGGCTGTGCATTGCGTGTTGCTGTCCGTCGACGCTTCTCTCCGCATCCACTTCCCCGGATGGGCTGCGCCGACGCGCTTATCCTCCGCCTTTCAACTGCCACTTTGCGCGCCGTTTCGCTGCGTGGCTGGCGATGTGACCTGCGAGCGGAAGATGCGCAGATGTGGAAGCGGATCAAGAGGAAGATCCAGCGGAGACCAGGCCTCCAAGCCGGGGTGGATTCAAGAGGCAGATCGAGGGAAGGGGAGGTCTTGACGAGAATCCATGGATGGGTCCAATGGTGGATCCAGGTTCAGATCTAAGGTGGTTCTGAGAATCCAGGATGAGATCGAGCAGGGGGAACACACATGATCTACTGGGGCTGGTGCCAACTGAAAAGAAGAACATGACCGACATGTTGTTCATGAGACAGGCTACGTGCCTGCATGCAGAGGCTCGGTGCAAGCTTTGAAATGTTGGTGCTGGGGTGGGGATTCCTGTTGGTCTCCCGCAGTTCCACCCTCGCAAATAGAAAAGGTCCTCCTTTTGAAGTGCATGTCCGTCAGTAATTTGCACAGAAAGAGGGGCTCCACGTATTCTGGGGATCTTCAGACCCCTGGCAGATCCACCACAGCAAATTGAAGACACGTCCCATCATCGGTTCAGACGCTGAGAGCGAAGTGCGAAACCGTGTTTTGTGCCCCACAAATGGAACTCGTGCCGCATTGAAATCAAGGTGAATTTTCACACTGGACACAAGTCAGAAGAGCAAATCGCTGTCTGAGGTCAGGGCGAGACAGGCCACAAACAACTCCACTGGAGCGCATCCGCCAACTTGAACAGAGACGCCACAGATGTCCATCTGGTGTGAAACAGACCTTGGGGCTTGTGGAGAGGCAGCAATGTACGAGCCAAGGTGCCCATGTTTGAGACACGCACAAGGCCCTTATGAATGAAGCCGAACGGTACCTTGCGACTTTCAGTAGATCCGTTGAGTTTTCTGTGCCACCAATGTGGCAATTGGGGCACCGTTTGGAATGAAACACGGTGCTTGCTAAAACTCGCCATCACCATCAAAACAGAAAAGAACGGAAGCCGCAATTGTCGCATTCAGACGGGAGCAGTCCCACCGCGGATGAGTGATTGCAGACGGATCGATTTCTGGGGCGGTGATCAAACTTTGATGAGGCCTTTTCCCTGCGGATCCAGGGTTGAGGTTCGAAGGAGACGCAAACCTAGAGGGGACATTGCCTCCAACCGTGAACATTTTCGACGTTGAAGTGAACAAGGTTGCACCAGCAGCTCAAAATTGGTGGAGTAAAACGATCTTGGGGGTGGGTGGGGTGGGGATGGTTTACGGGGGCTCGGGTCCCGTGGCCCCTGGATCTGCCGGAGCATTCCGCATGAAAGTGGATTCCGTCGCTACCCGGCCCCGCGCCCATCGATCCGCCCATTCACCCGCCTCTCTCTGCTTCTGTCAGATCCATCAGAAACTAAATTGCCCGCTCGCAAGTTGGAAAAGGGGCAAATTTACTGGTGCCAAATCTCATTGCTCTATTGTCATGCACACTGAAAAGAGAAATAATTCAAGACTGCAGCAATTGAATTTCTTGTCACGTTTCAAACATTCTGAGCCCGATACAAACTGATGAGTCCGAATGTCGTCGGATTTCTTGCTATGCCAGAGAACCCAGCTCTCTCTCTCTCTCTCTCTCTCTCTCTCTCTCTCTCTCTCTCTCTCTCTCTCTCTCTATCTCTCTCTCTCTCTCTCTCTCTCTCTCTCTCTCTGAACATTGTTGGGACCAGGAGGGAGTCTGATTCAAAAAGAAAAAGACAGATCAGACTCTCCTTTTTGAATGTTTTTCGCACCCAAATTGGTAGGATTGAATACCCCCTCCCACCAGAATTGGTTGCTGATCATTTTTTGCCTGCGTTAAAATTTTGGCATTGGACACCCAACAGCGAAAGAAGTGGCTTTTGGTGGTCCAGGCACCCTCTCCCCACAAAAATAATTTTACCCCATTTGCGGCTCCAAAGGTCGCAAGGTATTCAAGTCGGTGCCAGCTCGGGTTGCTCCTCATCCGCGGTAGGTGTACAAAGTTCGGATTTAGATCCTGGGTCTACTCGCGTGATAATTGTACGCTTGTAGACAAAAATTACAAAAGGTAATTCGTGTGTTTGTTTTCGAAAGCCACAAAAGGGGTCAAAGTCAGTCAAAAACTGTCCAGCGAATTCCGACTGGGACAGCTCGAGTTGACTCCACTTCCGTCCACGCGGTGGCAGCACCGTCTGGAGACGCAATTAATTTCTGCCGGTTTGTCGATCGGAAGAAAAACAGAGTTTTTCTGGCGAGGTGGGTTGAAATCATTTGCTTGGGAGTTGGCTCCCTCGCCAAAATCAGATTCTAGATCTGCCCCTGCAGGTACAAATATTTTTATTTTGTTCTCTGTTATCCATTTCAAACAACTTTGGGCGCCGTGCTGCTTTGCGGTTCTGTGCATGGGGTGCTCTCAACATCTTGGTTCAGCCCTGAGAAACAACACATTTTTGTGCTCCAAACGTTGGTTCATCTTGGCACGCGCCAGGATGCAAAGCACTGGCACTTGCATTGTTATTCTAGCCTGTTGCAAAGAATCGGATTGCACCTCACACTTTGAAAGTGCAAGTGCGCGTACTTCCATGCACTGACCGCACCCAAGAAATTGCAGGATTTGTTCCTGTGACAACCTTTCTGTCTGAAAGATTCAACTTTGAGATGGTTGCCATGGAACCGCTTTTTTCTCTCTCAGAAACTTCAATTCAACTCAAATGCTTCTTGTGGCCCATCCCTGATCTGCCAACACCCCACAAAATCTCTGCAGAATCAGACCCCACATTGGTGGCCATGCTGTTGGCTCAGGTAGTCTTGTGTGGTGTGACACACCTGAATTGAATTGTCAGAACCACCACCAGATGACGTGAAATGTCCCAATAAATAGGGAGATTCCCACAGGTCTTGGAAGACAGTCTCTTCTGAGACACCCAACTGATCATGAGCGATACCACTCTGGTTCCCAGCCCCCCCAAGGGGGAAGGGAAACAGCCAGAGCCAGCAAAACCAGTGTTATTGTGCGAAGTCCCTTTAGGGCAAGCACCATGTGGTAGTGCTGTATATGGCAAGGTGGATGAAATGTCCCCTGCCCCCC
>JAAUXT010030447.1_pt1 | contig 12139 bp, 14 predicted proteins | sample 7278171 | NCBI WGS metagenome assembly JAAUXT01 (sample SAMN14350112, study PRJNA611818) | marine sediment metagenome | isolation source: surface marine sediment (1.8m) | place: French Polynesia: Moorea | collected 2018-08
AGTGTACAGAGCATCTCTGAGTGGGGTGCTGCTAAATGACCGCAACTAATTAATGAGCGGTGCCGCTCTCATTACAAGTGCCGCTGAGCTCCTATCGGAGCTATGGGCGCCACTAGTGTTAATTTGGACTCCCCAGCCAGCCGCAGAAAAGGCGCAAACCGAGGGAAACAAGCTACCGGGTCCACGGAGATATCTTGGGTCACACCAGTTGCTCCTGTGGTGCTAATGCCGGTGTATGAGGCTTGAGCAGTGCGTCTACGTGAGGCTGGGTTCACACTGGACGTGTTTTGGGTATCGTGCGTCCACTGACTGGACGGGTGCATCGTGTCCAGTATGAAACAGGCCACACCCCACTCCAGAGAACTGTCCACAAATCCACGTAAACACGCTAAACTACCAACCCACACACACATACACACACACGCACGCGCGCGCGCGCGCACGTTCCCGTACTTTTCCCATTCTGCCAAGCGACAGACAGACCCAAAGTCAATTCGGCAGGACACAACGAGTACAGAGCAGTAAACGACGCTGTTGGCAACAGTAAAAATTGGCCTGCGACCCATAGTCTCTCTCCCTGGTCAAACAACAACGCTCTGTTCAATCAATCCCACTTTTTGTCATTGCATAACGAGCCTTACGAGGATGAAATGGTTACACTCAGAAATGGTTTCATCCTCGTATGCCGCCCAAACCCAAGGCGTGTTTCACACTGGGTGAGTCGTGCGAGAAAGGACACGACATACAAGGATCTATCATTTAATTCTGAGAATGGTCATGATCGGAACATTTGCACATGTTGAAGCTCTTTGACACAGTTTCCACTGATCCACACAGGGACACAGCGTCTGACGCGTCCAGGGGGGAAGGGGTTGTTCACCACTGTCTTCAGAAGCCAGCTTTCGCAACACGCTCTTCCACGTTCCGTGGCACTGAACGCGCGTCGGAGGAGACGCCGCCGCCGCCGCTCACAATGGAAACGACGTGTATCTCGCTCGGAGCATCCTCCCCTGATGGTGACGACTCCATAACCCTTCCACTGCGGAAAAACAGTCCCTGTGCGAGAAACTGAAAGCGTGTGGAGCTGTTGTTAGCCGAGAGAAGAGCCACCTGAACTGCCGTGTGGGGCACCAATTCAGGGTTCTCTTCTCGACGCAAAAGACTCCACTGGATGCACAAGTCCTGCCTCAAAACAAGTTTGTGCTGTGGGTTTTCGCCACACGTTTGATTGGGGGGGGGGCAGAAGAACAAACGAACATTTCAAAATCTGAAACAGAATGAATGAGTAGATCTACTGCAGATTTCACATCAGTTTCTCCACCTGGGCCAACACCTTCAAGCTTTTGCTCGGCAGGGTGTGCATGGATTTCGAAAGAACACAAAACGCCAGAAGTTGCACAGCACATGCACCGAGTGAACCGAAGGGTTAAAGCTGGCTGCTTGCTCCGTGTAAAGGTGCTTCCCACACGAAAAGTTTGTTCACCTAAAGCTGCAGGAGTGAGAGAGGAGTGCAGCTAAGTCAAGGACGGCTTTGCCAGTGACGCAACCTCCAGATATTGATCGTTATTCAAACGATGAGACACGCCAATAGGGGCGATTATCTCAACAAATCCTTATCTACACAACAAGTCGACCTTGCTTACCCCTCAAATGCGCAGAAAAAGCCTCGCCATTTATCTTGCAAGTTCTTTCTTTCTCTTATCGCCATATACACACACACACAGAGGCACACACACACACACACACACACACACACACACACACACACACACACACACACACAAGAAAGTACGACTTGTTGAATCCATCAAAAAACACTTGAACGAACAACTTGAATGAACTTTTCCGAACAACAAACAAAAACAGAACAGAAAAGATATAAATAACAAAACAATGCTTTTCTTCAAGATTCCTCGGATGCAAAAACTTTGTCCAGTTCAACATTCTGTTGACGTCTCTTCGAGATCGGCGCTCATGTTGACAAAGGACGCGTTCGATTTATCCTTCCGCAAATCTGGAATTGCTTCAGAATTGCGCAAAAAGAACAGGATTTGTGCAATTGCGGCCATTCCAGATTGATCTTGGCCATTCTGCTCTGCAGGGCGGAGGGGCCATTCCGGAATTGCAACGGATGGACGGACTGGCAAATCGAACGCTCCCAATTTCATCCATTTGTCGAAAGATCGCTGAACCCGCACATGCACACACACACACTCACACACGCACACACACGCACACACGCAAACACACGCAAACACACACACACACACACACCACACCACACCACACCAACTCAATGACCACTTCAGCAACGCAAGTTACACAATGTTGCGACTCACGCGCAAAGACAATCGGCGTGAGACGTCTGACCCCGTACTGGGAGTACAAGCCGCATACTTGTGGGATGAGCACAATGCAAACGCACCCATACAATGTGAACTCGACCTCTGCAGTGACGGGACCGAAACCACGGGGAGTGGTCGAGGTGGGGCGCCGGGGGCGGAGCCACCACCGGCCGAGGGGGACCCCAGGGGGTGACCCCCCTGACCTTCCTGGGGTGTGACCCCCTGGGCAGTTCAGGACAGCACCCCTAGAGGAAATAGGGGCACTCGTGAACGGATCATGGGGGAACCCCTAGAGGGTTAAGCCCCCTTCCCTCTGCCGGAGGGGTTTCCAAATTTCAGCGTGACGTTTGAATTTTGCCCCCCCCCCGCCGCCCTGCCCAAATCTGCGTCTTTCCACACAAGACTCAACCCACGAGGCGTCCCTGGTCAACATATGCATCGTCAATGGGCTTCGCAGCAAACAACACATCAACTGACTTGTGCAGGAACCCAGCCCCGCACAACATTAGTGAGACCGACCGTAGACTGCACGGGTTCACACAGGAAGGAAAATGCGTTGTGTGGTTGCGTGACTCAACAGCTCGGTCTGACCCAACACAGGGACGCAACGCGACGCAACGCACGACGCGCCCGGTGTGAACCGGGGTCGCGTCACGATGACACACGATGAGAGCCAAACGCTGTTCAACACACGCGTCTGACGCCGCCTGTCGACCGACGTGCCCAGGGGCGCCACCTCCCCCTCCCCCGGTGTATGTTCAGTGGCGCCACCCTGTCCATGTGTCCAGGGGCGCCACCTCCCCCTCCCCCGGTGCATGTTCAGTGGCGTCACCCTGTCCACGTGTCTCGGGGCGCCACCTCCCCCCTCCCCTACACCCAGTGGCGTCACCTGTTTCAAAGGCGACGCCCTCCCAGAGACGCAGAACATCACAAATGTCACAACAGGCGCGTCACTACGTGACGGAATCGCTGAGTCGACGCAGACGGACGCTGTTGACAACGCAGAACGCATGCACTGTGCAGTGAGCCTCAACTCCTTTTCCCCCAACTCAAAACGCGGAACAGTGCGCGTGCGCAGAGTTCTCTCCAAGTCACGTGACAAGTGGCTTCCGCCTATCAGCGGTCATGCTAGGCGGTCAGTCTGAGCATTTCTGTCGCGACTGATCAACCGTGAACGACTCGCAAAACAATGCAGATGTGTGGTTCCAGTGGGCATTCCCCTGCACACCAGTCTCACAACAACTGCCAACCCAGCACATCAGCTTTATCACTCAGTCATTCCATCAACCAATCAATCCCTGAATCAATCAGAAAGATCGATGTGTTGCATCGATTTCATACGACAGAGCCGCACGGGCAGATGCAGACCTCCAATCAATCAATCAATCAATCAATCAGATGCTCATCCACCCAATCAAAGCAGTACAATCATTTGCCCAACCAAGCAAAAACGAACCAACCAATCAGGCAACGATCAATCAACAATCACTAAACGAACCAATCAATCAACCATTCAGTCCATCAATCAACAGCACCAGGCTCCGGGACTCGTGCAAAGACAACGGCGTCACTACTCACGTGCATGGCGTGTTTTCCGGCGGCGGCGGCGCCGCTGCGGTGGTGATGGTGACGGTGCAGCATGGTGGCGCCGGGCACGGCACGGTGCGGAAGGTAGTACCCGGGCGGGGGCGCTCCAGGCGACACCGGGTACGACGGCGGCGCGGCTGGCGGCGGACGGCACGGGCCCTGCGGCGACCGCGGGTGCACCACGCCCCCGACGCCCGGCGAGCGGTGCGCCGGGTACGGAGGCAGCGGCGACGGCGGCAGAAACTCGGAAGGCGAGTAGTGCGGAGAGTCGTTGATGGCGCCCCCAGGTGGCGGCGGCGAGAGTGACGGGCGCAGCGACTCGTTGCTCGTCGTCGAAGCGCTCTCTCCCGGGCCCGAGCCGCTCCCAAACACGCCGTTTCCGCTACCGCCAGACGACAGCGACAGCGAAATTGACCCGCGCGTCGATAGGTCGAACGCCTCCGGACTGCCATCGCCCACGCCGCTCTCACTTCCGCCTTGAATATTGCCCAGCCGCACCATGTCGATGAACTCGCGTTCTCTGTCGAGCAGCATCTCTCGGTACGAGTTTCCCTCCCCGGACCCCGAGCTCCGCTCACTGGGCGACATCCCGGCCCCGCCCCGCCCATCCACGTAATAGTACTTGGGGTCGCGCAGCGGGCAGGGCGGCTCCTTCTTGACCCGAATCATTTCTGTGGGCGGTGAGGGGGCGTCGGCGCCAAGCTCCCTCACGGGGGGCGACAGGAAGTGTAGGCGTCCGAACCCGCCCCCGCCGCCCCCTCCCCCGTAGTCCAACAAGTGTGATGCCATCGAGCTATAAGGAGGCGTCATACACACGTACGGCGCTGTGGCCATTCTACTTTCGCCTGGGTCCCAGTGGTCTCAGCTCTGCCTGGGCCCCGGTCCTTTTGTTCCACCTCAGTCCTTTCAGTTCTGCCTGTGTCTCAGTCCTTTTTTGTCCCATCTGGGTCCTGGTCCTTTCAGCTCTCCCTGGGTCCCGGTCTTTTCCACTCCGTCTGGGTCCCGGTCCTTTCCTTCACGTGACTCGAAGAACAGTGCCCTCTGTTGAGCGTCCTCGTCACCAGTCTGCGTCGCTTCCTTCAGTTCACAAAACACCAAAGTTCACAACACAAACTTCTGCAGCAACCCACTGTGGAACCGTAGAAATGAACCTCGCTCCTACTCAAGATCCCTTACACAGAGGGAGAACGTCTCGAGACAAGAGTCCTCCTCGCATTGCTCGACTCCTCGTTGTTATGGAGACCGTTTCACTGCAGTTTGTCTTGCGTCTCTGATTCCTGCGCGACTCGGCTGCACCCGTCCCTGCTCGGCCTTCACCGGGACTACTTCTTCTCCTATTGTCCTGTCAAATTCCTCGATTTCAACTTGCTTTTTGCGGCTGTTGTGGAAAGAAGCTTGATGACCCTGCTGTCCTCGTCGAAAACTCAGAAAAACTAGAAAGTGTCTGTCCACCCAGCGCAGGCTCCTGTGAACTCTCTATCTCAGTCTCTACTGCACAGTGATCAGCCTCGAAAACTTCAGTGTTAAACTTCAGTGTCAGAGTTGGTTCACAACTTTTGAGCTGAAAAGTGGAGTCCGTCAAAACGTGAGTGAAAAGACCCGAAAACACCCCAGGAAAAAAAGCGAAACGCGCTTTTCTTTGCGGCAACATGAGCCTGTGTGTTCATTCAGAATTCAGAATGGTACGTCTCAGCTGAAGCAGGTTCCAAGTAAAGCGCTACACTTTCGCTTTCTCCTGGGTGTGAACGGGTCTCACACCCGTTTCACACCGGACGCGACGTGCGACGCGTTCCTGCACAAATAAACGTCCGCTGCGTCGCGAGAGCCCGCTGACTTGTGCAGGAATGCCACGCGTGACGCTTCCCGTGTGAAACAGTCTTTGAGGGCGTGGCCAGTGTCACGATGTCCATCTCCAGAGTCCAATCAAAATGTTCACTTCCGGTCAATCAAAATGTTCACTTCCGGTTTGTTCACACTGAATGCGCCACGTCCACCTGGTGTCCGTTGACTGAGACGAACGTTATGAACAGCAGATCGGTTTCAATACACAGGCAAGCCCGGGTCACACTGGGCCTGAGCCCTGTTGTCCCACAATCCAAATTTGGAGACACTGTCTGAATTGCCCTGAGCAGCGGTGGACCTGGACGCGACGTGACGTCACGCGACGTGGCCCACGCATCACGTCCAGGTTCGGTCCACCCCAGATCCAATATACCAAACGTCCCTTCCTGCTTCCAGAACCACAGAACCAAACAAACCCTGTATGTGTGTGTGTGTGTGTGTGTGTGTGTGTGTGTGTGTGTGTGCGTGTGTGTGTGTGAGTGCGTGAAGTGTGTGTTGTCTCGCCTGGGAGCATGACCCACCACACAAGAAGCGACTGTCCCGAGAGACGCTGATTGTAACAATGAACCTGTATCTGCCCTGCACTGCTCTCGTCCTCTCCCTGGGCTCAGTTCGATTTGTCGCACTCAGGGCATACCACCCGCATCGCTTTCTGTTGTGCGCAGCAGACATAGCTGTGCGCGTGTTGGGACATCGTGTGCTGCAGCGCCCATTGATCTGCATAGAAACGCGACGCGTGACGCATCCTGCGGCAACAATGCCTCGGTTCATGGAGTCCAGCCTCTCAACCTTCACTGTGGTCAACAATACGGAACTCAGAGAGCCCCAAAACAATTGTGGGAAAACAATTTGTTTTCCACTTTCCCCGGAAAATGCAGAAATCTTGAGATATTGAGCGGTACTTGAGAGGCGGCTCGAGTCGCGGGGACCGACGCTCTTGTTGACCACATCACGTGATCCTGCCACGTGACGTCACGAGGGTCACTTTTTCTCCCATCAAGGTCAAGCTGCTCCATACCCGCAACGTTCTCTCGACTTTCAAACCTGATTCACGCAGGATGAGTCACGCGTTGCGTCCTCTATGGGAACTTCCTGTGCAGAGGCGAAACGTGAACCCAATCCGTAGAGCGTGGAAAATTGCCATTCGTTTGCACTGGTTTTATTGCAGTCCATTTTTTGCTGGATTTACGCATTGTGTTCTTCACAGCTCCTGCACAAAGCCCCAGTCCCGAGCACATTGCCAACGAACACCACGCACAAATACATCCAGTGCGAAACAAAAGCAGCGCCCCAACTCACATCCACACAACCAACCTCTTTCTCTCTCTGGCTCCGCACTCGAACCTCCAGTTGACCAATCTCGTTTTCAGTTGCCTTCCCGTCGGCCCAGTGATGGAGCGCGCTGATTGGCTCTCAGGCTCGGCCTGTCTCTTCCGGTTGGAGCGCACCCGGTTGAACTGAGCGTTTGCCTACGCGCCTGCATGGTCGAGTGGCCAATCCTCGCCTGTTGCTCTGCGTGCACTGTCAACACAGGAGACGCTGACACAGGACGCCGCACCCCTGAGACAGCTTCAGCGACAGGCCCTGCGGGAACCAGTGAGGAACGCTTGAGCGTCTTTACCGGGTCCCCGCTGCCACTGTTGCCCGCTTCTTTCTGCGTCTTTGGAATCCAAGTGCATCACAGAACAATCCATGCCTTTCATCCGTGACGTCAAAAAGTACGCAGCGTCATCCCTTGTGACGTCACGCGTACAGCCAATCAGAGACCAGGAGTGCGTCTGCGCACGACTGAGTACCATGACAAGAGTACAACTGCGATTTATGAACAAAGCAGAGATTTTTGAGAGTGCTGATGTGCACTTTTAATTGTTGCAAAAAAACTGTCATTCTGACATCTCTACTGATAAAAAGCCGAACTTTTGGTGTTAACCTTTCTATCCTCGCCCAACCAACATTGTTGTGCACGTCAGTTTTTCCTCGCTCAGTGCACAAGTGTTCATCACACTCAAGCTGAGGCCTGTATCACACTGGGTGCGTCACGCCTTGGGTCCCTGCATGTACGAGGCTTGTCCAGGTGAAAGCGAACATTGCGGTTTCTTACCGTTCTTTCTCGACTTTTTTGGTCAAGTTTTTTTCACAATGCAGTTTGAATCTTCTGCAATGATTATGTCATTCATGTCAGTCTGCGCGACCAGATGTTCCCATGTCTCAAGGACGCAGAAATTCGGTTGCTCAGCCTATTTGGTGATTTGCATTGTGCGGAGCGGACATCAACATGCAGGTGTGCTGCGCACAAAGAATTCACATTATCTGCTGTGCCAAACGAGGCAAAAGCCAAGCTGAGACTTTCAGATTGCTGCAGGAGGTTTATGGGGATGAAAGCCTTTCGGTCACAACTTGCAGGTGATGGTATCTACGAGTGAAGGAGGGTGACACAAGTGGCAAAGACCTTCCTCGTCCTGGAAACAGTCGGCCCCAAAGAACTCTTGCAAATGTTCGAGCAGTGGATGCTGTTCTGCAGAAGGATTGAAGGGCAACAGTGAGACAGATCGCTGCAGAGGCTCAAGTTTCAACTGGGACAGCACACACCATTCTGAAGGATGATTTGGGATTGCTGAAGAAAGCACCAAAATTTGTGCCCCGGATTCTCACAGAGGAGCAGAAATGCCATTGCGTCCAGTTGTGCCGTGAGAATTTGAAGGAGGCACAGGATCCATTGTTCCTGTGGACAATCATGACCAGGGATGAGTCGTGGTTTTCAGTTTTGGAGCCTGAGCAGAAAGTGAGCAGTTTGCAATGGGTTGGCAAGAAGGAGAAACACCCCCGCAAAGCATTGTGCTCATGCCAGGTGCGCAAAACAATGATGGAAGTCTTTTTTGACAATCAAGGCGTGGTTCATTTGGAGTTTCTGCCTCCAAAGATGACTGTGACAGCCAAAGTGTACATGGGGATTCTGTCCAGGTTGCGGGAGGCAATCAGAAGGAAACGCCCTGTTCTGTGGCAGAACAACCAGTACCGGATCCTTCATGATAACGCGCCAGCGCACACCGCAACTCCAACCTTTGCAGCTATGGTGGAGACGTCCATGAATGTTGTGAATCATCCTCCTTATTCACCAGACTTGGCACCAGCGGACTTCTGGTTCTTCCCATTCCTCAAGTCCCAAATCAGAGGGAAGGTGTTTGCCAATGTTCTGGAGTTGCAGGATGTGCTCATGGAAATCATCCACCTCATACCCAAGAAGGACTTTGCGGATTGCATCACAAAACAGCTGCCAAACAGGTGGAGAAAATGCATTGCTGCAGGAGGAGAATATTTTGAGGGCAACAACATTGTGCCTCCTCCGGATTCTGAACTGTTGGACTCATCCGCAGACTCGGATTAACCGCATTCATTGACCGCATTTCCACACAGCGCACATGAACTGAGGTTGCACCGCACGAGTGAGATAGGCTTTGCGTGTACATTTCGCCGAATTGCAACCTTACCACGTTGTTCTCACTGTCTCAAGAAATAATTGACTTCCTTGGATAAGGTGTTGTACTTGTGCAAAATGTGAATACACTTGTTGACTTGCCAAACCATAAAAATGGTTCTTTTCCACCAGAAAGTTTCCGCGCAAAACCGCAATGTTCGCTTTCACCTGGACAAGCCTCGTAAGCGCACAATGGGGGCATCCAGTGTGACAATGCCCCACACAGGGTACAGCAAACTTGTTCACACCACACAAGGGATTGTTTCACACTGCTTCACGCTGAACATCTTGCGCACGTTAAATTTACCCTTTTCACGTCAACACATGGATAATGTCCCATTGATACTGACGTCCGGTCAAAGGAACCTTCACTGCAGCTGCTCTGTCCGAGCGGTCATCGCGCGGTCACAGCACCGGACGGACTGCTCAGCTACAGGTCTGCTGACCACGCATGCGTGCGATTGCGCACGCGCGACTATTCTCGCGACAATGCGCGCGCGACGGATCATTCCCGCCAAAAATTGCGCGCGCCAACATGATGTTGGTGAACCTTTTGACGCCATTTGCGAAGCAAAGTGACCAAAGCCTCAGCTCATCGTCATGCACAGGTCCACAGCTGCTGCGTCACCACGTCAACAGGAGTCAACAGGGACGTGACGCCCCATGTGAGAAACGCTTCAGCGATGACGCTGCGTCTCGTGACTGACTCAGGTCACGTGGATCCCCGAGCTCCGGGTTCACTTCCGGTCCTCACATCCGGTCCGCCCCCTGGTGGCAATGACTCACACTGTGGCGACTTTCTGTGCTTAGACGCGTACAAATTCCCCCCAGAAACAACGCAGCCTGCCCCCCCCCCCAAATCCTGATGGCTCAGACTGGATGCACTGTGCGCTGCATTCAAATTCGACTGCATGGGTACGAAGCAGGTGAGGGGGTACACACTGGGTACGTTGCGCGTTGCGTCCCTGCACAATGCGCTGCATTGTCCATCGCTCAACGCAAGACGCATTGTGTGTGGTGTGTCTCCCATTGGGAAGTTTCAGCAACACGCTCCGTAGCCACAAAACGTACACATAACATGTAGCTTGCAGATGCAACTCTTCTTCTTCTGGAAGGGTCCACCATTTTCCTACCATTTTCAGCACCCAACCAGTTGGGTTTGTGAGCCTTTTGAAGCTTGATTTTACCTTGAGGAAAATATAAAACTTCCCCAGGTTTCTGACTCAATAATATTTTTCAAAATTAATTGTGGATTCTTCTACAACAGGGGAGTTGCATCTGAAAGCTACATTTTACGTGTACGTGGTCCGCCTGCGCAGCACTTTGCTGAAACTCTCAATTGACTTGGACAGCGACGCAGCGCGTGACGCCCCCAGGGTGAGCGGCGGGAGGAGACTGCATTGCGCAACCCGCCCCGACGGACCCTGAGCCCCGCAGAGCCGGGGGATCAGGGGTCTGAGCCCGGATCATGCGAGGCGCTGCGCCGGGAGACAGAGCGCGCGGAGAGAGGTGCTGGAGAGACGACATGGTGATGAGAGACCGAGATCACGAGCGAGTGTGAGGGGTGAGAGAGGAGAGGGGGAGGAGGGAGGGAGAGAGGAGAGAGAGAGAGTGAGAGAGAGTGAGAGAGAGAGAGGGACAGAGAGAGAGATGGGAGAGAGAGAGAGAGGGGGGAGAGAGAGTGAGAGAGAGAGTCAGAGAGAGAGGGACAGAGAGAGAGAGAGAGAGAGAGAGAGAGAGAGCGAGAGGGAGGGAGGGAGAGAGAGAGAGAGAGAGAGAGAGGGGGGCAGAGAGAGAGAGCAGGGGAGAGAGAGATGGGAAAGAGAGAGATGGGAAAGAGAGAGACAGAGAGAATAGAGCAGAGAGAGAAGAGAGAGAGGAGACAGACTGTGAGACAGACCAGGAGGTGGGGAGGGAGAGAGAGGAAAGAAGAGTCAGACAGTCCACAGATAAACGAGACAGAGAGAACCAGACAGATGGAGAGAAACAAACGATCAAACAAACAAAGCAAGAAACAAACAATCAATCAAACACACGCACAAAAGGTACCTCTCGTGTGTGACCCCTCCCACAGCCTCCACCACTCTCGTCAGTTTTGCACCGGACCAATTCGTCTGTCTCCAGACTCATTTTCGTGCATGGCATGGTCGGGCTGGTTGGCGATCACAAAATTCACAGCCCAACAAAATGTCCACTGAGCCACATACAGTCTTGTGGATAAGTCTCGGCGGCATCATGCTGGACGCCACGCGTGACACACCCAGTGCGAACCAGCCCGGTCGGCACAACAACGTCAGTTCACAAAAGCCAAAACACAAAACAAAACCCTTCATCAACAAAGATTCAACGTGGCAGCAAAACTGAATTTTTCAAACAAAAGGACTTCAACAAACAACAGAAGCGTAGCTTTTTTACAAACCTATTCTTGAACAGGAAGATTTCGTTTCCATCCTGAGTTGTGTCCGAAAAGGCGGAAAATGAGACTGGGATGACTTCTGCGTGCTAACAAACGTTTCTGTCTGCTTCCAATTGCATTTGTCAAGCGTTGAACACCACGACACAAAGGATCGATTCTTTTTCCACGAATGAAACATTGGATCGGAGTCAGAAAGTTAGAAAGCGAGCGATTGCTTGACATCTTTTGACCAACTACGAAATTGCTGGTCATCCTTGAAACTGATCAGGAGTTCATTGGGAAAACCAGAAAATTTCACGGACGGCCAGAAAGTGCAACAAGGTTCAAGCAGAATCACTTTTGTGTCCACAAACACAGACACGCAGAGAGAGAGAGAGAGAGAGAGAGAGAGAGAGACAGACAGACAGACAGACAGACAGACAGACAGACAGACAGACAGACAGACAGAAAGAAAGAAAGAAAGAAAGAAAGAAA
>JAAUXT010139501.1_pt1 | contig 12139 bp, 14 predicted proteins | sample 7278171 | NCBI WGS metagenome assembly JAAUXT01 (sample SAMN14350112, study PRJNA611818) | marine sediment metagenome | isolation source: surface marine sediment (1.8m) | place: French Polynesia: Moorea | collected 2018-08
ATCAAGAATTGAATGTTTCAACTCAAACCCCCATACAATAGACTACATTTCATCAATATACTTCTTTCACCAAATTTTTGTACTTTCTCAGATATGGAGCCATTTCTACATCTGTATCCCAAATTTTCTGCACTTCTAAATTTGAACTTTTTGACCTAAAGAACCCCAAAATTCAAAGTTCCTAAAATCTGTCCTAGCACATTATCCCCAACCCAAATTGAACTGAAAGAGCCCAAAAGATCTAAAATTGATCCTCATCTTGACTATGAAACTGCTGTACACATACTTTTGGAAGACCCTGCCTACAGGTGATTCGATTTCGCTTGGTCCGATTTTGCTCACTTTTTCCAATCTCGCAACCTCCTCAAATCACCTAAAAATGCTGGAAACCCTAAAACAACTGCTGACGAAAAACAAGTGCTGATTGTCTATCTGTGAATTACAATGGCCACTCATATGCATTATCCTGGAAAAGTAAACACTACAAGCCAACTGAAAATGTTTCCTGAGGCTTTCATACACTCTATTTTTCAAAGACACCCACAACCCTACGTTTGAAGTGAGACCACCTCAGCAGACAACAACACAAGGCAGTTTCTCCAAACACACAATGTACTTTTCTGTTGTTGATGGCAGAGACCCTGGAAGATGTCACACTGGGAACCAGAAAACACCAGGAGCTCTTCACTCTTGAAGGTCTCTGCCAAACCAGGGAGAACTGGAAACACAAACAGTTTGAGGGTGTTGTTTGAACACTTGTACCATTATTGCTTCACATCTTTCTGTGTCTTTGGGGGTTTTCAGAGCAAGTTTCAACTTACAATAATGTGACAGAAGGGACATTAAACATGACACAGGGGGTTTCATCACCAAGTGAGATTTTCCTTTCTTTACTGTTGAAACTCATACATATGCAACAACTCAGACTGCGATGTTGCAATTCTCCAAAGTTCAGAAAAAGATACTTGCCCCCATAATTTTGCATTCTTGTTTCCAGCTGCAAAATATGGAAAAGTTCAGAGTATGAAGCTGAATGGAATACATTATGCCATTGGTATAGAGATGATTATGCTCTTTCTGCCATACAGCTGAGTGAAATTGTGTTGTTTCCAGTGCTTGAGCTGGTGGGATTCAAGTTGTAAAGTTTCTGTTTCAGTTTTGTTCACATTACTTGCCATGACTTTGTTGGTTTTCTGGATCATTTGGAAGCTGTCAGCTGGGTTTGTACCTTGTTGGTTGAAAAGTGTGTTTTGATTCGACATTCAGAATTGTCCCATGAAAAATAGAAACCTCATTTGGCATTACAAAACAAAATCGTATGCACATATTGTCTCATTTATTTCAGAAAGTGCAAACAGCCTGCTGCGGCTGACCTTGACAAGACAATACCAGTTCCTGTGGACAAGGAGTGAGTTTCTGCAACCATACTGGGAACCAAGACATGGATTGTCCAACAACCTCAAAAAGAAGCTGTTGGCTCAGTCCATTCTTTATTCGAAAACCATCACAAACTTTGCTGCCACAAGGAAATAAACTGTTTGCTGCTTCTCACCAGTCTCATTCTGCCCTTCCAAGTGTGTTTTCACTTCACAATGCTTGTAACAATGGCATGTTGTTGGTGGTAAATGAGTTGTAAATTCAAGTTTGAAGCTGTTCCCAGGATGTGGTTGTAGCACTCTTGGTTGCAATGGAGCTCTGTGATCTGATGTCCCAGTGGACATGATCAGCTCCTATGCTGAGTGAAACCTGGAAACCTGTCAGAGGTAATTCAATTCAGAAGGATATTAAACTCAGAGGGCCGATGCCATTTTTAAATGTTTGGGGGGAAAGGTGGCCCTCAAAACTATTTATTTGGTCAGGAGATTGTATCAAGTGATATCATACAAAGCCCGATACACTGTCTCTATGTGTGTGTTTTCTTGTGTGTGTGTGTGTGTTTGTGTGTTGTGTATGTGTCTGTTTGTATGTCTGTGTGTGTCTGTTTGTTTGTGTGTGTGTACACGTTATGTGTGGCCTGCAACAGGCCAAACAGTAGTCACAGAGGCCAGTGGTCTGCTTGAGCAGTAATGATGATGTGCACCGCTCATCCAATGACATGCAGCTTGTGAAGAGCACATGCAGTACTGAGAACTGCTGTCATCAAGGATCTCAAATCCATCCATTGTCCATTCTGAACAGACCTGATGCCTTCCCTCAACCTGACCAGATGAACCCTCAGGGCCCCCTCACTTCTACACCTGCTCAAAACATCACCTGAACAGACAGTCTCCCTCAGTTTATTCGAACGCACCTCATGCCCACACACACCTTTGAGTGCACCTCTTGTAGTATCTTCATGTGCTTTACAAAAACAGCATTCGCCCAGTGTGATCTGACTCATCATTACCCTGTGTAGGTGGGTTGGGCTTCACCCTCAACCTGGAGCGCGTGCCCCACTTGCCAAATCAGCAACACAGGTACCATTTGGTCACTTCTCATTGGCTCGTGGAGCAAATTCAGGGTTTTTGTGGTGATCTGAGGCAATCATCTGGCAATTGGGGCACCAGCCACGTGAAAATTGGTGGCTCCCTCTGGCAGTAGCAGCAGGACGCGAGTTCGCGCCATGGGGCTGAGGGAGAATGGCTCAAACAACAGTGACCCCAATAGTGACCCCTGGCCTACTGTTAAAGGAGCCTGTGCGACCTGGGGCAGAAATTGTTAACACGTGAGATATATTTCTTCACCACAAGCTGGGCAGATCACCCACATGAGTCAGTGCTGTGACAAGCATTCCACAACTGTGAAGCAAGTGACAACAAAATGGTAATGGTGTTATTTTTGACAGAATGTGTCTTTTTTCTATTGCACTGAAAAAAAAATTATTCACCACATGCAGACCCAGACACAACTGAACAAAGTCATTGCCTTTTGTACTTTCTGATTTTTTGTTTCACAACTGAGAAAACTGCCCAAAGTGCCACAGCTGTCAGTGGAACCATGAGCCACGTCTCCAAGACATCAAACAACACCAGCATTGCTTCCACCAGAGCATTGCTTTCAAAATTCCCCGCATTCAGAGCTGCCTTGCAAATGTTGAAGACAGCTATCATAATGTTGGCAGCAAAGGAAAATGACATCAATTTGTTTGCCACATCTTCTCGGCAAGGTTTAGCAAATGTCACACAAAGGAACATGCACAGGACAAATAATGTCATTGTGCTTAGTCCGGGAAATGGCTCAGAGATATAGGTTTCACAAATGACCAAAATCATTCTGTACAATTTGTGCACACCTAGCCAAACAAACGACACACCACACACGGTCAGTTTTCTGTAGTACTTGATAAGAAGATCAAGAAAAGCTTCCTCACTTTTGCTGAAGACCAAACCAGATTCACTTTCTTCTTGGGCAAGTTCTTCGTCTTCCATTTCACACGGTTTGTCTTCAACAGAGATTTGGCAATCCTTTGACAATGATGTCTTATCCACAATGTGCAGATTAATCAAGTACACCAAGGTTGGCAAAGGAAAGATACAAGACACCACGAAAGTGGGAGGTGTGATTCTTTTTGTTTCCAAAAAGAAAGGGCTTATTGCAAGGAAGACAAGACCATGTGCAACAATAATTGCCAAATAAACCTGCAGTATATTCTGCCACCAAACATAGCACTGAGTTTCAGCATGAATCCACAGCACAGTCTTGCTTCCAAAGTTGACACACCGAACAAGGCTGAACACACCAACAATAACCCTTTGATATGAAAACAGAAGAGCCAACAGAAAAGCCTGGTATGTTCTGGACTTGAATGTATCCCAAAAGTCTGAGAGTCTTTTGACAAATTTGGACACAAACCACTGATCAAGAAACAGAACAGACAACATACAAACAACACACGGCCCAAACATTGTTTTGAAGAATGCTTTGCCAACTGCAGTTTTTGAAGACCAAAAGCACATGTTGTCATAGAAGAGGAAAAGATCTGGTGAAAGTTGCAAGAAATTTATGAACATGTGAAGACTATCATCTTCACCAGGAATGTATACTTTAAATAATGTTGCATCTTGGACATAAAAGAACAAAATTTGCAAAAAGGTCAGAGAGTTGTCCTCATCTTTGCTGTCTCTTTTTTCTGTGTCTTTGTCTTGCTCAGGCAAAACTTGAATTTCATTTTCCCCTTCAAGCTCTGTTTTTCCTTGAGACCAACATGCCTGAATTTTGACTGGTCTCCTCTGTGACAAATTGGGAAGGACTAAAGCTTCAACAAGAAGAGACGCATCTTCTAAATCATCACAGAAGGATGTGCGTTTGTACTGAAGAGAGCTTCTTTGCTGTTTTCCTTTTCTTTGGCAACATTTGAGCCAGTGTTTGCAAAAACACCACACATTTTCTTCCAGTTTCTTTGGCATGTATCTGAATTTCCTTGTATGACATCAAAGCTGTAACCCTGTAACACTGTAACCCCAGTAACTTGGCAAAGGAAAAATCTTTGGAGCTTGACATTTTGATCCCATTGGGCAAATCTTACAGTTTTCATGTTCAACTTTCATATCAACAATTAGGTCCGATGTCATTCCAATTTTGGCTTGAAAAGGAGTGTCTGTGCTTTTCAAGAACTCTCTGGCAGCACATACTCGAATGCACCTCAGGTTTGGCTGGTATTTGTTTGCATTAACAATTCCCTTCACTCTGCACAAGAAGGTAATATTTTCGAACCAAAGTGACTGTTCTCCGCTGGATAATTGGAGAAGGTGTGATGTTTCAACCAGAGAAGAATCTATCACAGTGTTGATCATGTTCAGTTGGTAGTTTGTCCTTTGGCATGCACTGGACATGACAAACATTCCACTTTCCAAATTACTTTCGAATCTGAAGTTGCTGTCAACCATGTTCAGAAAAGAATTGTTTGCATATATGAATTTGTTTGTCAACATTGTGCCAACAAATGTACACCTGAAAATATTCAGGGTATGCATGGCAGTTGGGGAAGAGTGCACCTCAACAGTTGTGTCAATAAATCTACATTCAACCAGTTTTAGGCTCCCTTTCATGTTGAAAAATACCAAATGGTTTGGGACAACTGTGGCCATTGTTTCCACTACTTGTGAAAAGTCTGAAAAGTCACAAGTCAAATGTAACTTCTCCAAAAAGCCTGAATTCCATGCTTCCAGAGATTTTGAAGAGTTTGAAGTTTGCAGACAAAGGCTTTGACATAACTCTGTGTTTCCAAATTGTGTTATCTGGAAAAGAACAGCAGGACCAAGTGAAAAAAATAGCAAATGTTATGTTTTACTATTTGAGATTGAAAAGAACAGTCTTTTGCTTCTCCTGGCACTGACGAAAATGGAGAATCTTTGTTACCCTTTTCACAGAGTAAAGCCACTGTTGCATTGTCCAGGCTGGACAGGGAGAATGACACAGGACTGTCCACCATGCACTCATTGCCATCATATGTGTCATCCAGGAAGAGAACTGATGACAACACACAAATGTACACATGGTGTGGTGCTCTGTCCAAAACTGTTTGGAGATGATGACAAGGATAGGAAAGAGTCCCACACTGTTTGTCATCCATTCCGTCATCAGAAACATACCAGGTAGTGGGAACTGAAAAGATATCAAGAAACTCACTTGGAAAAATAGTGTGTGTCTTTGCACGCAAACAAACTGTAGAGACGTTACACTGCACAACATTTCTCACCACAAGCAGTGTCTGTTATTCCATCACAAGGTGTACCATCACAAAAAGTAAGATCTCCTTTGTCAGTTTTAATTGACATTCCTTGACATTTTCTGCATCTCATGAGGGCATTTCTGAAGAATCCAGCACCACAAACTCAAGAAAAGCATCAAAATGAGCACTATTCACACAAACCACCAAACCACCTGCACCATGCATATATATATTTTTTCGTTTCTTGTGCTTTTCATGGTTGATGTACCGCATTTCTTTCTTGTTTCATCAGGTGCCGTTTCTGGAGAGTCGCATGCCAGACAATACCGTCCATCTTTGGAAACAATGTGGTCCACTGGACACGCACTGCAGTGATCCCCCTTCCAATACTTGCCAACATCTTCCAAACATTCTGTAAATTGTTATGACACTGACAAACTTTTGTGTTGTCTGTATGCAAGACACTACAAGACACAAATTTATGCAGTTAACATTGTCCTCTCCTTCTCAACTTTTCATTTGCCGCTCTTGTTGACAATGAAAGGAAAGATTTTGCATCCCACCAAGTGACATAAACAAATAAAAAAAAACAACCAACAGGGACAACACAGATCAAATAAAAATTTTATGGCTTTGGTTTTGGTAATCACACCTTAATTGATCAAATGCTACGATGACAAACCTTACTCACCCATCATGGGACAGTTTGGGTCTGCATGAACATCTAACCATGATCTGTACCTGTGGTTACATTCTGGAATTTTGTAAACTTTCCTGTTGGAGTATGTATCAAAGTGGTACTTTTCTGTGTATGGCCATCTCACCCATCCTTCAATTTCTGCAGTTCTGAGCCAACAAAGGGACCCATTGCAAAACAATTTGTTTCCAGATAATATAAGTTCAACATTGGAAGGATGTTTTGTGTCTTCTGGGTGTGTTTTGAACAAATTGTGCTGCAAGGTCTTGAGTTCATTATGAGTTAGATCCAACTTCTTCAGCAACTGTAGATCTCCAAATGAGAAACTTTCAATGGTTGTGATTTTGTTTTTCAAATTAAGGTATTTGATTTTCCACAAACCCTTGAACATTTTTGAGGTAATAGTGACCAGCCAGTTGTGTGATAAGTCTACACTTTCCAATTGGGTTTGATTTGCTGATTCTATGTCACCCAACAAAAAAGTTTCAATCATTCTAATTTTGTTGCTTTTTAAATTCAGGGATTTGATCTTCCACAGGCCAGTGAACATTTTGTCAGTTATGGTGGTCAGCAGATTATTTTCAAGAGTCAGAAATTCTAATTGCGGCAGCTTCTCAAAACCCTCAAGATGCACAATTTTGTTTCTGTTCAAACTCAATTTCTTTAGTGACCTCAAACCTATAGTTGTCAACAAATGAGTTGTTTGCTATTTGTGAAATCATGTTGTTTGACAAATGTAGCCTCTCCAATGAAAACACACTTCTGAATGTTTCTTTTTTAATTTCTTTCAGCAAACCACCAGAAATCTGAATGTCCTTCAAATGGGGCAGATTGTCAAATACACCATCTGGAAGGGAATCAGCCAAATTCCAGTTCAACACAAAACTACTTTCATCCTCAGGCAACCCTGCCAAAGCTTCAGACACTGAGTAAACCTTTTGGCCTTTTTCTTTGTGTTTGTTTGTTTGTTTGCTTGTTGTCTTAAATTTGTCGTAGTTGGCTCCACTGCATTGAACAGGAAACTTGCTCCATCCACACTGAGACAGGCAGAGCAAGACCAATGGGACATGTGTCCTTTTCGTTCTGCGTCCTCATTTTCCTTATCAGTGTTCACCCACCGCAACAAGCATGCTTTGTTCAGGACACACAAGAAATTGTGTGTTTCTGCCTGCTGTGTTGCTGCTCGTACAAGTGTGCTGCACTATTTCTTTGTTGAATGCAGTCGAGCACATCAAAGCTTTAATTTTGGGCTCACAAAGGCTGACCAAAAATAGAGATTGTTGACAGGCCTATGGCCACCACTGTGCCTGGTGTTCCCTCGGAGAACCAGGGTGGCTCTGGGGCCACCCTGCCACAACATCTTATCAACCCTTTCTTGCTTTGCAGGTGCCCGTTTTGTATTTCACTTTTCATCCAGTGTGGCTTGTGGACGTGGAATGATGCGCAGCCTCTGTGTGAACCAGGTCCATGGTTGGGCTGCACATGGTCACATCGAAAAGGGACCGGACGTATGGCTGAACCTCTCTATTGTGTGGGTTCACGCGGTGAAAATCAAGTGCTTGGTATCAGTGAATTGCAATGGCCACTCATGCATCGTCCTGGCAAGTAAACACTGCAAGTCAATTGAAACTGTTTCCTCTGGCTTTAGCATGCTTTTTTCAAAGACGCCCAGCACTCTGTGTTCTGTGTGAGACAGACAACAACACAACTTTCGCCAAACACACAATGTACGAGGCGGGCTCAGATAGTTGTTATAATGGCGCAGATTTATGGCCTCAGAGGGACCAACCAGAAACAACCACCTTTTGGTCAAATATATAGGGCAGAAGAGAGCCAACATTTTGTGTGAGAAGCAAGTTTTGACAGTTGTGCTGTTATTGAGAAAAACATGTTGGTAAGACTGTGTTTTGGTGAGTTTATCAGGCAGCCATGCGTGTCAGTGCTGTGGCAATTCCAACTTCATCTGACCAAGAGACCAGCCCACTGGGTCACCTGTCACCTTGGTCAAGCTCAGAAGGACCACAGGAAGAAAATTGTGGAGGATTTTAATGACAAACTCATTGATGATGTGACCATTTTGGACTGGATTGTGACATGTGATGAGAGTTGGTTCTTATGTTATGACCCCAGCTCAAGGCAGAGCATGTCCTCTTGGTTGCCCAAGAATGCCACCCACCTACAGAAACCAAGGCTGGACAGGTATGCCCTGAAGATCATCAGATAGCCTTTTTTGACCACAAAGGGCTCACCCTTGGGAATTCATCCCTCAGGGCACAGGCATCACCAGGGCCAGATACCTTGAGATTTTGCATCAGTTCCATGTCTCAATGTCAAGAAAGCGACCAGAAAGGAGGGCCAACAAGGACTTTGTCCTCCAAGATGATGGAGCCCGAGCACACTGGAGTGATCTAGTGGTCAAATTCCTGTAGCGCACCAACATGGAGACCCTCCCCTACCCTGGATACTCGCCAGACTTGGTCCTGTGCGATTTTTGGTACTTTGCCCACATCAAAAAGCAGATCGTGTGGAAGAATCATAAAAAGTCACAGCTGGGACTTTTCTTCTGCATTGGCCCAAGGGATGCATCATGAATCAGTGTGTCTGTGTGTGTGTGTGTGGGGGGGGGGTTCGTCTCCTCAGGATCCAGTGGAGGAACGAAGAAAAACAGTCACACCACCAGGGGGCCACCACGGCGCCACAGCGTGAACTCGAACCCTGAGGCGCCTCTCAACACCTGTTGCTGTTCTTGTTCATTTCAGTGTCCACCAGCTCCACAGCTGAGCACGCCATCGCCACCGCCAGAGGGACGCGCCGCAGCAGCACCACCGCGCCACCTGGTGTCACCACGACAACACCGACGCCTCACGCAAACCTCACCACCTCTACATCCGGTGGCGTCCTCCAGAAGACCGCCAGGGGGCAGAGTCGGATGCGCCCAACCGGAAACGGAAACGTGCGCACACGAAGCAACGGCACGCTGCGGCGGAGCGATTTCCACAAGGACCTATTTTCTGGGCTGAGCGCGCGGAGCGATAGCAGTGAGACGCCTCAGCCAGGCCTTGACATGAGCGCAATTGACAAGGAGGCTTCTGCACCGGAAGTGCGCGACGACGCGGAGCCGCGACTTCCGGTGGAAGACGCGATGGGGCGCGTTGCTATGGGTGACGATGGGGTCACGTCGACACTACGTCCGAGCACGACGTCAGCGCCGGTCAGAGGTGAGTGAGCAGGGATTTGATGGGGGGGGGAGGTTGGGGGGGGGTCCAGCGGAGATGCGAGGGCGTCCCCTGGTGGGTCTGGATTGCACTGGCATTGGGGGGGGTGTCAGGTGGGAGACCCTGAGTTTGTAGATTCACCAATGGACCAGGATGGCTGTGGACGAATGACCTGTTCAGGCACATGTATTGCAACAACCACTGAATCCGGTGGATGTGTGTGTGTGTGTGTGTGTGTGTGTGTGTGGATGATGTGTACGCTGTGCCTGTGTGCGTGAAGTGTGCGTCTGTGCGAGTGCGGTGTATGTGTTGTTGGCACCCGTGTGTGTGTGTGTGTGTGTGTGTGTGTGCTTTCAGTTAGTGTGTGGTGTGCGGTGTGGATGATGTCTACGCTGTGTGTGTGTGTGTGTGTGCCTGAACTGTGCGTCTGTGCGAGTGTGGTTGGTGTGTGTGGTTTTAGCACCTGTGTGTGTGTGTGTGTGTGATGTGTGTGTGCGTGCAGTGTTCCGGTTTCACACCCCACCCTTCCCTTGCAGCGCGATGCGGCCCGTGCCTCAAGGCGAGCGACAAACTGCGTCAGTTCTGCTCCAGTGATTTTGGTGAGTCAGTGCGCATGCGTGTCACGTGTCCTGTCTGATTGACCCAGTTCCAACATTCACAGTGGGTAGTTCGGTCCAGACCCTTTCTTGCGCAGGGCTTTAGATCTATTTCTTTTTTGTTGGGGGCCTGGCGCATACTCCATTGTTTTAAAGTTTGCGAGACCTACACAGACGACACGGGTGCTAATTTCGACGCCAAAATCCAGGATTGCAGTGTTGTGAGCCGCGTACACGTGCACGTAAAGATACAGCACCACTGCAAAAGTGGCGTGCGGCACGAGCGACAGTCACCGGACGCCTTGCTAAACCTGCCTATTCTTCCCGTTGCAGTGATTCGCGCCAAAATCGTGGACTTCGTGAGCCTCGGGAACAGGACACGCTACGAGGTGCGCATCTTCCACGCGTACAAGACACGTGTGGCGCTGCTGAGTCGCGAGTTTCTGTGGGCAGAGGGCGCCACGGCGGGGAGCACCGGAACCACGTGGGGTCAGGGCATCACGTGCAGGTGCCCCAGGTTACGCGTCAACAAACTCTACTACATCATGGGGACCCTGGAAACAACCCACGGGGTTGTCAAGGAGACACGCAGCGTTGCTAAGGAGTTGGACAGCGTTGCCAGAGGCACAGACATTGGTACAGAGATACAGGGTGTTGGCAGCAAGAGAGACAGTGTTGCCAGAAAGACCCTGAAAGGCGTTGTCAAGGACACAGATGGTGTTTCTAAGGAGACAGGCGGCGTTGCTAGGGACATGGACATCATCGCCAGGAAGGCGCACAGCGCTGCTGAGGACACTCGTAGCGTTGCCAGGGAGCCACGTAGCATTGCTCGGGAGACTCGTCACATTGCTAGGGTAAAACGCAGGGTTGCTATGGAGACGCGGCTGCACATTCCTCGGAACGCCTTCGTCCAAATATACAACAAGGGGAACGCAGGGCATCTCGACGCCATTGCGTCGAGCCTAACGTGCTGATGTGGGACGTGACGTCTTGACGGGGACGTGACGTCTTGACGTGGGACATGGCGTGCTGACGTGGGGCATGACGTGTTGACGTGGGATGTGACATGTTGAAGTGGGATGTGACGTGCTGACATGGAGCGTGAGGTGTTGACGTGAGCGAGACGTGCTGATGTGGGACGTGACATACTGCGGTGTCATATGATGTGTTGATGTGGGATGTGGTGTGCTGATGAAGGCGTGACCTGTTGACGTGGGCACGACGTCTTGACGTGGCACGTGTCGTGTTGACATGGTACGTGACGTCTTGATGTGGGACATGACGTGCTGACGTTTGACCGACCTTGACCAGCTGCTGGGATGGTGCAGGGCGTTTTGCTTTGTGCGCTGCGAAGAGGCCACCATGTCGCATCACATGACTCGAACACGACAACTGGTTATTGCAACACAACACGTTTTCAGGTCACATCCGGTTGGGTTCGCAGCACGATGTGCACCTTCCCACAGCTGACCGTGCCTCTAGTGATCCCTGTATGAGCCCCAAAACGGGTGTGGCCCTTTGCGTGAACTTCATAGTGTACCACGCCCCCACCCCGAGACCACTCCCCCACCCCGAGCATGCCAGGGTGCACTCACGCCCCCACCCCGAGCACGCCAGGGTGCACTCACGCCCCCACCGCGAGCACGCCAGGGTGCACTCATGCCCCCACCCCGAGCATGCCAGGGTGCGCTCACGCCCCCACCCCGAGCATGCCAGGGTGCACTCACGCCCCCACCCCGAGCACACCAGGGTGCACTCACGCCCCCACCCTGAGCACGCCAGGGTGCACTCACACCCCCACCCTGAGCATGCCAAGGTGCACTCACGCCCCCACCCTGAGCATGCCAGGGTGCACTCACGCCCACACCCCGAGCACGCCAGGGTGCACTCAAGGGTTGACACACCCTTGTGGTGCGGCTACTGGGTGAGGCGGGGGGGGGGGGGCGGGCGCGGGGCGGCGCCGGGGGGGGGGGGCGGGCCG
>JAAUXT010113453.1_pt1 | contig 12138 bp, 13 predicted proteins | sample 7278171 | NCBI WGS metagenome assembly JAAUXT01 (sample SAMN14350112, study PRJNA611818) | marine sediment metagenome | isolation source: surface marine sediment (1.8m) | place: French Polynesia: Moorea | collected 2018-08
GATTCACACCCAGGTACAGACCTCTCCACAGGGATTCACACCCAGGTACAGACCTCTCCACAGGGATTCACACCCAGGTACAGACCTCTCCACAGGGATTCACACCCAGGTGCAGACCTCTCCACAGGGATTCACTCCCAGGAAATACAGATTCAATCCCAGATATAGACCTTCAACAAGGATTTAATTCCGGGTACAGACCCCTCAGCTTCTCTGGGATTCAGACCCACCCGAGATTGCAGGCACAGACTCCTCCTGGGGGGGATCCAGCTCAAGGTACAGAACCCTTCTGGAGATTCAGTCCCAGACCTGTGTAGTCCCATGTCAGAAACAGTCCCCTGTGTGGTTCTCGCACTGCACCAGGTGACGCGTTTATTCCCGTAACTGTAGACTTTCTGTGCCTGATACTGTGCACAAAAAGAGGCGGACAGGACCGTGTTCTCCAGGTGGTTCCACAACCCCAGATCACCCTCCACACACTGAGGGTCAGAAACTGACCCTTGACCTGCAGTTCGCAAATCCTGACGCTCCAAAAGTACAATAGGAAACAGGAAGACCCAAAGCCTGGACCATCTCTGTACAAGTGGTAGTTATGGAAATGTGCTCAGCTCTCACTTGAACTTTCTTCTTCGTTGGGTCCAGCAGTCCTGGTGTAGAGATTCTCAGTCCCTTGTCATTATGACTCCACCAGTGTTGACTGAACAACATTGATTGTTGAAGAAAAAGAGCTGCTCGCACCACAATCACCGAGATTCACAACCGTCTCTCTCCTCTCCACCACCAACCAATCAACGCTCGAGTTGGGTTCACGTCGGATGCGTCCCACGTCACGTCACGTGACGTCATGTGTTTGGTGCCTGGGCGCGTCAGTGGGCGTTGCGTCACTGAGTTGACGCAGCCCCTGGTGACGTGCACGTAAACACAACGCTTGACGCATAACGTGTGAATCAGGCCTCATTGCGCAGCATCTTAATTGCGTCTCTTGTCTGTTGTTTCTGCAGTGAATGTGAGTCTATTGGGCCAATAACGTGCGCGAAGACTGACGATGAGGGACGAGTGCTGGTCCGCGTTAAATCTCTCCAAGACAGCAGAGACAAGGAATCTGTGGAATGAGGAGTGGGGCTCAGATTCTCAGAGCTGTCCAAGAGCCCAAAACGTCCTGTTGGGGGGACTGGGAATCAGGGTCTTGCTCGGAAGTGTGTGTGTGTGTGTGTGAGAGAGAGAGAGAGAGAGAGAGAGAGAGAGATATCCCACACACGCATACACACGTGGGCACACACGCTAACATACACGCACACTCACTCATTAACACACGCACACACACCACACACTCACTCACTCACTCATTCACTCAAACACACACTCACACTGACTCACACACGCACACACGCACACACACATGCTCCACAATCATTCCCTATTGATTCCCTTCATCTTCCGCCACAACCGATCGAGGCTTTTTCAAATGAATCACCCGAATTGCGTCCGTTTTGGAGATCAATACGCACTGAGCCTGCTGCGCGTATGTACGGACCGTCCGATCCATTCATCCGAGGCCTGCCCCACACTGCGTGCGTCACGCGTTGCTGTACCACCAGGGTAGGAATCACTGGGTGCGTCATGCATTACTGTACCACCAGGATAGGAATCACTGGGTGCGTCATGCATTACTGTACCACCAGGATAGGAATCACTGGGTGTGTCAGGTGTTGCGTCCCTGCACACATCAATGGGTGCTGCGTCACAAGTGACAGGCGTTGCGTCCCTCAAGGGCCACTGCGTCGCACTGGATGTGGCCAATCGCCGTGTGTGTGTGTGCGTGTCTGTCTGTCTGTCTGTCTGTCTGTCTGTCTGTGTCTGTGTGTCTGTGTGTTTTATGAGGTGTGAGTGTATGTGCGTGTGCGCGCGTGCGTGGGTGTGCGTGTGTGTTCTTCGTTCAACACGCCCTGCGCATCAAACGCGTGATTTTGCTTACGTGATGCATTGTGTCAGCTGATGCTGCGTCGTCACGTGCCAAATCAACGCATGACGCACTCAGTGTGAATCAGGCCCGCGGCCCGCCTGCCCACACAGATAGGGTTATCTCACGCATTTTGGTTGATGGAGCAGTGAAATGACCAGCGCCCGGAATCCTGTGGTCGGATCAGGGAAGCTGCGAAAACTGAGGCTTAAGTGGGAGTGGGGGAATGGGGCGCATCCAGGGGTGGGGGGCACGCCCCCTGACCCCCGGGGAAAACAAAGTGACCCCTGCATGTGAATCCGTGATTTTGCCTGTAATGCACAAATTCCTTCAATTTTTAGACCGCTGGATCTCTTTTTGTCAGGGTAGAAATTTACCCCTTTCCAAGGGGGTTGCACCCCCGTTGACCAAATCCTGGATCCCCCTCTCTCTGGGGGTGGGGCAGTGAGTGGAGAACGTCCGTCTGGCCGGAAGGCGGCTTTTTCATAGGTTCCTGAGATCGGCCCATTCCATTTGGTCCATTTGCTGCAGACAATAAAGGGGTCGTTTTATTGTTCATAAAGCCGCGGCGTTGTCCACTGACGAGCTGCTGTCACGATGTGTGTTTGGCCTCTTGTCCACTCAATATGTGTGTTGGATGACTTTTGATCCATTCCTGACCTGACTCCATTTGGATTGCACGAATTCCAACTCATAGCGAAGAATGCACGACTGAGTTCATTTTGATGAGCCAGAACTCATGGGGCCAGACGCCTCTTGTTGGTTCGGATTGGGTCCATGGAGCCTGGTCCCCCAAACCTTGAAACAAAGGGGTGTGAGAAAAGTTTGGAAGTCGTACCCCTTGGCCTCTTGAGGTCAGGGTCGGACTGGATGGAGATGACCAGCAGGCCTGAGTTCGTCCGTTTGCCCGGCAGCAGGTCAAGCTTCACTCACAGCCATAGGTTCTTCATCTGAGTCATCCTGACAGCAAGGCCTTCAGGCCCACGTGTACTCAACCCAGGAACCACACGTGTACTCTACTGATGACCATTGTTGACATCACCAACCAATGAGAGACAAGCGGATCCAGGGTCTCAGTGCAGGAAACAGATCCGCGGGGAGGGAGGGCCAAGCCACTCTCCTTCTCTTGCACACGTTGACCTGAATTTGCCTTTGGTTGGTGGTGGTACAACATTCAAACATTCATTTCAGGGCGGGGGGGAGGTCATGGACCGAGCACCCTGACCTCCCATGCAGTCTGCTGCCCTTGGATCAAGCGCATCTATTGATTGTCAATTCACCGCAGAAATTGACTTGGTGATTCCTGAGTCAATATCTGAATGCGTGAGTTTGCGCAACACAGCCATAACCCAGGAAACTGGGAAGGAAAGAAACACGTGAGGGAAGGAAAAACAGAGGCAGGTGGCTCCGCAAATTGTGTTTGTTGAGCAAATACCACAGGAATAGCGCCGTTTCCGAGGACCAAGTGTGATGAAGGGGAAGGTCAGATGGGGCCTGATGCAGGGGGCATTGGGGAGGTTGTTTTTGCAATTGAGCTCCATTTGAAAACGTTTTGTGAAGAAATGCTTTTGAGGGTGGGGTGTGTTTGGTGCGTTTTGGAGTGTTTTGGTGTGTTTTATTTCGCTTTGGTGCGGTCACGTGTGACGTGTACGTGCAAATATGTTGAGGCAAGCGGCGTTGGAAAGGTTGTTTTTTTGCGACTGAGTTGTATTTGAAAACGTTTTGCAAAGGATGGGATGCATTTGGTGTTTTGGTGTGTGTGTGTGTGTGTGTGTGTGTGTGTGTGTGTGTGTGTGTGTGTGTATGTATGTGTGTGTGGTTGTGTGTGTGTGTGTGTGTGTGTGTGGAAAAACGTGCACTGAATGAGGAAAATGCGACAGCAACAGTCGCCATGTTTTCCCGTTGTTGCCACAGAGACGCCGAAAGGTTCCGCCACAAGAAACAGCAAGCTGTGACACAAAAGGGCATTTCGTTCCCACCACAGAACAACACAAACAAAACGCTGACTTTTCATGCTGAAGTGGAGAAACAAAGAATGTCACGCGAATGATTTCAATTTGAAGCCAGGAGAAAATTTTCGATTTTGATTTGGACTTGACAATGGAGTTGAGTCGGTGTGATTTGAAGGCAGATTGATTCTCTGTGTCTCTGTACAAGGCGCTGACACATCTCACCCCGCGCGAGGCTGCCATGTCTTTGTCTCTGTCTCTGTGTCTCTCTGTCTCTGTGTCTCTATGTCTGTGTCTGTGTCTCTCTGTCTGTGTCTCTGTACAAGACGCTGACACATCTCACCCCGCGCGTGGCTGCCGCATCCCCGGGAGCACTCGCCACGCGCCCTCCTCACAGCGCCGTCCCCACCGCGGCCACACGCTGGGCAACGCCGTCCTGGCAGCGCAGGGCTTCCCAGCAACCTTCCAGGCGTCAGCACTGCGTGGACGGCAACGCGTGGCAGTGAAGCCCACATGTCTCTTCATGCCGCCAGCCGCCCTGTTGAACTGGAGACGCACTGTGAGTGTCAGACTGCGAGGACGGTGCTGCGTGTAGCCCTGTGGTTCCCACCTTTTCCCCCTATTTCACCTGCTGAGCTTTGTCCGCATTTGACGGGCACGAAGAAAGGGCGACGGGCGATGTCCTGTTCAGTTCAGCCGCGGGTCAATGAAGCACTGTCAATCCGTCAATCTTCACCAACAGGCCATGGTGCTCAACAGTCTGTATCCACTTCAGCATCACCAACAGGCCGTGGTGCCCAATACTTCAGCATTCTCATCACAAAATTAGCCATCTTGTGTGGAACAGAACAAAAATCCATGCAGTGGTGTCTTTCGCCCCACCCACCCGAGTGGACCGACCATCTTGCCAAACCTTGACTACAGGCTGTGTGACCCACCACAGAAATTCTCTGGAAACTGACTCATTGCAAACAAAAAAAATTTTCTTCTGTTGCAATTTTCCTTTGTGCCACCATGGTGGGTTTTGGCACCAGCCTCACCAGACACTATCCATCAACAGTGCAAATTTGGAGTGGAAATGAAATTTAATATTTCCTATTGTTGCTCCCGGTTCACGCTTCACTGGCCCCGCCATTACTCCTCAATAATCCTCCATTCACCCCCAAAAAATTATTAAAATTTTAAACGGCTACTGAAAAGTCAGAACAGATGCCAGACTGAAAAGTCTTTTTCAGAAATTCAATTGAAATGCAATTTGCTTCAACAGCTCTGACTCGCCTCATCAATTCCGCCATTAAACGCAATTTCCACTCCATGTCTCTGATAATGAAGAAAAATGTCGCCAATTCCAAACACGCAACAGAAATTAAAACTTTGAAAAGTTTTTGCTGCGTGGATGTCGGGTTTCATTGAGGGGTTTCATGGCTTCTGCACAAAGACATGAAAAGGAGACAAAAAAAGGAGTCCAGCACCCAGGGGGCAGATTCAGGGGGTGTGGTCAAGGTGGGGACGACCCTCCTGGGGGCCAAAACGTTTTCTAGTCTCAAGTCTGGTCACTTCAACTCTCACGTTGACACCAGTTGACACAGGCCACTCCGAGCCTTCTTTAGTCTCAGGTTTGTGCCTGACCATTTCAGGTTGAAATTGAAGTGTTAGTTCAGATGGCCAGATATCCTGGTCGTTCTGGTGGTTCGGGTGTGTCTGGCCGTTTCATCGCCCTGGTCCTAGCGCCCCGCAGAACTTCTGTTCCAGATTCTCCTGGTTCACCAGGAAAGTCAAAGCTGCACATCCAGAAACGGAGAAAACACTGCAGGAAAAATACTGGGGTTATATACACCACAGAAGCTGTGTTGCGGTATGTGTTGTGAAACCATGGTAACAATAAATAATGGGAATTTTGATGTTGTTGCACTGAGCGCACGTGCTGTGTGTGACAATCTAAACCCTGCGCCTTCCATACCTTCCTGTGTGTACTGCACTGATAAGGTCTCAATACTCAACACCTGTATAATTGACGCACCTCCGCGGCAGAGTCACCGCGGTGCATTGTGGTAACCGGAAGCCTCCCTGACGTGGATGGGGGAGGCAAACACACGCGCGACGCGCGGTGTCAGGTGAGGGAGGAAGTTGTTAGCTCGAGTCCCTGCGTGACATTTCTGCTGTTTGTGACAGATTCAATGCGGGAACTTCCGGGAAGGCATATTTCAGTCTTGGATGCGTCAGGATGTGCGTCGCTGCAGAGACGTCAATGGACGTCAGCAACTCCATTGTCAATGTGTCCAGAATTCCACCCACTGTGATCTGAGTCCACAGATTCCAGAGGAAAAGCTGAGGGAGGTTGGGGTCCTGGCCTCACAGACACCCGGGAAACCCTTTTATACCCTGCAGGTGCATTTTGTTCCTTGCTGCGCGTTGTTCAGGTTCTGTTCCCACGAAAGGGGGGGGGGGGGTCGGACCCTTCATGACAAGACCCCAGATCCTTACTTGGTGCGTTGTTCAGACAAGAGTTCCCAACTTTCAGTGCGAAGGTCAGAAGACTCATCAGGCGAGTGTAGCGCGCAGCGTGACATCCTCCCCTCCTCATTGCGCCCTCGCCTGTCCGGCTGTGACCCCCCCCCCTCCTGTGCCGGTCGGGTGTGACCCCCCCTCCCCACGCCCCACGCCAGTTGGGTGTGAGACTCCCCCCCCCGTGTCGTGCCCCTGATCTATCCCCCGGCCCGGACAGCCCATCCATCCTTCCCGCTCCATTATAGATGATCTCTTCTGTCAGGCCGCGCGGCGCGCGCTGCGTTCCGTCTATCACACGTCAGGGTCAGCGCCGTCCTCGCAAAAATGTGTCATTGAATAACTGCAAGTTTACTGCAAGGACGCCACGTCAGAAACAAAGTTTGCTATCCTGAACCATTTGTGGTGTTTGGTGCAAAAATGTTTCAAGGAATAGGCAGAACACACACGCACACGCAAGGACGGCGCTGCTGCGTGCACGTCCCTCGTTTTGACCACAGCGCACAGATCTCGTTACTGCCACTGCATGTTGCATGCGCTAAGTGACCACAGTGGCCACGAGTCCCATCTCAGAAGCGTTACCGCCCGCCCCACCTCCACACATGCGCTCAACACCCATCAAACTTTCACGCACGCACTTTTCAGACGATGCGCAACTCAAAAGTTCAGACTTGGGAAACCTTTCAGCGAAACTTTTATGGCTTCCTTTCCGTGCCCAGGGTTGGGGATAGAGGATGTATTTTTGAATAGCTTGGTAAGACGCCAATGATGGAAACAGGCAGGGCCTCAGTCCACCAAGCGCTGGAACTCAGGTTCAGCCCCTCAGGTCAAATGCTGATTCAGCCCCCACATGACACCTGCACTATTTCACACTCGCGTGTTCAGGATCACCAGCAAGAAGGCGGGACACCATGGTCAGTGGGAAGCTGCGGCAGCCACGCACAAACCTTGACATTCTGGACCTGTGGATCTCATTTCCAGGTTCCAGTCCACAGGAGGTCATTACGCGTCCGGTCCTGCCTGGTGTTCACTGCGGCTCCAGGTCAGACTCATCAGCCCGCCACTGAGGCCCACGGCTCGCAACGTCACCACACACACACACGCGCACACACACGCACGTGCACACACACAAACACACACGGACACACATACACACACGCGCGCACACACACGTGCACACACAGACAGACACACACACATCCACACAGACGCACACAGACACGTATACAGACAGACAGACAGACAGACAGACACACACACACACACACACACACACACACACACACACACACAATGCAGCCAGGTTCCCTGAGACCTGATGGTCCCACAGCCTCACCCAGAACTTCCCAATCGTAGCCAGCCACCCCTCCTTTTGGGTGATGCCCCCCACATTCAGGCGTGGCACCCTGGTCAGAGCCCCCGGGCCCCTGCCCCCCCCTCAAGTCCCGCCGCACCAGTCACGTCCTGCTGATCAGATTCCGTGCAACAGAGTCTCTCATTATCCCTGCCCCGCACTGGTTTAATGATGCCCATCAACCTGTCGCCTCCCCGCAGACCCAGCTCCACCATTGCGGAGGCTTTATGCGTGTTGCTGCCCCAATGAGACCATGCACTGGGCCAAAGCGTAAGATTCACGTTACCTTGTTGACTTCCCAGTCTTGTTCTTCCCATTTGGACCCACGGTTGCTTCAACAAGTCCAGACTTTCTTGGTTGTACCACAAGATAGGAAACACACTGCCCAAGGACCAATTGTGCACAAAGTACAGTGTATCCAACACAAGTCGCACAACACACAGGCTTTGGTTTTCACCTGTGACCCTTCAAATGACCTTCAACCAGTGAACATTGCTGCAAAATGTCCATTTTCTCGTACTGTGTGTTCGCCTTTAGAACTGTCCGCACCCAACAGCATCAAGACGACATACATCACGTGTACAACCTGACCTCTGGGGATCGGACCCTCTCCTATAGTCACTGTAGGGGCCGGTGTCTATTGGATATGCAGAGCACGCGGTACGCAGTGAGATTAGGAGTCAATGAGGAACACGGCTGTGAATACGGGCGACATGCGCCGGGGTTGTTCTGTATTCAACTGCTCCACCATACACCCGAGGAGCTGAGGCCGCAGGGGCAGGGTGCGCGTCGGAGGCGACGTGCGGTGCGTCTGCGCATGTGCGTCGCGTCTTGCGTCTGGTGTGTCGTGTGTAGCGCCTGACCTGCTTGGGGCAGGGGCACAACGCAATGAAGCTTCTTTTGTGTGTGTGTGTGTGTGTGTGTGTGTGTGTGTGTGTGTGTGTGTGTGTTGGGTGCCTTGTTAGTTGCGTCACTGTGCAACATGGTCTTTTGTTTAGCTCAGGTGACAAGTGCATTGGTTGACGTGCAGGACCACAACACATGAACACCCCAGGGTGTGTGTGTGGTGTGTGTGTGTGTGTGTGTGTGTGTGTGTGTGTGTGTGTGTGTGTGTGTGCTCTGGAACCACCGTCGTGGGTGTGCAGAATGCATTCCCCTTTGACTTGTGTGGGGCTGAGCACCTGTTGTCTTGAACAGCTCTGTAATGCCCACGTCCGAGCACATAGACGTAAGGCACGAAGCCTCCGGTGTGAATCCCTCACACTCTCTGTATTCAGACTGTAGCCTGCTCTCCGGGACCCTTCCCTCGTTAGTTTCACAGGCACAGCCGAGTCAGGTTAAAGACCTGCGCAACCTCCGGCCCTGACGGCCCATCTCAATTCCACACGATTAAAGAGCTGGAATTACAGAGGGAGAGGGTCGTGCTGAATTTGAACCGAGAAACGTGGTTTCTTTCTGTCTCTGTGTATGTGTACGTGTTTCTCCCTGTTTGTCTGTCAATGCCTCTCCCTCTGTCTCTCTAATCTCTCTGTGTCTTTCCCATTTCAGTTTGTCTCTGGCCTCTCTTTTCTTTCTCGCCATCCCTCTTTCATGTCTCTCTTCTACTGTTTCTCCTTCACCTCTCTCTTTTCTCTCTCTCTCTCTCTCTCTCTCTTCCTCTCACTCGTGCGTGTGTGCGTGCTTCTCCTTTCTCCTGCAGAACACCCCACGTTGGTCTGTGTAAAACCACAAGCTCAATGCCACTTTCATTCTCGGCGCATTGTCAATGCTCTTTGTTGTGTCCTTTGTGGCTGTGTTGCTGTCGGCGACTCGACACCCTTGACCACCGCACCACGTGACCACGTGACCACCGCAGCACGTGGGGACAGATGGACGCAGGCCCCTTCAGACCAGATCAAAAGCCTCAACAATGCCCGGTTCACAATGCAAGCGCCATGGGGCATTGTGTCCCTTGTACAAGGGAACGGATGGACCTATGTGTGTCTCAACGCAGCGCCCATTGACGTGCGCAAGGCTTGTGGAAGGGCACAACACTCATTGAGTCGTGTTTGCAGGGATGCAGTACCCATTGACTTGAATGTGCAAGGATACAGCACCATGGATTGACTTTTGCAAGAATGCAATGAACAATGCTTTGTGATGCAACAACCATTGACTTGTGCAGGGATGTGGCACCCATTGACTTGCGCAGGGATGCAGCACCCATTGACTTGTGCAGGGATGTGGCACCCATTGACTTGCGCAGGGATGCAGCACCCATTGACTTGTGCAGGGATGCAGCACCCATTGACTTGTGCAGGGATGTGGCACCCATTGGCTCGCAGGTCCCAATGCATCGCACAGCGTGAAGCAGCCTCAAATGTGATGACAACTGGACACTCGGCCACCGCCCATCCCCCTCCTACTGTCTCTTTGTCATTTGAATGCGGGACAGACTGACTTGTCCCCCATGCCCCTGACCCCTGCGAGTTCAATTGAGCTCTGGCCGTCATTAGTCAGAGAGGGTCCTGACACTGGACATGAGGTGGGGACACCCGCCCTTCCCCTGGGCTACTGTTGCGCACCGTCCCCCCGGTGGACCCAGGGTCTACAGACGGACAGGCCCTGCCCGTGGGATCACAACTTTTACGTGCAAAGGACAGCGGATCCAGTGGTGGAGATAGCAGGGACCCAGGCATTGTGAGTCTGATACAGACTGGGCTGGAGGTGCCCCTTCTGTTCTTCCAAATGAGAGGCAAGTCTTACGACCCCCATCCACACACACCCTTACACGCACGCACGCACGCACGCACGCACGCACACAAACACAATGCCACACCGGACGTGTTATCTCAGCCCTGGTCTCTTTGAACCTGAATCAGCCGCTTGACCATACGTATCCACGCAGACCCAAACGCATGGAAGACCCAACCCAAGCTGGACCCCCCCACAAACACACCAAAACGCAGACTCCAGGAACACCGCTGGCCACACACACACACACACACAAACAAACACACACACACACACACACACACACACACACACACACACACACCCGTCCCTGCAGCCCGTGTCCCTTGGCCCCTGCCCTTTACGTGGTCTGCTTCAGAAACCTGAGTCTCCGGCGGTAACCCGACCCGACGCGTACAACACAGGCTTCCGCGCATCTCCGCTGTGGACAGTAATTGTACGTTGCCAAATCCACCGTATTGTCTTCTGAGAGTGAGTTCGCGAGTTCACATAGGCGGATCCAGCCTGAAAGGGAGGGGCAAAGGGATCACCCCTGCTGACCCCCCACCCCTGAAAAAATTGCTCCACAATTTGGTTTGCTATTTTTTGCAAATTTTGCATGCACTGCACGCAGACAAAAAGGTGCCATTGGAGCATTTGTTTTCAAGTGGATGGGTGCCCCCCTCACAACCGACCCTGGCTCCGCCCCTGGTTCACCAAGACAACAACAAGCGGAGCAACAAAGGCAAAGGAGCTTTGAAATGTCATCCACCAGCATCTTTTTCCTGCAACAAAAGCTGACTTTGTCTGCAGTGAAAAGTGTGACGCAGGATGCGCTATTTTGGTTGCAGAACTTTGTGGATTTGTGTCAGTCACGGTAAAGCGTTTGGTTTGTCTGTCTGTCAAAAACACATCAGCAAATTTGCAGGAAATTTGTTGCGTGTTCCAGGCAGACAAGTCCTGCATTCAGCTAAGGGCGTTGTTTCGGGTCTGGAGTTACCCACAAAAATGTTCTCACTCACCATTCTCTTTCACGTACTTTGAATACGAAACATCTCTGCACATTTTGACCCTTACCTGCAAATAGAAAGAAAAGGGTTTCGTTCACTCAGTGCAAAATTTATTGGAGTGATGTGTTCTTCAAACTCGCCTGTTTTTGGAACAATTTTCAATGTCCAATGCCTTCGCACAAACAACTGGTAAAATTCAACGTTTTGTGCATTACTGCAAACACGTGTAGTGTGATGATGTTGAGTTATTTATGTGTGTTTGTGCAGGAACAGATGGTGTCTTTTCATCGATTCGTTTGTATTCATTCCTGTGAACCCTGTGCACTCAAACGCACCCGGTGCAGTGTCATTCATACACGAGGTTTTATTTGAACAAACTTCAGTAAAAATTTCAATGCTTCAGGCGACTGTTTCTGTGAAAGAGCAAGAAAAGAATAGGAGCTTTTGCAATGGGAACTGGTGTCCGTTGGGTCACACGTACGAGGCCACATTTTTAAGTATTGATTCCATGCGGAAAAGAGTGGGAACGCCTGATTGTTTTTTGCCGAAACTTTTAATATGTCAACAGACCATGCCAACACACATGCCAATTGGCTAAAAACTTGCCAACAAATAACACTGAAATATTGAAAAATGACTCAAATTGCA
>JAAUXT010032672.1_pt1 | contig 12136 bp, 13 predicted proteins | sample 7278171 | NCBI WGS metagenome assembly JAAUXT01 (sample SAMN14350112, study PRJNA611818) | marine sediment metagenome | isolation source: surface marine sediment (1.8m) | place: French Polynesia: Moorea | collected 2018-08
AATTAAGTTTAACATTCAATAAAAATGTCAATGAATAAACCAGAGTATTTATTCCCATTAATTTGAGTTTTAAGTCTTTTTTCTTCAAATAAAATTAGTTTTTGTATTCAGAAACTTTGCATTTTCATTGGGCTCTTTTTGGTCCCTTGTTGGGCTCTTTTTGGGTGCTTTTTTGTCAAAATTTGGGCTCTTTTGTCTCAACAAATCTAACAACACTACTGAAAATAGAAAGATAATTGCGTGAAATCACCAAATTCACAAAAATAATTCAAAAATATATCTGAATAATGCTGAAATAATGCAAAAATCAGAAAAAATAGCCAAAATACTGCAAAAAATGTGAAATAATGCAAAATGCATTAATAATGCGAACTCTACGACCCCTGCAGACGGCCCACCAAACCGTGGATCCGCCCGGATACACCGGTTTGTTCTTCTCAGGCACCTGAAGTGACAGTCAGCGCAGGGGCGGATCTGAGGAGGACGCGCTTTGACACGAGGACGTCCAGCAGCAACATTCTGCCATTGCCCCAGTTCCCGAGCACTGCCAGCGCCAAGTCAAGTCTCAACTTCCTTCACCGACGCAAGAAAAAACTTGACAAGAGGAAGAAAGACCAAACTAATTTCCACCCGCTAGGCGCTGTTCTACTCGTGTCAGAAAATACCTTTGGTTTGTCTTTCACTGACACCCAGAGCGACAGCCAGCAAACAGCGCGTGAGGTGGGCAGCGACACCACGACACCGCTCACGTGGGGGGAGACGAGAAAGGCGAGTCGCACACCGCCCGATGTGTGCGTTCACCAACACCCGAAGGGAACAACTTGTCACAAACTGCATTTCTTCGCAAGTCACTTTCCCTCCAGGCTTAGTGTGTTGTTCTCCTGAGAAACACCGACACAAACGAGTGTGCTTGTTTCTCTTATCTTCCCATTTCCTGGCGTCATTCTTTGGGAATTCCGAGTAGATTAGCCCATAAACAAGCACGAACACCAGGAAGAAACGGGGCGTGCGTCGCTCAGGGCGACACGGCCGTTTCGCACTCAGGCATCGGTGCAAATGTTGGCAAAAAACATTCCAAAACAGACGCACCCACCAAAAAGCACAAACCCTCAGGCACTGGACCAAGACTCTCTCCAAACACCGAATGCCACGAGATGATCGGGCAAAACCACCAGCGACTTACCATTCGTCCGATGTGCAGCGGAGGCGGGACGTAACGGTACGTCGCCACCACGGGCACCCGCTTCTTTTTGTTCTTCTTCTTGGGCTTCCTCCTCTTGCCGTCCTTGCCCGCGTCCCCGGCGCCGTAGTGCTCCGGGTAGGGCGCCGCCACCGACGGGAACGTGTAGTAGTACTGGTAGGCGTCCGTGTGCAGCTGCTGCGCAGGCGCGAGCTGCGGCGTCTTCAGCGTCGGCGGCAGCTTCCGCCAGAAGCCCGACACGACGCCGCCGCCGCCGCGGTTCATCCTCCACTTCCGGTTACTCTGTATCCTCTTTGTTCTTGTCTTGATCCCTTCACGAAGTTGGCGACTTCAAACGCATTGTGTAATAATCCGCATGAAACCTGGTTCTTTCGTGTAACCTGTTGATCACTTGTGTGCAGATTTGCATTTCTGCCAAACCTTCGCTTGGCGGCTGCGGACACTTCGCTCCAGACAAGAACCCTGAACGTACTTCTGGTCACGACGGATGGCCTTCACGTGCTTGACGACGTCAAACATGTTGCGTCCTTGGCGCCAAGCATTTCCACAAATCAATGTACGCGCTTGGAACAGGAGTTCCACTGAAGATGATCCGGTGTCATTATCCCGACAATTCCCAGCAGTCTGGGCGCGGCAACACAACCTTCACAATCCCAAACTCCAAATCAAGTCAACTGATGCACAACGTTTTTTGCGGGCACACGAGTGCGGTACCCCAAAACACATTTGGGGAAATCAGGGCGAAACTCAATTTGACGTTCAGTTTTGCAGACACGCACAGCGCTGATGGTTGTATCCCGTGCAGCGTGGGGAGAGGGACGTCGAGCTCTGACGCATCTGCCAAGACAGCCCGGGTCGTCCAAGTCTCGCGGCGACACATTTGGCACACACTCGAACATTAGAGGGGCCACTTTTTGTGAAGTATCCTTTTAGCGTACTCTGAATAAGTAAATAGCACTGTGCTCATCGCGTCGTTATTGTGTTTCACCGGAAGCGTCGCCCACGACGCAGCGTCGCCACGACGTGACGCGAACACGGGTCTTGCCCAACAACGTCCTTCCGCAACACGTCGACGCAGAAAAACTCGTGCGAACAAATGTGGGGCGGTATGTGGTTTGAGAATGGCAGTCGTCAGGTCCAAGCGAAGACAAAAGCCGTAGCTCAACTCAAACCTCACACTTTCTGAACGTCGTCGTCAGGGGCAACGAGATCGGTCCCTGACTCGTCACGTCACGCCACGCCACGCCACGTCACGTCACGTCACTCACCCCCTTCAAACCGCACCTTCCTTCCTTCTCAGTGACTATTCCGAGCAGTTCCTTCCCGTGATTTATGATTCAGCCTCCACCACTGACGCGTCGCCATTCTTGTTCCCACAACTCATTCCTCCGAGTGAAATTCAATTAGCCTTTGAGTGGGTGACAACCCTCCAAATTAAGAAACGTTTCGCTATGATCGCGCCACGTCGCACGACCGTCTTTCCCTGTGTTAAACGCCAGCACTTTGAGGACGATGCCGCGCATTCATATCCCGTGTGTGTGCGGTGAGGAACGCTGCGCCTGCTCCTCCTCCTCGGCGCGGCGCGACGCCTCGGGCTCCACGCAGTTTCCGTCACGGGTCACGGAGGCGCAACACTCGGCGTTCTGCGTCTCTGCCACACACTTGGGTTCGAACTCCTCCCGGACACAGCACAGAGCGCTGCTCAACTTTCAATGGAGACGAAGCCAAACAAGAAACGAGTCATTGGTGAGTTTTGAAAATTCCCTCCAAGTGGCTATTCACCAGCTCATCGTTAATGGCGCGCGTTGTCGCCCGAATCGATTCGGCGCCGTCATCGATGAATCACCCGCCGAAGATAAAGCTGTTTTCACACCGCGGACGTCGCTGGGAACCCACCACTCATCAGGCATCAGCACCTGCTGAACACCAAGCGACTCCACAAAGACACCGGCTGCAGTTCTTCAACCCGGTCACCCAACCAAGGAAAAGCTGACGTGGACATCAGTTTCAAATATCTACGGTCCCCACGTGAAAATCGTCCCGGAGCCACAGCCCTGCTGGCACTTCAGGTGAGCTCGTCTTCTGTTCGTTTGACCTGCGCGGATCCCACCTCGAGCTGCGTCACGGCGCTGTGGTGCGTGCGGTGAGCGGGCGTCACGTCGGGACGCGCGGTCAGACTCGCCCGGTTCTTTCCTCGCTCTGCGGCCGCTGCACCGACTACACGCAGGCCCACCGCGCTTGTCGCGAAGCGCAGAAAATCTGTTCGCGCGTCTTCAACGTGAACCTCCTCCACGTGATCCGTGACCTCATTCGTCTCACCGTGCGAGACGCAACGCTTTCGTGACGTCACGATGCGCACAGCGAGGCTGGATCCAGGACGCGAGTCCCTGTCTTCTACAGCTCGATCCACAGTCTCGTCTTGTATCACATCAAGAAGAATCTCCTTCAAGGTTCACAGTTGCGCCACAGTGCTGTGATTGTCAAGTCCCGCGCGCCTGTGAAGAGCACAAACAATCTCAGGCGAGCAGCGTCGAGAGACGCCACTTTCCCCCGGCCTCAGGCGGCCGCGGCATTTGCATCTCAGCACAAGTTCTGTGTAAATCAGGTGTTCCGAAATGTGCCCAACAATCGGCGCCTTCTTTGCTCAGCACGACTCGCAACTTGTAACAAACCAACAACTCCATTCGGAAGCCTCACCAACAAAGCGGAGGCTTCCTCGGAGTCGCTGTTTTCAAAGAGCGTTTCCCGGTCTCTTGACACGGTCGGCTCCGGCGTTCAAACCGTTCCAGCGCACTCCACGAGCAGATCCAGTGTGTAGGGGCTGCTAAGGCCCGGTTGACTGCAGAAAATTTGCCTGTTTCATTTTACGCCTCGTGCACTATTTCCCCTTTTGACCGAGATGTTTTTCAAACTTGAGGCGGGCCCCTCCCCTGGATCAGACGCCGGATCCGCCCCTGGAGTGCCATGAATAGGGTCCTTGTGGGACGCATTGTTCACCGCTGCACAATCCGAATGCGTGTGTAACATTCTTGGACCCTCGATGGCACTTCCATTGTCGCTCACAAACACGTGGGACTCCGGCAAACAACACGTGAAGAGCTCATTTTCCGAACCGGCCCCGGCCCCGGCCCACTGCTGTTCCGAGGCCTGCTTCACACTGAATGCGCCACGCGTTTCGTCTCTGCGAGAGTCAACGGGGAGTTTTAGCAAACAGCCCGCAAGCCTGGAAACGCAAACGCACACGTAACTTTTGGTATGCTGTGATAGTCAAAAGTGACCTTTGCGTTTGCGTTTCCAAGTTGCGGGCGGTTTGCTAAAACTCGCCAACAGACGTTCCACCACCGCTTGCTTCCACAGCAACGCAATGAGTGACACATTCAGTGTGGAACAGGGCTGTATGAACCTGCTTCAGGCCGCAGAAATATACGATCTCTGTTCACGACGGCTTCAGTGGGGACGAGGCGGCGGGAAAACCGTGACGTCACAATCCGAGAATCAGCCAGATCGAGTCTCGAGTCCCTCAGCTCAAGGGACTCGGCTCCACACGAGTCTCCCAATCTCGTATCGAGCTCAGGTGCAGCTGGCCAACCAACAACGGCACCTCTATCCACATCCCAAGCGTACACGTCGGTAGACACGTCACGCCCCAACTGGATGCACGTCCACGTCGACTCGGTTATCTGTGTTTTGCCAATGTCATAAAAGGCTCATTCAAAACCACGTTCTGCCTGCAGTGCTGTTCATATGAAGCTGGTCCGAGAGTACGCCTCCACTCCGTCTCTCCTGAGCGCTGTGCAGTTCTGACCTTCACCGAGGAGAGGCAGGGTGGCGGCTCTTCAAATCGTGCAGCAAAACCAATCTCTTCAGTGCGTCACATGTCAGCACGTTTTTTGTTTGTTTTGGTTTCTTGTGCAGCGTCCCGTGAAAAAGCATGGCGACCTGGTGCTCGGTGGGAAGCACCGCCTCAACGCCAAGTCTGACGCTCCGCCGTGTTCACGTTTGGGAAAACACTAAACAACGCAAAACTTCACGTCAGACAAGAAATTCGTGCCTTTTCACAAGGCTTTCACGTGGCACAAGAAAACGATCCGCACAATCACGTGGGTGAATGCGGGATAACACCGGAAGTTCCTGACCCTGGTGACCGTGGTAACCTGCGCAGAGGGCTGAAGCAGGGCTGCTGCCATTTCTACACAGCAGCAAAGTTGTCAAAACAGTGGTGTCCTCAACAGACGTGAGTCAAGAAAAGAACCGGGTGCAATGACATTCTCGTCCAGATCTATGTGAAAGTGGCTGCCAGGCTGTTGGTTCTGCCAAATTTGGAAAATTGTGCCCCACGACACCCACGGCGTCCGCAGAGCGAACTGACGACCAGAGTCCTCCAGCGGATCCAGGATCGGGGCTTGACGGGGCAACAGCCTGGGTCACAAAACAGAAGGAAAGGGAAAGACAGTTTCAGATGTCAAGGTTGCGCCTCCCCTCCATTTGATCGGCTGGTGAAACTGTTTTCGTTCCTGCGCAGTTTGGCCGGGAATAGGACACGGTCGTTGGGAATGACTGAAATTCATTTGCTTGCACTGAGAGGGCCCTGAGTGAAAAGCACTGCCTTCACAAGAATAACACGTGGAACTATGCGTCATTCCGACAAATGGGACAAAAACAGTTTCTCTCCTCAGATGAGGGCGTGACATCTTTCACAAAGGCACCAAATCTCTCACAACATTTTGGATCCAAAATGCAAAGCCAGGGCCCCACGGACATTCTTTTCGTTCTGCAATTTGTGTCAACAATCAAACACCAGGGGGCCTCATCTTGGAAATTACTTCATCAAGCCTTTCACGTTGTCAATCCAACGCCAGTCTTCCTCGCTGCACAACAATGACTCCAAAGCGTACGAGCACACCGGTCCCGCCGCAGACCAACACAGGGTGAACTCAGTTCGAATCGGCCGAACGTTGCATCAAAACGAAGACTGAAGATTTCACACACAATCGGCCTTTGGTCAAGAGGGTCTGTTCCAAATGGGCGATAATGAGCAGCGGGAGGGAGTCGGTCACGTCCGTCGTTCGAGTCGTGCAGGTTCCGGAAGTGGTCTGTTCGCCACGTGAGACGCACCTCGGTTCCGGAAGCGCGGCGCCACCGTCGTCTCGCCCCACTCGCCTCGTTCCGACCCTGGGGCGATCGAACAGACAGACCTTGGTCACCGTTGTCCTCAGACCCTTTTGTCTCCTCTTCGAATCCTGGTTGACTCGCACTGATCTCGCTCGGACAGAGGTGTTCGAATCGGGTGGAACCTGGTGCTTTCTTTGGACCTTCTCTGGTTCAGCTCAAACACGCCGAGCTCCCACCATCCCTCCCGCACCAAGCCCATTTGCGCGGCGGCTCCAGAGGAAGTGGCGCCTTCACCTCCGAAGAAAAGTTGGTCTGCCCCCTGCCTGCGAGTCTCGCCCGCGTGCTGGACCCTGGATCCGCCCCTCCAGCGAGAGCGACGCACGGATTGGAAACCACTCGACACCCGGTTAATTTGCCGCTCTTGTTTGCACATCGCTGGAGGTCGGAGAATCCCACCTCCGCGCGTCAATCCACAGATTCCTGTGCACATTGAGAAAGAAGAGGACTTCTTCATTTCACGGTCCTTGCACTGAGCACATTCTCTGCATTCGCGCTGCTGGCTGGGGAGGGAGGGCACATCTTCCGCCCCTTTGGTTGGAGGTCGTGGAAGAATCACGGCCGACACAAGGAAAGTTCTTCTGGAAGGCGCACCACAGAGCGCGGACCCCCCCCCCCTGCAAAAATTATTCAGTTTTCCCCGGGTCAGAATTCTCCACTCCACCCGTGCACATGCGGACGGTTTGGAGAAAGCAGATCTTTTTGATCTTGCGCCTGGACCCGGAGACTGCTTGAAAACAAAGACGCACGTCTTCCAAAGACAGATGTTGCCCGCACTAGCGCGGTCCGTCAGGTCGGGTGCAGCTCGTACCTGTCCCGAGACAGGTGTCCTCTGTCGGAATCCCCGAGAACAGAGACGCACGGGACTCGATCGCACACCTGCTGACATCTGCTGATCTTGAGAGACGCGAACAGGCTCTATCACCAGTGAGTGGGCAGAGCGAGGAGCCTGGTCTCCGGAGAGCACAGACCTTCCTGGTTTGTGGCAGACCCACACCAATGCGCCGCCGATTCTGTCTGTCAGGCCAGATCGCAACTGTATTTTCGCCTTGGACGTTGCGCATATCAGACACCAGCACACGTGAACGCGCGCACACACACACACACACACGCACACACACACACACACACACACACACACACACACACACACAATGACAACTGGGAGATTTTTCTCGTTTCCCAGCACGAAACGAAAGATGACACGGTGGAGCTCAGCATCAGCCGCGGGCAGCGTATCGGCAGGACAGCACTTTGCCCTTTTCTGCCAATGCCCCAGTCAGAAAATGTCTGAGTTGAAAATTTTCTGTAGGTGGGCGTCACGCGTTGCGATCCTGTGCAAGTCAAGGAGATGAGAGCCGTGTCGCAGATGACCACACGTCGCTCATGGGTTTGACAGGGACGCAACGCGTGACGCATCCCGTGTGAAGCGATCGTTCACTGCGATCTCAATGCGCGGAGCAACAAAGGCAGCGGGACCGATAAGGATCCACTCGGGATCGGGGTTACTCGTATCAACCTGCGGCCGCTCCACCCAAACGTACACAAAGCGTGTGCCAGATCGATATCGTTTCAATGGTCTGACTGACATCTGAATAATCGAGGCCATGTTGCGGGATAATTCGAAACACGAGCGCTTCCTTCCGCGTCAACAAAAGACCGCCGCACTGGAGGCTCACCGCGACGGTATGCAGAAGAAATACCACTTCAGGAAAACGGCACGCGTGTGTGTATGTGTATGTATGTGTGTGTGTGTGTGTGTGTGTGTGTGTGCAGGAACACACAGCGCCGAGATTCAAGGTTCTTGCAGCGCCTTGTTGTGCCACCCCGAACACCTACGCGCAGCCCCTCGTCTCCCCACAAAGCGCACGCGATGATCGAGTGGTGTGTCGAGCCGAGGGGCGCGTCTGTTTGAAGTGACATCGAGCCGACACGGAGATCAAGATCTCACGAGTGCCCACTCGCCTCAAATCGTGTCGTAGTGTGAGGCACACAAACCGCGACTCTTTTTATGGACCCGCCGCACAAAGCCCCGGAAACGAATCACTTCAACTCGTCTAGCTTCGGGATATTCTCTTCGGGACAGCGACACCGCACCCTGTGCTCTGTACCTCCTTACCCGCCCGCCCCGCCCCAATCCCACTTCGGCAATTTGAGGTTGACCGCAGGGGCGGAACCAGAGGGTGGGAACCCCGGCCAGCCCAATTCCCTGAAAACCTCTGCTCGTTGAAACTGCCCTTGACTCCTGGACCCGCCTGTGGGTGACAAAGCGCAGAAGAGACGCAATATCTGTGGCACAGCTGGGAAAATATCGCCCACCAAAAATGAACAAATTTTAATAGCTGCATGCGTCATTCCTTCAAAATGTTGCAGTCGCACTCCACCCTTACAGATCAGCGCCTCACCCGACCCAAGTCTGGATCTGCCCCTGTCCTTCAGCTGAAGAAACCTTCGGACAACATTGTGTTGGGAGTGAACTTTCTGCAAACAGAAACGGTCGTGAACCATTTGTCAACTCAACATCTTAGCGCTGCCGCTCAAAAGAAATCGTCGAGACCTTCTCCAACAGACCTTACGAATTTCCTTTGAGCACACCAAAACCGTGTCAGAAAAAATAAACAAACAAATTAAAAGACTGCGCTCTTTACGAGAGACCTGCCCTCGCAAGCCAAACATTTCAACAGCAATTTGCAAAAGGTGATCACTGACTCAGAGCCTGCCTTTTGTCTGGAACGTCAAGCTCACCGCGCCGTCAGGCCACCGTCCCACAGGCTCACAAAACTCTGCAAACGTAAAGGTCTGTTTACACTGGAGAAGGAAACGTCAAGTTGACAAGTTGTCAGCGCACCTTCTCCACCTGACGAAACTCTGCAAAATCGACCTGCAATTTCCCGCTCCTTGAGAATCTGGATTTCGTGTCTCACAGTGATCCGCTTTCAATGCTGTGAATCGAATTCGCTGTGACTGACTGAACCCCAAGTCATCGCTTCCTGCTCCACGAGCGATGCCAACTGGCTTCGTGCGGAACCCCTGGTGCGACACGGTTTTGGTGTGGCACAACTAATGAGCAGATCTGTTCACCGTTTTCATCGCTGTCACGCGAGGCCCCGATGCCGCTCAAGACTTTGATGCCGCGCTGTGTGTGGTGAGGCGGCACAAATTTCGGGCGTTGCAAACCCCACAGCGGCACAACGACCCCGAGCGCAGTGAACACACCGGGGGAAGCACACTCACAACGTACTCACTGGTGTTGGCAGTGGGAGTTGCTCCACGTCTGCCGTCAGAAGTCCCGACACCAGTGAATTTCACTGGTGTCATGCGCAAGGTTCAGAACGTTGGAAGTAAAACGAGCCTGCATGTTTGTGGTCCAGGGTCTGCTGATTGTGTTCTCTCTCAGCCTTGTGCGCAACACGACTCGTTCAGCACATACACTCGCATTCATTCAATTTGAGGAGCAAAGAACCTTCGAACTTCCTGCAGTCTGGGAGCTTTCAGTTCCCCTGCAGGTTGCGGCTGAAAGCAGACGACCTTTGGTCAGTCCGAACCATAGAGAAGAAAGAAACATGGACAAGAGGTCCGAACGATCAGTTTCACTGAAGAACAATTTCTTGACCAAAAGTTTTGCAAGCTGGGCTTGGACCTCCTGGACCAAACAGGGAGGAGAGAGGGTCCCAGCCCAACTAAAGTGCTCAGACATTGTTCCTGATTTTTGCAGTTGGTTTTGAGAGTTAAGTATCTGGATACCAGCAATACGAGCAACTTTCTGCTTCACCTGCATGCACACTGCGTGATCAAGAATTATGTCATGGCACTTTTTGAAAGGGTGGGCTGGGGCCCCCACCCGCTGCCCGTTTGGGAACATCAAAGCACAACGTACGAGTACAACTGTACGTACGCTTGAAACGACGGCCAGATTGAGGTGCAAATATCGGGGGTGGAATCTTCTGGGGCCAGGCCCCTCTCCCCCTGAATCCGCCCAATTTTGCACAACAAACACATCTGCACACACGAGACGGCAGCTCTGACAAAGTGGATTCAACCTTGAGTCACAAACGAGATTCATCCAACGGACCAGCAGAAACAGATGGCAGGTTTTGGTCCAATGACCAGGAGGGTTGAACGGGTCCACAAGTCGAACAGACTGGTTCAACAGGAAGAACTGAGGAGGCTCACCGAGATCAGTTTCAAGTTGAAGATCGAACGCACCCAGTCGCGATTCAAACCACACAGGATGTTGACGCTTGTTTTTCTGCATTCCGTCGAAACATCGCACGAACGGCAGTTCTGATGTTGTGATCACTTCTCAAAGCTCCAAGGCGTAACACTTCAGTGCACAAAGGTCACACCCTGGACACTCGTACGAGCTCGTACTCATAACTGCGAGCCCCACTGGCCGCCCGTCTGGGTCCTTCACTCCGAAGGGTCTGCAACAAACTTGATGGCGCAAGCTACAGAAACTGGCGGAGGTGGACCTGATCCTCAGTCGTGGCCAGAGCTGAGTTGTTGTGACACGCACACAATGATCATGGTGGACACCAAGATCCAAACGAAGTGCACCGCATTCCTCCATGGGGCTCAACCCAGTTCATTTGTGCAGGTGGATATCAACCAACAGACAACACAAAACACTGCAACAGACGTTTCAAAATCACTTACCTGGTGATTGAAGGCCATTTTCCCAATTTCCAAGGACGAATGTCAAAAAGTTTGACGTCGGTTGACCAATCTGTCTTCGTAGCCACTTCTCCCTGGCTGGGTAAGGTCCGTCGACACTGTTGCTGAACGAATTCTAGAACGCATCCAAGGGCGACATAGTATACAGTGAGTTTGGCCTGTTAAATACACAATCTTTCGGAAAACTTGTCAAGCATTCACCGCATTTCTCAAAAACCCGAAGTTTTCGGTCGCCATGTTAAAGCGGATTTCCATCAGGTTGTGGAACGGTGAAAAATAATCCCGAACAAACTGACAACATGTGGAAACAAACAAATTGTGTTGGTTTCTCTTGACATCATATTTTTCAAACGAAATAATTGTTTTGCGCAGCAGTTTAGTCTGTTCGTTATTTCTTTCAATAGAAAACTCATTTCCAAGTTCCTCGCGCAGGAATATCATGCTGCCGTCACTTCCGCTTCCGGTTCAACATCAACTGACAGAAACGAGTGCAGAATTTTGACGGTCAGTTTTTACACACGGAGATCTCTTTGAGACAATCGACAACACGTTACAGTGTTTCATCGCGGTCTCTTTCTCAACAGCTGGTGGAGTGTGTTGTATTCGTGGTGAAGTTGGTTGACAAGTTAGTTCCAGATCTGACCCGTCGCGTCTAGGTGTGGAAAGTAAACACGACCCTCCAGATCTCGATCAACACAGGTGTTTTGATGAACATTTCAGCTCATGAGCACACAACCAACTCAAACTCGTCACCAAATTGAGAAAATAACAACTAGTTGATGCACTTGTCCGAGGTGAAATCGGTAAAAAAATGTGTGTGTGTGTGTGTGTGTGTGCAAGGGTGGATGCAGATCCAGTGGGTTGTGGAGTGACTTGCATTTTTACTCACCTACTGGTCGTGCGCCAATCGCCACACCAACTGGTTGAAGAAGTGATTGGGCAAAGCCCTGAGAGAGAAATAACATACAACTGCCTGTACAACTGTCTCTCTGCCTCAAGGTGAAGCTTCTGCTGAATATTTTGCCTTAGAAAACTCAGTAATTCTGTCTCCTCCAAAGTAATATCTCGCACAACAGCGGCCATTTTGAGAAG
>JAAUXT010122433.1_pt1 | contig 12136 bp, 12 predicted proteins | sample 7278171 | NCBI WGS metagenome assembly JAAUXT01 (sample SAMN14350112, study PRJNA611818) | marine sediment metagenome | isolation source: surface marine sediment (1.8m) | place: French Polynesia: Moorea | collected 2018-08
CATTTGAAAAGAATGTTGCAAACTGAAGTGATATGCCATCCAGTCAAGTGACACGCCATCCACTGAAGTAACATGCCATCCAGTGTGTCTGTTGTCATTTTCCAAAGTCCTGCTGTTCACAGGCAACCCGTGCTGTCAACCCGTTCAGTGCAGTGTGAACCCAGCCTACAGCACGGTGCATTCTTGTGTCTCGATTTAGGTCGTACAAATGACTCTGACGACAGATTCTGCTATCTCACATGAACAGAACTTTATTACCAACATGTTGCCAATGCTGCCAACATGGTCGAACACTTTGCCACTCCAAAAAAAAATGTCAAACACCATAAAACAACAATTTTTTACTTTTTTGATTTCAAACTGAGACAGACTTTCTTCACCTTAACTTTGGCTGCTTTTTCATCGATCTTCTTCAAAACTTCACAAAGTCCACCACATTTGCCAGACTCTTTACCATCACAACAACCTTTCTTGTGAACTTGGTCACCAAACTTTGACTTTTTCACTTTGTACGACACCTTGTCTGACTCAGAAATTTTGTACTCATCGATGTCAAAAGGTTTCGGTTCTGGCTCAGACGTCTCCTCTGTCAACTTTTGTTTCTTCAAAGTTGTTGACATGTCAGACTCTTTCTCCACAACAGTCTTGCAAGCAGCATCAAGAAGACTTGCAGATGGTCTTTTATACAACCTCACGGCGTCTGATTTGTGACCAGTCACTTCTTTTATGAGCTGTTCATCGACCCCTTTTCTGAACATACGCATCGCCGTTGACGCACGCAATGAGTGGTTCATGAAGCGACCTTCGATCCCTGCGTCCTTCATCATGTTTGAGACAACGTTTTTCAAACTGTTCACGCCTACAGGCTTGTCAGGAAACCAGCACTTTGGTGTGCAACAACCACTTGACAAACTGTACTTGTACAACACAGAACATTTCAGGTTTATTGGCAAGAGCGCAGTGTACTTTTCATACAACCTGACCAGATCCCTGTCACTGTTGACTGAGTTTCCATACACGTTCACACTTTTTGGCTTGTGCTTCCTACCTGCCAACCCTCCCTGGTTAGTCTTGCTCTTTATGTCTTCAGTATAAGACAAGTACTTGACACCTTTCTCATCTGTCAAAACAGTTATTTGAGGGTCAAAACCCAGACATCTCAGTCGGCGATGTTCGTCGCCTCTGCGTAACGCAAATGAAAGGCCGATCAAATAGAGCACGGTACACCACAACTGGTCAGGATTCTGCTCTCCCAACACATCAGTTTTCCACAAGATTTCTTCCTGATCAAAAGAAATTGGTTCAGAAACCATTGTTGACGACAACCTCTCACCAGCTCTTTTTTTCATCAAGTTGTCAATCGTGAATTTCAGTCTAACAAACTCAGGATCATCAACCAACTTCCAGAAGACTCCCTTCTTTTCGAGGTAGAATTGCACGCACAGAATCAAGTTGTACAAGGTTTTACCAGGAAACTCCAACCCATCCTTCCTCCTTACTTCATTCACAAATCGACAAAGAGTCTTGCACAAGTGTTCTTTGCACAGACTAGGGTCATCAATACTACACCACAAGATCTCAGTCGGACATGACGGGTCAAGCATCCTCTCTTTCCTCCAATCTCTGAACATTTCGATCGCCCATGAAATTTTTCAATCAGTGTTTTGCACAAATTGCTTCCCACTTAGCTTGTCAAGTTCGTCCGGAGATGTCGATGGCTTGAATCATGAAGGAGTTGTGGACGAAACTTCTCCCTCACAGAACACTTTGTCGCTGTTTTCTTTCTTCTTGAACACGAACCCTGCGGTACTGCTTGCGCACTGAGTCATGATCACATCCTCCGGTTTGAAGTAGAAGTCACTGCAGAAAAAAAGAAGACATGAATGTCTGACAAACTAAAAATTTTGCCAAACTCTTACAGAGACACCAGACAACAACCACAAAAAAATTCAACTTACATTCTGTTCTTCTCGGTGGGTTTTGAAACAGTCGAAGTTGCCACTCGTCTCGGATGTTTCAGGACAGGGAGAAAGCCCGGCTTCACAACGCGATGCTCGAATGCAGACTTTTGAGTGGATGAGTTGACACCACTAAAACCAAATGAAAATCATAAATACCCTCACTAAACATACTCCAACACATTGTCAACACACTAGGCTACACTTCCAAAAAATTTGAGTCAAGAGAAAAAACTCACGTACCTGAATTCACTGCCGAAATCCTCTGGTTGAAAAGTTTTGTCCAACGCAGACACGTTCAACTCGGAGTTTCCTTCTTCGTCATCATCGATCAAATTCACGAATTCAGGGAAAACTACTTCTTCAGAATCAGATTCCATCTTCAGACCAAAATGCCAACAAACCAAAAAAACTAAACTGACCAAAGTCAATGTCAATCTCATACCAGAACAGTCAAATTTTGACACAAGACCGCACTGCATTGTAGAAATGGTTACCGCACCGTGTCGACTGTCCTTGACTCCTGAACGCTCTCGATTTTTTTACATGCTCACTCAACTTTGTAGGTTGACAGGAACATTCTCGACTAATGTCTCGAATGCTCAGCTATTGACCACCAAAGTTTCGTGATCATGCAAAAATTTCGAGCGTTGTGATAGTTGTCACGAACTGTCGCGCACAGTGCGGTAACCCTGTCAGTGATGACCAGTCTGCATGCAACGAGTCGGGAGGAGTTCCGCTCGTACCACTGGTCGACGCAATCAGTTGGACGCAAGTGGATTCAGAACGTGTCAGGTCTGGTGTGCTCTTCTGGCGTTTTGCGTGTGTGATATGGATGACATGGTTTGGGTTCAGTTTGTAGAAAAGTCAGTCAGGAAATCATTTTCCCTTTCTGTATGAATTTTGGTCCGTAGGGAATAAAAAGGACGAGTTGTGAGAGCAGGCGCCTTTTCTGTCTTCCTGGTGATACGTAGTCGTCGCAGCAGAATAGATGAGATCCAACTCCACGTTCAGGCGACGTTGATTGCCTGGGGTGGTTCGTGGTTGGTTTCAAGTGTTGGTGGTTTTTCAGACCTCTCAGATTTCGTGGATAAAAAGAATCGATAGGATAAACTCAGCGTGACATTTGGTTGTGTGATCGATCAGCTTTAATTGTCCTTTCGCCACAATCTGAAATTGTGCAAGTCACCAATGAGATGTTTGTTCGAGTTCGTGTTCAGTTAATTCAATGCTCTGCCTGAGTGGTCGTCAGTTATGCACGAGAAATATGAACAAAATCAATTTCCCAGCTTCCACAAAATTCCCAATCGAAGTTCAGCTTGGGGAACTGCCTGATCCTGAACACACGCAGCCGAAACGGGAGTCCAGAAGGTGGAAGTTGACGTCACTTTCATTTGCGTGGCCATGGCAGAACCACCAGAACACGCACAACGACCACAAAGGCTGGATGGAACTGGTGTTCAAAGCAAAAGCAAAAATCTGCTTCCTTCTGTCCTTCGTTTCGGAGCAAAATCCAACAACTTTGTTGTTTGACTGTCGAAAATTTGATGTTTCAGAAGGATGTGAAATTATTGCTGCTTCCGCCAGGCAACGCCTTTGCACAGGTGCTCTAAAACATGAATACTGGAACCAAGGTACCTGGTAAGGCAACAAACGAGGTGAAAGATTTTTACACCGAACTCTCAAATTGCTCTCTGCATGCGATGTCTGCATTTGCGGAATTGAACATCAGTGTTCCCGTCCAAAATGGCTTTTATTTATGGAAAATCTTTGCTGGGCAAAATCATCGAAATCTGTTTCATGAGGCTGCAGGTAATTTGATGGCAATAATGGCAACAGTGGAACAAACCCGTTGCGTTCTTGTGGCCACTTTAACCTTGTTTGACGGGCCTTCTGCTTGTGATCATTCTGTTTCAGTGTGGTCGCGAACTCTGTGGCGTGTTGCTTGCTCAGTTGCACGACATTTCAAAACTTACGCCATGACAGCTTGCTCAGAGCATGATCCTTGTACACAAAGCAGCATAACCTGCAGATTAGCTGTTTCATGCGAATACACTGGGCGCTGCTCTTCCAACCTCGAAAGCGTTTAATGTGTAGCCGTTGCAAATCCCAAATCCCAGTGTTTGCATCCGAAGGTATGAGTTCATTATGAGGACATCCAGCAATCAGAGGCACATCAAGACAAACGGTGTGATTCGGTTGCACAATGTTGACAGAACTGATGGATCTGGTTTCTTCGTCGAAAGGTTCTTGATATGTCAGCTTTCAAAAGCGCACGGCCGTACATGTGTTCGAAATGCGCAAACAAAACAGATTTGTTTCCAAGTAGGTTTCACACATTGCGCACGTTTTAAGTCCCTGACGTGACAGAAGCCGATATATTTTTCAAGTGACCTGCCCAGCCTCAGTTCTTCCTTGCGGGAAGCAAGGTTCTGTGGAAGGCTGCCGTGCATCCCCCATTTTTCACAGCGACTTCAGATTCAGTGTAAAAATGCTTGTTGGGGTTTCATGCCGAATCCGTTTGGATCAACACCCCATTAACATCTTCTGAAGGTTGAAAATTGGAGCCCACTTCAATAGCTATTTTCGCAATTGGCTCTGGTGAACCAAAACTGTTTTGGTCAGGAGACTTTGCACCTGCAGTATTCATTTTGTGCTGTTTGTTGCAGAAAGGCTTTACTTGCGGACCAAAAACAAAATATGTAAACAATCGAACTTGCCGTGAAGGAAACATGCAATGCACTTTGTTTGGGAAAGAACAAGAGAAGCAGTGCTCAGGAAAACTACCAGTGCGATGTCCCCAGTGTGTTTCCTGTGACACTCAATTTGTTGAAACCCACAAAAGCTAACAGTTTTGGCCCAGCACGCCCCCCACACACCTGCCCCGGAGATGAGGACAGGACAGGGGCGCATTCAGCTTCAGATGCCACACAATATTGCGTTCTTTTGTACGTGAATTGGCCTGGTCTTGGTCTTCTCTCCCACATGGGGTTGGGGTTGGAACAGGACAGAACGAGGGACATCCTCACCGATGTTGCGTGTGTACCAAAAATGCGGAACGTCACTCAGTGCTCATCTCCAAACAGGCATCGCACAATTATCATTGGACTTTCAAAGATACTGACACGCAAAGGGTAAAAAAAAATATTTCGAAAGGTGGTAAACTCGTGCAAGGCCGTAACGTGTAGGTTTTGAGATCTCAGTTGTGTTTGCAATCATTCGAACACCAGTCAGCCGGTTGAAGTGGTTGTTGTGAATGTTGCTTCAAAAGTTTGTGGGGTTCAAAGTTTTTTGTGCAGGCGATGGACGTGCTTCTTTGTTTGTTTCCACCAGTCAAAGAAACGTTTCTGATTCAACAGTGGTGGCAAGCTGTCTGTCATGATCAAAAAGTCAGCCTTGTGTGCCCTCTGCAGGTTGAAATCCGTGTTCGCACAGTTGTTTTCTAAAATAAGAGAACAACAAAGTTTTTGGCACAGAATCGTCCAATAAGTTTCCATTGTTTGTGGCAAAGTGGAGTATTCTGTCCAAACGCTGCCGCTTTGAAAAGCAGTGCGGAGTTCTGCAGAGGCCATGCGCAGTTCCTGAAGAATCATCGGCTTCCCTTCGGCATTGAGAACAGGACCAGCATCCGACACGCAAGCGATATACAGACAACACACTGCATTTCACGTCGTTTTTATTGCATGGACTCAAAACTCGTACACATTTCTTGTCACTCATTGTCTTCAAGCTTGACAAATCACATTTGGGATCACTTTGCGCCAAAAGTGATCAGCTTCACAAGAGTACCAATTGGAAAACTCTACAGCATGGTTCAAAACTGATTCTCAAGAAAACGTTTTCCTTAATTGGTATGGAAACTCTTCATTTAGAAACGAAGATTCCAGAAGCTGGAATGGAAAAAGTCTGAGCAGGATCCCAGCGAAGAAAATGAAGATTCATTGTGTGCAAATGAAAATCTGAGCATGGCATGTCATTCCTGGGAAGTACAGGTGGTTAGTGCAATGACAGGTCTCCCAAGATGTTGGCGACAGGTCAACTGCTCAACCACGAACTGAAGGATCTCCTAACACCAAGAATCCGATGTGCTCAAGCACTGCGTTGAAGTTTCATTGCTGAGGTCATGTTTGGTGTTGTGCAGTTCCAATGAAGAACACAGAGTTGCCACCCAGTTGTGACCGTTCCTTGAGCAGAAGACTCGTGCGCAAACAGTTCCGCTGGAAAACGACCACTTGTTGAAGTGAAAACTCGAAACGAACAAGTGTTCCAAATGAGCTCATCTTTTAACATATCGGCTCCCTGTGAGGGAATCTGGACCTTTGTTTTTTTTTGGCCGTGATTCGTGCATTCCGTCACCACAAAGCCGCAACGTGTCAATTTTGTGGTGAGACCTGGAACATCTCATTTTGATCGCAATTTTTTTGATTGACTGATCGATACGCCAAACATGGCGTGAAGTACTCGACAAACAATGATAATCACTATTATGTTGTAAATCAATAAAAGCAGTTTACGGTTTGATCTCCGTTATTCTTGTGTGTTCAACATCAAATTACCTTTTCACCCTGGCCAAGGAGTGTGTTCGTGTGTTCGTGGGGAAAAATCCTCCATACTCCATGGCACCGCAAAATTCAGGCGTGCTGTGGTCACCAAAGAAAAATTCTCCCATTTGAGCACAGATGTTCACCCGCCCATCAAATGTTGAACGTTTCTTACCCAAAACCCGCCTTTCTTGGAATTTTGAACTCAGGTCTTCGGAGAGGGAGGCGAGTCACACGCTTACACCTGATTGCAGGACAGTTCATTGCAAAGTACCAGTCATGAGTCTTCATGAGTCTTTCGAACCTGTGTCTGCTTTTGCTGGATTATTCTGAGAAAAGGCAAGCAGAACTCATGATGGCAGGTTCAGGAGGGGTGTTGAAGTTGTGGTTTCTCTGTGCTCCCAGCCTGTTCGCTTTGCTGAGTTCAGGCAGAGTTCTTGCACAATGGTTATTGTGAAATTATCTGGTGACTTTCCGAGACCTTTGGTTGAGGAAACAGTTGTGTGCTTGGACATGTAGCATCCCCTTTTGTACGATGACAACCCATGCATTTCTACAATGATGCGAGCATTGCAGTTGCAGTGTTGAGGAATGAGTTTACAAGTACATGTATCGAACATTTCTCTGAAGGCACACGAAATGCATTTACATTTTTAAATTCAGGCATTTTACATGATCATTGCCAAATTTGGCAGACACATCCACTGTTGTGTAGCCTGCAAATCAGGTTGGCAAACTTGTGAGTTATTTTTTTATGAAAAACAGGCTGTTGTTAACAACTCTAACACTACAAATTCCGAGTTTTCCAGTGGCGGATGCATCATATGAAATTGGCCTGTTGCATATCTGGTTGTGATTTAATGGTGCTCAGTCAATTTGTAAGAACAAAGTCTGATGTTGAAGATTTGCTTCAAGTGAAGTTTCATTGACCAGTGCTCCTTTTGTAAAGCACATTTTTCAAAGTTGTGCACTGTATCTGTCACACCCTGTGAAGGTGAGAAAATCTGATGTGTTCAAATCTGTAAATAAAATTGAGAATTTTTCATGGGGTTTTGTAAGTACTTTTGTTTGAAGTCTTGCAAACACACGAGCAAATGTATCCACGTGAAACTGCATATTGGTGCTGTGTCTAAAGAGTAACTTTAATTGACACCCATTACAAATTTTTGTAACAATCTCCATTTGTGAGGGACATTGGCAACAGTAAAATATTGTTTTCAAAGTATGAATGTTTTTCAATCAGGAGATGTTCCCCCAAATGTTGTGAAAATGATCAAAATCAATTTTTCTCTCAAACCGGAACATTTTCCGGATTTGGGAGAACCGCTTGTATGACTTCGAATTTTTAGCTGATATCTCGTGGCTTGAGCTTTCTTGTGTTGTATCTCGCTCTCCACATCTTGCAGTGATTACGCCCTCGTGCCTTGAATTGTGGTGGAGAAGTGATACCAAGACGAGAAATCAAGTTTTGCTTCTCTCATCCTGTTTAAAATCCAACGGTGAAGGAATGTTTTGCACGTGTGCAGGATTGAAGTGAAGAAGGGTTCAATACTCTTCGCATGCCTTGTCATCAAAACAATGAATGTCAATCTTGCATGATCAGCCAATTTCAGCCAATTTCTTTGGAACAAACACCACAACATTTTTCCTGGGGCTCAGACGACCGCGATGTTTCAGGTTTCTTCTGAAAACAGAATTCTGAGTTCTGTCTGCTGAATCGTGTCGTTGAAGTTGCGGGTCAAGTTTTCGTGCACGCACCTCTTGTTATGGATCTGCTGCTGAATCACAGAATAATTCTTTTGTGCACAGAACTGAGGTCACTTTGTCCTGGTGATTCGGACGAACCTTTCAAATGGCCCGAAAGAAACAGACCAAGACACTGGGTGAAAGATCTACGGTTTGCATCAAAACACAACATAAGGAGCACTGAGTAATGACCAATATGGGCAAGTCAGAAATGATGTATTCCAAGTTCCGAACCAAGCTTTTAGCCAATGACAGCTCGATATTCTTACGAGCCCTAATTGCGGAATATTACTGTGCCAGAGGCGCTCAAGTTGTTAAAGCTATCAGACTTTTAAGCAGTGCTGTAATTTGGTGAATGCTTTACCTTGTAATCAGTACCAATTCCCTTTCGTCCGCATTACTGATTGCTCCTCAAATGCTGGTTGCGTGGTGAAAGAGTTTCACATATTGTAGACTTATGGCGCGCAAAACATTTGCATGTTCGTTACTGGGACATACATCCCCGTTGGTTCATCCATAACAATCCCGGAATCCCTGTGGAAGCATAAGGCTGATCGAGGGAAGCCCCGGGACCCTGGCACAAGTGGGGAACTCGATGACTCCCAAGCTCTTGCAAACAGCTTCGAAGAAGTCAACATGTGAGATACGCCCTGAACACTTTCCGAAATCTGCACGACCTGAAACAAAGTGTTTTCCAGGTTCCGCGGAAGACACAGATGTCAAACCACAGAGGTCACGAAAAAATCCCGTCAATGTGCCTCAGAACACAAGTCTGCTTGTCATTGTGCAGAAAAAAATTGACTCTGAGAAGATTGATGTATTGTCTCAGGAAATGAGTACAGGTCTGGCTTCGAAATTGGGATCAATCGCAAGCCGAACGATTTGCTGTGTGGTTGGTTGTCCGTGCACGTCTTCGTCATTGCGCGCATCATTTTTCAGCAAGATGCCACGCTCACATTTGTCCCGCTGCCAGCGTGCGTGTGTGTGTGGGGGGGGCTCAACAGTAGCACTCCCGAAGAACCACAGACTCCGGACTGAACTCAGACTGAGAATAGAAACAGGTCACACGTCCCGAGCTACCGACACTGTCCAAAGAAACTTGAGTTTGGTCCAGCTGTTTTTCTGAACGAGTGCAGTTCGGAACCGAAATTGTGTGATGCCACAAATAGCTTGACAGTCTGGTCCAAAAAATGAAAAAGAACGAAAAGAACAAGCAAAAAGGCGTTCAAGAAACGAACAAGGAAATGTGCATCGCGAGTGTCAGGAAAAATGCAACTTTCGTTTCAATCCGACCTCAGGTCTGCCTTGGAACGAACGTTGGATCCACGAGTCGCAGAACCTGATTTTTTTGCCAAGTGAGCGTCCTTTCTCTGATTTCACCCGATCCACTTGTGAATCTCATTTGCAGGGCGATGGCGAGTAAGGAGGTGGAGACTCCGGGCGGCGAGGAGAGAGAGACGTGGGGCAAGAAAGTGGACTTCCTACTCTCCGTCATCGGCTTTGCTGTGGACCTCGCCAACGTCTGGAGGTTTCCCTACCTCTGCTACAAAAATGGAGGAGGTAAGCTTTCAAACACTTGTGACCCGTTGTGGAAGCCTGTGAAAGCACAAAAGTCGGGAATCCTTTTGCTGATTCACATGCCGCCGTCCCCTTCAGCGAGCAAGAAGGATTCAGTTTGTGAAGAAATCAGGACAGGTGATACTTGTCTGTCTGGCCTCGACATGCCTGTCCGCTGCAACACCCTTGGCAGATCTGTTGCCCAAAATATCTCTCCCATGAGTGCAAAAGCACATCATCTAATTTTGGAGCACGCCGTAAATGCATCCTGAACAGCGCTCCTCTCCTTTCGGCTGATTAACTCGAAACGATCAAACCTGTCTCGGTCACAGCCAAACACAATGCATGTGCAACACCCTCAATCAGGCAGGTGTGATTCATGAAATTGGAAATTGAAATTGGATCGACGTGTCGTCATCAAAAGTGATGACCGTGGTTTGCATTCCGTTCTGGACCAGAAACCCAAACGCGGAAAACGGTCTGTGGTTCTTGAACTGCGAGGTCTGTCATTTATGTAACCGGTCGCCAAAAAAGGACAGAGCTTGCGATTTCCAGCAAATGCTTTTCAGACCACTAAGAAGGCTAGTTGATGTTCCCAATGAGGTCAAATGATCATGCGAGAACATCACACAGATCAGGTGCTGAGGTCCCCAATGAGGTCACCCAATAAATTTTGTCAGCAGTGATTCAACTACAGATTGCTGTCCTGTGATCAGTTTATTTTCGGTGGAACTTTTCTCAATATTTCAAGGAAATTTGTTCATGTTGGTGAGTTCATGTTTGCTCCTCTTTCTCCCAATAATGACTGAGCAAAGGAGAGACAGATCGGAGCAGCGTATGTCCCTCAAGTTTCTCATGAAAAGTGGCAACACCCCCATCCAGTGTTGGAGGCAATTGTGAGATATTTTCAGCCAGGAAACCATGGGCAAGACACAGGCTTGAATGTGGCAGAAGTGCTTCAAGAATGGGGACGAAGAGTCAAAGATTGCGTGAAACCTGGTCAGTCACAATCGCAGTGCAATCCAGACATCGGGATTGTCCAGAATTTGGTCTCCACAGATGGGCATCACAGTGTGCATGGGTTGAGTTCTGCAACTGGAATAAACAGGGGTGTGGTGTGGAAGATCATCAAGAAAGACCTTGTCATGAAGTGGTGATGTGCTCATTTCATCCCCCATATGCTGGCTGAAGAACAAAAACTCTTTCTGCAAGAAACTTTGTGAACAAAACTTGAAAACCATGAGGCAAGATCCTGGAGCATTCCTGGCCAGAATCATCACAACAGATTTGGATTGCCAATTTCGAGTGTAAGGTTTTGGTCCAGTATTTCGAGTTATACAATTTTTGGTGCCTTGGCCATTACAGATACAATTGTGATTGTGTAGGGGAATAATAATGTTGCAAAGTAGATCAAAAATTCAACCTGATTCCGGTTCAGTGCAATTCATCACTAGTTATCGCTTTGCTTGGGAGCAATGAAGAAACATCTGTTAGAGTTTCTTATACCACAGTGTTTGGGCTGGTCATCATTACCTACAGTCATCCTAAACTGCTATTGGAAGACTGCACCTTTGATCACCAAATATCAGAGACAACCAACATGCCCAATCATACCAGATTCAAATAGGTACCACTGACTCTATTTGCAGATAAAATGCCCACAGAACACTGGACCATCCCACATTACGTGCATCCATATGATGTCTCTGGCTGATGGTCTGAATACCTACCCACAAGACACCCATTCTGAGAAAGAAATAAAAGTCAAATACCTGAATTCAGTCTTTGGAATCCTTCAAAGAGATATCCACTAATTGATGGTTGAGAAAAAATATTCCATTCTTGTTGAGAATGAGGAGTGAAGATAGGGAGCTCAAGAAGAGGCTTGTATGAAGGCTGACATCTGGTATTGCCTCCCCACAATCCTCCTCTTCTCATAGCAGAGTTCAACCAGCTGCCACACATTCCTTTCCTCACTCTTTTTGCCTACTCTTGCCATAATGTTCTCACCCGGGCAATGATTACCCTTCGCCTTCCCTCTGAAAACTTACCAAACTTCCGAATCGTATGTGAACCAAACAAGAGGAATACTTCCTTTTGGTTTGTGTATACGTTCTGCCGATCAACAACATCCTAATATTATTGTGATGCTGACATCACGCTTACACTCCTCCCCATTTTATTTATTTGGTTTTGGTACTGCAGCAGCTTGTTTCCAATCTGACCACAGCTTGGCCAAAACAGGATAACTTTAAACTTCATAAAATTTAACTATTTACAGTCTTGCTCTGCATTTGTTTACATATGCTTTGTGTTGCTTCTCCACAATGGGGC
>JAAUXT010092054.1_pt1 | contig 12135 bp, 17 predicted proteins | sample 7278171 | NCBI WGS metagenome assembly JAAUXT01 (sample SAMN14350112, study PRJNA611818) | marine sediment metagenome | isolation source: surface marine sediment (1.8m) | place: French Polynesia: Moorea | collected 2018-08
CCCCACCAGCAAAGAGACAAGCAATTTGCAAGAAAAACACCAAATTCATGGTGAATTCGGGTGGATGGTGGATGGTTCTAACAACTGTCATCTGCTGCCCTGGATATTCCCACCATCCAGTGACCATCCAATCAGAGTGGATGACACAAAAATCGCGTCGCCCAACAGGAACGGATCCGGTTGGTGCGACTGGATGGTGCATCGCAGCAGAGAGTTGCAGCTGAGTGTGTTGCATCCATTGAAAATGCCTTGCAGCGATTGAGCGACCTGACTCTGCACTGCTGCGACTGCGATTCACCCATCCAGTCGCGCGACTCACCATCCAGATCGGGGTTCAGTGTGTCCGCACCCTCAGTAACTTTTGCAGGGACAGCCACAACATATTTGCTGTGTCTTTTTTCAAATTTGAGAACCTCAAAGGCACCACTGATAGAATTATGGCATTCTGATCAACAAACACAACAAGCAGCAGACGAAAGCTTTCTGGATGGTTGATCTATCGTGATTACTGAACATGTGTGGCAAACGAATTGTGACTGACTCAACACACGTGAGCACAACATTTGCTTTTGTCTCAATGAATCAAATAAAAAACACCAACAACCCGCCGTTTGGAAGAAGAACGTCGAGCGAGCAGCAAAACTAACGCGCTCAACTGGCCTTGACTACTCCACACATGTCTCCGAGTTGAGAGCATGAGCGCGTGTCTTTTGTGAGCACCAGAGCAGCTCCAGGTTAAACTTCCTTGACCAAATCCCGACGTTGCACAAGGATGACGACACGACAATCTGACTCTGTCAGTGCCTGGGGCAGAACGGGATGAACCTGAGGCAGCGCACGCGGGAGTAGAGTCTGTAGGGCGGAGGGTCGTACACGTGCACGTCCTCCACCAGCTCCAGCTCCGCCATCTGCCCTTTCTCCATCGCCGCCGTGGAAGGCACATCGTACGAATTCTCAGTTTTCTTTTTGGATTCCAGTCCTCTGGACTTTCGGGAACCCGGCAGGATGTTGTCGAGAATGAAGCCCAGGATCCCTCCGACGAAGGACGCGGTGCTGAGGAACATGACCAATACCTGGTTCCCGTCCTCGTCACCTGCAACGACGAGCAAAAGACGTGCAACTCAGTCACGGACTTGAGCCACAGACGACAGCTGCGCTCTCATGTTCAAACTTCCACTCTGCAGTCATCGAGAGGCGAGATTCAGTGTCTCGTTCCGAAACACACACACACACACACACACACACACACACACACACACACACACACACACACACACACACGAATGTTGGACCCGTGTCTTTCCGTCCCGCACCTGTCCAGTCCCTGTCGGGGTTGATGGAGATGTAGTAGGGCAGCGCGAGCCCGACGATGAGCGACAGACCGAGCACGAGTTGGTTGCGCGAGGACCGCATGTCGACGCGCTCCAGCTGCGCGAACGTCACCGCCGTCAGCGACGAGAGACCCATCAGGATCTGAAACATCGACACAAGAACATGCAGAGCTTCAATGCTGCCATCACGTTCCACACAATGTTTGAACATTCCGTTTATAATGTCAAAACTCTGACAAAATTACAGGCAAAGTTGCCCTCGATCACGAGAAACGAGAACATCTGCGAGTGGCAGAACAGTGCAAAGCCTGACCCTCTCCCAGACAAAGCTTCTCAGATCAATCTGAAAGGAGAGAAGATCCGCGGTTCTTGAGTGACGCACCATGGCTCCGAGCACGGGGTCCGGGATGAGCGTGAACGCCGTCGCGAACTTCTCGACGACGCCGAGCACGACGAGCATGACGGCGCTCACCTGCCACATGACCCGGCTGCTCACCTGCGCACAGACACCATCCCTCCCACGATTAGACCCAGTTCAGTAAACGTTCTGAGAAATGAAACTGAGAATCCAAAATACGCGACAGCGATCTTGCCTTCGCAAATTCGCGCAAACTGGCATTGTCTCAACTTTCCCCTGCTTTGGCGATGTCAATTTGCTGAATTGATTTGGCGTTTCAGGCGTACATTTTTGCAACCACGCATTGCAATGAGAACAGGAGACCAGCCATGTTTATTTCACGCAAGGCAGTGCGTACACATCTGCACTTGCGTGCAGCAGCTTGCAAATGACAAAAACACAAAGTGGGCATTTACGTTTACGAGCGAGATTTACAATTGCATGAGTGGCACTGACCCCTGTGTACTTGATGAAGCCGATGTTGCCGCTGTAGGACGTGGTGGCGTGCGCGGCGCCGCCCACCCCGGTGAGGACGCTGCCGAGGCCCTCGAGCGCGATGCCGCGGTTCACGGCGTGACCCGGAGGGTTCGGCACCTGAACGAGCAGCACGTGTCGAGACCCGCCGTTGGCATAACACGGAACAAAACGTTGTCTTTTACGCATCTGTTCACCTGACAGGCAGTTGCCGTGGTGCTGTAGTCTCCCACGGACTCCACGACGGAAGCTATCGTCGCCGCCAACATGCCAATGAACGCGCCGACGCCAAACGTCGGAGACCCCCAGTGACCTGAGTCACAGAGACATGACGATTCTTTACAGCAGGCACTCAGAACTTCTTGGACCTGACTCGAGGAGAGGAAAACCAGAGTCTGCGCTTGATTGGGCAGGATCACCTGCTGCAAAACGAATCTTGCGGAAAGAGGATTCTTTGTCTTGGAACAGTTCTCTTGCAATCTGACACGGACAGAGAAGGTGGACCCAGTGTGAAACCGGAACCAGGGAAAGTTCACTTGGGAACCTGACGGGTGACATGCTGCGACAAGGGAGACAGAAGCAGTGAGACTCCATGCTCCGGGAACGCAATCGAACGTGAGCTGTCTGGACGCGAATCTTCGGGGGAGATTCCCGCTGACCTGGGTAGGGCACGTAAAACCAAGAGGCGTCGCGCAGCGTGTCGAGCCGCACGTCGGTGCGTGCGAAGTACCCGATCTCACTGGGCGAGTCCGGCAGCGAGTCGGTCAGCGTCAGGATGTAGCAGAGCAGCCATCCGACTCCGATCCCGAACACGTTCTGTGAGCAGCAAAATCCACGATACATGTGCAACAAAACATGCGATTCCAATTGCAGACATTGCTGCAACCCTTGTCCGTATGGCCCTCACCAGGAACTTACTGAGAATATTTTGAAGACAGGGTATCGGATCGTCGTGCACCCCGTCGCTCGGGTGTACGTGGGGATGGGCACCTGGACGCGGTCTCCCAGCACCACGGCGCACAGCACAGTCACAGCCGTTGCTCTGCCGGAAATGGCGTCGGCTTTGTTTATGAAGCATGGCACAGGCATTTTTGTAAAAAGGTAGGAACGTTCACAAGTCAAGCTCTGACCCTTTTGGGGCATCAGCGCCATCACGTGATTGAGTGACTCACAGCGCGGTGGCGCCCCACTGGTGCTGCGCCGGCGTGACGACGGACGAGTAGACGGAGAGCCCGATGAGCCCGATGGTGGGCACGACGGTGAGCGGCCCGATGAAGCGCATCAGAAGCCCGATGAAGCCCGTCGCGCCGATCACCACCTGCACCACCGAGGCTACAGCGAGGCTGCCCGACAACTGCAACAGCAATGCGAGGCAAAGTGTTGGTGGTGCACCAGACAGCAAAACAAAATTTATGCAGAACTGAGATTCGTGTTTCCAGACAAGGCCTGTCACAATCAAGTCGTTCAGCAGATTTCGATGAGTTGAAGCCACCAAAGATTTTTTCAAGAACAGAGAGATGATTCTCCTGTCCTACCTCAAGCACAGGGCCTCTCCAAAATTCAACTCCGTTTTCATCTGTGATGTTTGTTCCATCTGTCCCACAAGGAAAAACAAAGATTCAAACCAAAGAACCATTTCGTCTCTTCTCCAATTTCGTGAATTGTCATTTTCCCCTCAAAAAGGGTGTCTTTGTTTGACTTGCCACGTACTGTAAGGTCCGCATGTCCAGCGCCCCGTGTTCATCAGGGCGAAGATTGGCGGAATGAACGTGAACGAACTTCCTTGCACTATTGGCAATCTGCAAATCAAATTCGCGTTTTGAAGCTGAGTCTTGGGGGGAGATCCAGTTATTTTTGATGTGCATTGAAAGTACGGTGGATGTGGGCAATGCTCACAGTGCCCACTGTCCCTTTCGCCTGGAACGGGCTCGCTTTCGGTGCTTTCTGCTCCCTCACAGGGGTCATTGGCGACAAACCTGGGTGACTCGCTCTGACCGTGTGGGCCAACATTCTTTGTTCGGGTATCCGTGACTCGAGCAGCACATGCCGGAAGCGTTCACCTGATTCCGAGTGTGACCTGCAACGCCGTACAGACGCCGGCGTAGAAGACGGAGATGCTGAGCATGCGCCCGAAGAAGCGCGGGTCAGCGTCGGCGCAGAAGGCGTCACGCATGATGAACACCATCGTGATGGGCCCCCACAGGTTCGACAACACCACCTGGTGAGCAATGCGGCCCTGGTCATTTCAAAGAAATGTTGCATTGAAAAGCTGCTGCTACGTATCTCAATGGTCCCCAAACCCACATTTTCACCTGCAATGCGTAGAGGACAGTGATATGGAGCGGGGGGTTCTCGGTCACGGTGAAGGTGAGGCGGTTCTCTTGCCGTGGCTCCTCCTGGTCCTCGCGCGGGAAGATCTGCGAGCGACTCGTGAGGGTGGCGTCTGCCGAGTCCGGGGCCGGGTGAACCGGGTGAGAGTTGGGGGATTCCATCTCCACCGTTTCGTCAACGTGGTTCTCCATTCCGGAGCTACAAGTGTGCGCAAAGTGACACACATGAAAACACAGTTCATGGCACAAAAGGGGGGAGGGTGTGTAAAAAGATAGAATGATCAAAAAGCCGTAAACGGATGTAGGAAGATGGAGGGAAGTTTGGCTCTTTCGGTTCAGACCCGTACGAGGTCCGCTCTTGATCCAAACATGTCTGCAAAGAAATCCCAAGGTTGCACGAGTGAATGCAACAACGCCCCTTGAATGCAAAGACGGACAAATCTGTTTTCAAAGAGTGTTGCGGATCAGCAGAAGGTCGTTGAATGGTTTAGCTGAATCAAAATGAGCGCAACAGGACGATGGAGAAGAGCGACACATTTGGGCTAAACACCATTTGAGTGGGATCAAGTCAAAGCTACAGTCGCGCAGGTTTGCAATATTGTTGCCAATTGACAGACTTTTTTGCTGCAGCAGAATATCAAGTTGTAAAAGGGAGAGAGCTCACTCCACTTCGTTGTCCAAGGTGCAACTTTGATCTTATGTGTGAAGTTAAAGCATGAGAGGTTTGGAATTGGACTTCAAAAGCGCACAAACAAGGCAAAAAGTTTGGAAAGGAACGTTGGCATCGCTCTCCGGAAATGTCAATGGCAAAAACACAAAAAACAGGAGAAGAACAGAACAAACAGGATTGATGTTCGCTGCATCCACGTGAAGCTGAACAATCTCGACAAAAGGCGGAGTTGGTTGAGTCTCACTCCTGGTCGTCGTTCTGGTCATCGTTCTCAATGTTTGCTGGATGTTAATGTCAGCGAGCAAAATGTTTAGTCCCTTCAGAGAAAACAGGTCCTGCACTTACCTGCAATGCACTTTTTCACCACTGCAATGCGAATTCGTGCTATTTCCAAACTCACAGGAGTAGTCCGTTCAATTCGTGATGTTTTTGTGATGTTTGAGTCCCAGACAATTCTTGCTGTCGTCTGAAGTTATTTGGGTCCTTTCCGCCACTTTGACGCCAATCTCGCGACTCCACGCATCACAGGAACCGGCACAAGAGATCAACACCAAATGACATGACGCTCACTCGTGCAAAACAAATGACTTGTACGAGTACATGTAGATCTACTTGTTTGCGCAAGAAAATTTACAACATGAAAAAGATATGGATCCACACGTACGAGTACACAGAGGAAAGAAATCTCTTCAAGCTCAAAGCTCAAAACCTTTCGGGTTTGTGAATGAAATCATGTGCGAACTCATAGAAAGCCGAAGTCATATCAAAACCTTGTCACTGATATCATGTGAAGTCAAATTTGGCATTTCAATTCAGACCTCGTCACATAGCTGGTGTCTGCTAGAGCCTTTCTGACTTTTGAACCCTTGGCTGTTGATCTAAGGAAAAAACGTTGAAAAATGATGCCAACGAAAAAGCAATCACAACAAGAGCTAACTGCGTGGAGAACAAGGAAGCTCTGTTGTGGAAAGAATTTGACCAACACGAACACCGAGATCCATCTGTCGCCTGGACAGAAGGCCATCCGAGGAGAATCTCGGATTTTCTGACAACTGCGTCAAACGAGTTGTTCGCGGTGAATTGCAACGTGCGTTTGTGTACGAGGGAACGCACGCGTCCCTTCTCAATATTCGCAGGCTGATCCAATTGAAAGGTGGTTTCTAATTCTGAAACATAGCACTGGTGCTATACTTGAGGGGCGTTTCTCGTTGATTGCTCGAAAAATGTTCAACTATCACACTTGTGCCATATGACAGATATTTAACTCTTCCTTACACACTATTCTGGATGAAACTCACCGTCAATTGATGGGGATTCATTCCATCCAGAATAGTGCGTTCGGATTCGTTCAATATATCTGTTACCTCTTTGAAATTTAACACAAAATTTCATTTCACTTCTATCAAGGTGCGTCAGAGTGAAAAACTCATTTTGTGTGAATACTTTTCAGATGTTTCGCTTCACCGGAAACGGCTAGCACTCTCGGCAACTGAAACGTGATGTGACCAGAAATCAGAAGACAAGCGTTCAAGTCCGTCCTGTGGTGTGCTTTGCACCGTGTGAAATCACAAATATTCTTGTAGTTTACACAACCACAAACGTTTGCTGGTCTTCAGCACGTTTGGCCAACAGTCCCTGTCAACCGACTGTCCTTCCAGCAGAGTCCCAAGAGTTCTCGCTCGCATCAGACAAGTCTCAGTGCTTCTCAAATCGATTTTTGACCAGGGATGCATGTGCACGAGTTTTAAAATGTACATTGGAGAACAACAGATGTGTGTTATTTCCATCTCCTTTGGAATGGTGCACGATAAAGTCACAAAAACAGTTTATTTGGATTGAAATTGCTATATATTGCACGTAAATGTACGCACACGAACAACTGCCAGACCAACTCATGCACGAGGACCCTGCTGGTGTCGCAGGGGCCCAAGTGACAGGTGGAATTCGAACAAGTCAACGACACTCGGCTTTACATGTATGCATTTCTTTCGACATCAGGTGCATCTGTGAGTACGCTCAAACACTCCGATCGATCCCAATCAACTTTGACTGTCCCAAACAAATTGACATTCTGCTGTTCCCAAAACAGACACGTCTCCGTTCGCTCCTCGTTTGGAACTTCCGGTTCCCTGAAGTGAACCTTGTGCAGGAAGCAGGCGCCTGGTGCGCCCTCACCCTGCCGCGTGCAAGTAGAACAACCTTACCTTGAAACAAAACCTGGGAATGAGTCTGTGAGGAAAAAAACGCGCACACACATGCACGCTTGTGTGCATCGCATGTTTGGTGGTCTGCATGTCAACCTTGCACAGTTGACCTTGTTGCGCTGAGAGTAGTTGAACATCATGATTCTGAAAGGAGACAGTTTTGCTCCATGCTCGGGAACGCTTCAATTTGTTGGGTTTCCAACTCGGAAACTGACACTCTGAACTCGACAGGGTCTTTGTGCCCGCGGTGAAGTTGCAGGTTTTGAAAGCCAGTTCGCTCCGTCCTGCTGCCAGATTGCCCTCGCCTGTGTCCACTTTCTCTTCACCATGCATATTGTGTCGAGTTACTCTCTATTCTCTCCTCCGGTGCATCGTACTCCTGGGCATTGAAATCACGGCTGTCGGTTCTCCAAACCCAGCATCTGTACTCTTCTCGTCTCACAAAAAAGCTGCACAAGTTTCGAATTTTGTGATGAACACGCCTGGAAGAGCAACGCACTTTCTGCGTGGCGGTGCCTTTGTCCGTGGAAACCAGCACCCAGGTTCTGACATTGGTCTGCTTTCCAGCAAATCACATCGTGGGTGTGCAATGCTGTGTTATTGAGAAACTACTCAACTCCAGTGTGATCAGTGTTCCTGCCATGGACTTTTGTCCGTCCTGTCTGCTGCCACAAAGAGTACACGATAACCAGAGGAGCGACAAGAATCGAGCCGAGAGTCAGCACGACTGTGAACACCGGTACAATCACAACTTGAAGAACGTCCACCACGTACTTGGGCAGGTACTGTGAAAGTCTGGTCCAAAACTGGAGAAGTTGAACCAGCTGGTTCTGCACTGGATCCAACTGACGCTGCACTTGAAACAGGACTCGGTTGCACACGCGCGTGGGGGTGCTGAATTTGTACAGAGTTACGCTGTATCCACGCTGAAACCTTTGTAGCAACTTGAAACTTTTTCCCAGGAGCGCAACGATTGGACAAATCAGCCACCAGAGGATCGCGAAGAGCCATATCAGTTTGCGACAAACAGCGCTCAGACTCTCGAATATGCGGAAGAAAAATCTGAAAAAGAGACCAGTTCACAAATCAAACTCAAAACACGGATCGACGTGAGGGACACAGGGTGATTAAATTTTGAGGACCAAGTTCGCGCCTTGTCTTCGTTTGTTTTGTTTTGTTTTGATTTTTCCTTCTTTATTTCCGAACGCTGTGTTATGATGAAACGTTTCGAGCGTACAAAACCCATTTACACACACACAAGTTATGAAATTAATTTTTTGGTTCTGTGATGACGATCCTACAGCAAATTGAGAAAGTCAGTACATAAATTGGAGAAATTCTCATTGCTCAAACCTTTGTTGTCACTGTAAATCCTTTCTGTGTTTATGTTTGCCACACTTTAAAAGAACTACTGTATTAATTTTTACTGCTGAATGACAAAAATACCTTTTCTGTGTGTTATTCATGCTGATCAATTATTTTGCAAACAATATCAATGAGAGAATTACATAGTTGATAATTTTCAACAAGTTGACTTGTTGAGCTGCTTGTACTGTAATCATGATTGCTCAGTGCAGAAACAAAGCTCTTACCGGAAGAAGTCGGCGACTCGTTGAAAGGCGGCCTGCACCCTGGTGACGGCGCCGCCAACCTTCTCGACGGCGTGCAGAACGACGCCGACACCGTTAACGACATGCGCGGCGCCCTCTATCAGCACCCACAGCGCGCGGTATGTTGTGCGCAACGCAGACATCGACATCCTGACGAAGTGCTGCTCAACTTTGTGCCGAACTTGTTTGCACTGTCGCAAAACGGGTGGCAGTGTGCGAAAAAATTCCAAACAAGTTCTTCCAGAAAGTTCACGCCACTTGTGGCCAAAACTTCCTCATCAAAAGATCACATGACTAGTACGTATGTCAAAGAACAATGAACCCAGATATTGATTGTCATTGAATCCCTTGTGTTTCCCTACACAACAAATGGATTTCCTTTTGATGACCGTTGAGTGATTGTGTCCTCTGCTCTGGATATATGCGCAGTTTCGACGATGATCAGATCCAGATCACCCAGATACATTTTCCTGTGGTCACAGAAATTTGTCCCAAAAGGTATGCGCATGGGTGTCCTATTTGTTTGTAACCGTACATGGTGAGATCAAATTCGAGGGTCTCTGTGGTGATTAGGAAACTGAGTTTGCGATAGGAATCTTATGAAGTTGTGTGCTTCATCCTTACCTTACAAGGCAGGTTCTTCGTGAGCTGCCGAAGGTTCAACAGTGCACGTCATTGTGAACACGAAGTGTGATCTTCAGGACAGCCAAGGATGGTTGGGCGGAAAACTGCCAAACTGACGTGTAAACTGCTTGAATGATGACCACCAACAACATTTTTCCTTTCTCAAATTCATCCAGAATTTGTAAAAAGATCGGATGAATCGCAGTCTGAACCACAAACATAGTATGAACATTTTTTATTTCTTTTTGTCAAAACCCAAGATGAGGACAAACAATTTGAAAGTCGTCCAAAACGAAACAGACAGGCAGCAGCTGCAGGTAACGTCACCTGGGACGTCAGTCCCAACAGAATACAAATCTCAAAACTGGGAGTAAGATCCTCGGACCAGGATCTCACAACGCTCCTCAATGAAATGTGATGTTGTCTCTGTTTCTGTCCCACATCTGCAGTGCCTCGTGCTCGTCCTGGTCCTCGTCCACCGTTTCAGGGAAGAGGAACTGACCTCCTCTCCGGATCAGTCTGTAGAATCGCCTCACTATGGGCACGATCACAAATGCGACGAAAACGGCCAGGACGTCCAACAGCAAGTGGAATATGTAATGAACTGCAAAATCAAGAGGGTATTTCAGTGAAAATGTATTTGTATGGTAATTTTCATGAAGGTAAAGATCTCAAGCGTTTTTGGGCAAGCTGCCTCCTCCACACGCTTGTTCGCTTGAGAATGGGTTACCAGTTTTGAGGACGCCAAAACACAGAATTTCCTCACGTCCAGCACTTGTACGTTAATAGAATTCAGCATCGGGATTGAAGGCCCACAAAGGTTTGGTTGACAGACACCAAAGCGCAGATTGCTGGTCCCACTCGAATCGAACTTGGGGTGGGCGCCGGCCTCCGGGCCCTTGGACCCAGTGAATTCGGGGACGAAAAGATCTCACTCGTACTCACTGAGCAGCCCGAGTTGGTTGACGCAGCCGAGCGGGATGGTGAGCAGCGCGACGGTGGTGAGGCCGAGCGCGTCGAGCAGCGCGCAGGTCAGTTTGTCGGCGACGCAGCCGAGCGCGTGCAGCACGAGCACGAGGCGCTGCGCCACGCTGCGCACGTGCAGCATCCTTCCGGTCCGACTCCTGCTGCTCTGCGAACTTCTAGCGTCTGCTGCAAATCTTTTCAGCGCTGAACTCTAACACGTTTCCTTTGTTGTTTGTACGAACCCACACTGCGCGTGCCGTGATCTTGAGTTCAAATGACTTTTGAACGGAGAGTTCCTCCCAACAAAAGTTGAAAGAATAAGAACACCTCCCGTGAAGTCTCCTTCAAATCCGACAGAGAACAACAGAAAGGTTTCACGTTCCAACTTTTTTCCCGTCAACCTTCGAACCGGCCAAAAGTGAAGACGTACTGCTTGTAAGTTTTTTTCCAAAAGTGCGCAGGCAGGATGCAAAAATGGAATGTTTGTTGATAAGCGAAACTCTTGGGTCATCAAGAACCACACAGCCCTGTGGTGGACGCAGACTTCGATCAAAGTACATGTAATAAAGATAACCTCTCCATGCGCATGGGCGGCACGAGACAATAAAAAATTATTTGCTACGTTCGCCGAATTGAAGTCGATGTTGTGGGCATTTCATTTGTTTCAACATGTGACGAAGACGACTCATCCTCTCTGACAAGCTCAGCAGTACATGTGCCTCTGATCTGAAAGAAAGAGAACTCGGAAGGTTCTCATCGGCATCATGATGCTGTGATCGTCTGAACAGCCCAGTGTTTTGGTTTTCCAAAGAACCTTTGAGCGAAGGACATCGTGTTTCATAAAGCAATCGCACTTGAACCTTGATTTGTCTGTATTTTTGTTTGTCCAAAGTCGAATTTGATAAGATTTTGCTCTCAGTGTTTGCTCGTTCAATGAACTTTTCGTTGGTGGAAGTTGTGCAGACCAGACCCATTCTTGACATTCTTCAGAGAAAAATGCTGAACGTAAAAAGGATTTTTTTTGTGTCTGGAGTGGGGGAGTTGGAAAAATGTTGAATAACAAAGGCCAAAACTGACCAATAAACTTTTTGTCCACGTTTCTCCCTGTTCTCAACTTGCGGAAAAAGTTTTTGAGGTGGAGTATTTCTCCTGAGCACTTTCTCCACTTCTCCTTGGGTTTCTTCAGAAAGCACTTTTCTGAGCGCAACTCAAAGGATTCTTTTCAACTCGAGTTGTCTTCCGCAATTGAAGAAGTGTATAAAACGAAGTGTTGTGTTTCAGATCGTTGAAAGGAACTTCGTCCCTTCATCTCATTTCAGGTTGAGCGCAGTGCATGCAATTCTGAACAAATGCTTCCTCCTTCAAACATGCAAAATGTCTTCTTTCAGTGAGGAAGCTTCTTGTGGTCTTTGCAGGTGTACGAGGATCTATCGAAATATGTTGGGAATCTTCATGATCACGACAGTGCGCGCTCGGTGTTGATTTGTGGTGAGTCGCCAGGCAATCGTGCCAGGTCGATCAGGTGTCAA
>JAAUXT010124150.1_pt1 | contig 12135 bp, 12 predicted proteins | sample 7278171 | NCBI WGS metagenome assembly JAAUXT01 (sample SAMN14350112, study PRJNA611818) | marine sediment metagenome | isolation source: surface marine sediment (1.8m) | place: French Polynesia: Moorea | collected 2018-08
GTCCGGGTTAGGGTATCTTGGACATTGTCCGGGTTACCCCCCCCCCCCGCGCAAAAAAATTTCCAACGGGGTCATTGTCCGGGGTAGGGGTATCGCGGACAGATTGTCTGGGTTACCCCACACACACACACACAGAGACATTTTCTGACTGGGGTATTGGTAGATTGGCACAAACGCTGCCCGCGGCTGATTCTCCACTTGAAAGTCTAGTTGGCTTTCTTTTTCACTGGCTCTCTGTGATACCGTGTCAAATGTCCGTCATTATCATGCAGAACGAAGTTCTACGACCTGGATTTGAAGCCGGTGTGCAAGGCGTGCCACGAGAAATTTCCTGCGGAATTGAAGAAACGACTGAAGAAAGCGTACGAGTCGTCTCCCGCCAAGAAGTGATGAGTCTCCACCTCACAGCGAAGGGGTGAGCCACGCTGCGCATCCATGACCTGCACAAGAAAACTGCCTGCAACTAGAATCTGGCTTTCAAACAGAATATGAGTTTTCGGCGAACTGCCATTTTGTTCTCTTTTGCACCAAGGACACAAGTGACTTCCAAGAGGAACCTTTGTTTGGCGCGGCCGTGTTCATTCGGCAGTGGATTTGCCGCGGTGAAGAAAGTGTTTGTCGTATTTGTATTTTCGGTTTGGCTGATAAGTATATTTCAATCAAGATCTGCAAGGCTGACTTGTGGTTCGTGTGGAACTGTGCGGAAAAGGGTTGAAAACTTGCAGTTCGTCTGCAGACACAGCGGCGTCAGTTCACCTGTATCGTTCAGGAAACCCAACCCATCAAAGAAAAAAGGGTTGAAAACTTGCAGTTCGTCTGCAGACACAGCGGCGTCAGTTCACCTGTATCGTTCAGGAAACCCAACCCATCAAAGAACATAACCCACCTGTTTAGTTCTCATTCTGAGACGGCACGTCTTAAACCAAGTCTTCTGCAACACAGGCAGCATGTTGACCTGAGTCTAAAATCATCAAAGGGTGCTTGATTGAGACACCAAAACGATTCAAAACTTCTTGCAAACAAGTGCCTCCCGCAAGACTGTATCGCAAAGTTCAGTGCGTTGCTAGAAATGTGTCTTCTTGTTCTCTCTTTTGTAAATCTCGTTGTCTCGGTAAAATCTTGTCTGCGTGCTCTTGTCTTGATTGCCTTTTTTTGCAACGACTGGACCATCCACCAAGTCCTTGAATGTCGACAGTAGATCTGCCGCAAAGATGTTTTTGAAGACCGTTGATGTCGTGGTTCTGTCATGTTTCTGCAGCTTTTGTCGAAATTTTTGGTGTACCGTACGGGTGCGAAGACAGTTCAGGGTTGAAGACGTTTGCGATTGTGAAACGTTTTGAGGCTCTGCTGAAAACTGAAGAGTTACCTGTAATGACATGAAAGAAACCCACTGCAGCTCTTTCGGCTGATTGCTCAGACAGCGGAAGCTTTGTGCGGTTTCGAGATGAGTGGTAACAGACCGCTTCCTGGGTTCCGAGTGGTTTGCGACATTTTTTTTGTGTTGCGCACCATTGGCGGCCACGCATAGTGGACACTTCTTCTTTCTCGCCGAGACCAGTTCCACGTCGTCACAAAATTCGCTTGTTTGTGTGTGTGTGTCACTTTTGCCCAAGGTGGGAAGCTGCCTTTGCTATCAACTCTTTCTCTCCCTGCTGTTGGTCTGATTCAGTAGTGCACAGCCTGAAGGTGCGAGTTGGAGTTGCGTTTATTCTGCTGAAAAGCTAACGAAAGTCTGGCTGTTGATAGAACTGCTATATATCTTGATTGCGCATTTTACGGAAACGAAATGTTTGCTTTTGTACGCGCGGACTCCTACCGGTAGATTTCCACAAAGGCGTATGAAAGAACATCTTTGCCACCTGTGTGAGATGCAGAGTGACCCCACCCCACCATCGTGCCCCGCAAGTTCAACAAAACGTTTTCACTTCCGAATTTCATCATCCAGCAGACCCCCGTCGAAAATTTGCCAAAAAGCTCAAGAAAACATGAGGCACTGAACAAATTGTCGTCAAAATTGTGTTCGCCTGCCGCGAAAATGTTCAGCCTGTCTGACAAAACGTACCCCCGGAGATGCATCTCCACACTGACAAGTGTTGTGTGAGAAAGTTTCTTTGTGGAACAAAGAGAAGAAACGCAAACTGGCACAGCTGCAATTGTGGTGCTTTATTCTGACAAGCGAATGTTGTCGCAACAGACGACAGGTAGATGTTGGTCTCACACGGTACTCTTGCTAGTGTGAGGCGGACGGTCGTGAAGAATGAATTAATCGATTCTAACACAGATGATACCGTATCTGCAGAAGAGGAAATTCTGACCGCTTCACCGGGGATTTGAGGTCCCAACTGCAGATTGGTATAACAGATTTGTTATTTGTGTAATTTATTGCTGTATTTTTACACACGCCGAATACGAATAAAATCACGCTTCGGGGAAAATGTTGACAGATCCCTCACCCCCACCCCCAATGGGGAGCGGGGGGTCTGGGCCAGATCTCTCCTGGGTCTGTAATGAGTGCCTGGCGCCCAGTGTGCACCAGGCGAGTCCCACCTGGGGTCTGGCATGGGTGCTACTATCAGACCCCCTGAACAAAAAATGGTAGCACCAGGCGAGGTCCCACTCAGGGTCTGGTTTGGGTGCTACCATTGGACCCCCACATGGAATTGTAGCAACAGGCCAGGTCCTACCCAGGGTTGTGCCCCATGGATGTCGGTTCGGCGTGTGTCTACACTGGTTAATGTTCTTGTTTTGCTTTCGCAAGAACGTTGAATGTAACCGTTATTTCTGTGTGCATGAATACATTTTGTCAGAGAGACGGTGCATGTGATCAATTCTGAGGGTGCTCGTACAAAAATACTGTTGTGCAAATGTGTGCCGTGTTCACCTGTGTATCCGTCGCATCCAAGGTGTGCTTGTTGTACCCCGTCGTTTGCCTCTTTCTGGCACCAAGATCCCACTGAGACAATGAGAGTCATACACATGTACTCGACGCACCCCTACTTTTGGAACGAAAGATGTGGCCAATACACCGGTGAACACGGCAGATTGAATTCATACAATTCACTATTGGTCATATGATATGCGTAGTTACTCACAGTGCTCATCTGGTTGGCTAGAGTTCACTTTTCATCGAACACGTTTCTTTTCAACCAATGTCAGGTTGCGCGAATATTTCCAGAGTTTCGTGCAACATTGAAAGTAGTTTGTCAGTCAAATTGACAACACGTCACGGAGAAACATGGGGTGAATGAACAAAGAACAAGGGACATTTAAGTTGAAAGAAACACAAAAAATAAGTTTTGTCGGTTTTTTTTTTTTTTTTTTTTTTTTGAACAAATTTTTGTCGTCAGAATTGACCATTGCGAGAGTCCGGTTTCATTGCTTTCAAACGAACGAACCTACGTATTTACGGTGCAGACAGTTGTTGTCTCGTTGCAAATGTATCATTGCAAGAGTACTTCAGAATACAGGATTGTTTTGCATCTGACACTGTGTTTCTGATTTGAGCAGCACAAATTCAACGAAAACACGACGTGAGGTCTTAATTTACGTCCGCACTTTTGTAGGTGCCCGGGGGCGATTAGGTTTTTGGTTCCGCAGGCTCAGGGATCGCTCTCTTGGACACACTTCCTGAGAACTCATTTGGGAACAAAGCTGAGAACTTGGAAGGAAGGAATTTCAAGAAAAACACCCAGTGTTAATGAGTCAACAGACTCTAGTTTCCCAATTACGTGTCAAAAAGCTGCAGATGACAAAGAGAAAACGAAGGTCACGACGGAAACGGCGTACGTGCTGTGTACGTCGTGCAGCAGAACTTGGTCAGTGCCATTCATGCCCAAGAGGAAACTGAAGTCATGACACAAAAACAGTGACAGCAGGTGTGGTTTGGACCAACAAGCCAAAAATCGTTTTCAAATTTGCGTGATTTTGCAGCTGCAGACAGCATCTCATCGACTGGATTTGAAGCGCGTTTGTACGATTATTTGAAAATGAAAAAGAAAGTTCTCGCAAAGGGTGAATTTATCATTTGAGGGGTCAATGGGGGAGGCAACAAGGCCTCCTAGATCCGCCCCTGAAACACATCAAAGAAACACCCCAGGTGACCGAAACTTGAAATGTTGAATGGAACTCGGGCCAATCGTCCAAGATGAGCATTGAAGGATTTCAATGTCGGAATTGCCATTGCAGGTGTATTTGTCGCACTGAACGACAGCGGAGTCGTGACACCAAATTCTAAACTCGAGCCGTGCTCACAAGCAACGGACAAAAGCATTTTCAACAATTTTCTAAAAATGACAAAACACGAGGGAGGATCCAGATGGGCCCAGGGGCCCCTGCCGCAGGCGGCCTTTGGTTTTCGTTTTGCAAGTTGATTTTCTCTGCCAGTCAATCTCCCACTCTTCCCTTTCTCTCTATTCTGAACTTCTCTTTCACTCTGCCTCTGTCTCCGTGTTTTGTTTTCTTTGGGAGTCAGTTTGTTCTCTGCAAACGTGAACAACAGAAGATCTTTCCCAGTTGTTGTCTGAATTTTTTGTCTCGAATGATATACACGGTGCAGTTGGAGAAGGATTGAATGAAGCTGAAGAGCAGTAGCGGTCGCAGAGCTCTGTCCGTTATGCCGCACCCATTGGGACAAACACCGTAAACGAAGAGACCAAACATTACAGGACAGAGACAAAGAGTGAAAATAACCAGAATCGCCATAACAATGATCAGTGCGTTGCGATGTTTAACATTCAAAGACATGCCTTTGGAAACACTTCTGTTCGTGGAGTTGGGAGAGAGTCCAGTGCCTGCAGGACCGCTTGGGCCGTCCTGAACTGAATCTGTCGTATAGACGCTGCTACCCGTCTCCGTGGATTTCACCCGCAGATGATTGTCGTCCTCAGTTTGTTGACTGATCACACGGGACAACAGCCCGCCTGATGGGGGCTCGCTCTGGTGTGTGGAAACAGTGCTGCTGGTACTTTGAGTTGGTCTGATGATCCGACTTCTTCGCATTAAACCCGTGGCTGTGACGATTTGAAAATAGACGGTTGGGAAATAGGCTGCGAAGAACGCACCTGCAATCAGGGCTGGGTACGTTTTGTCCACGTAAAGAGCTGAACCAACAAAACAAATGGCTTTGTACGCCATTGGTGACTCAGGATACGTGACGAACAACCTGTACAAAGCTCCGATACCTGTGTAGAATAACCAAGATGAGGCCATCAAAGCAAGCGCTTTTTTGGTGGTGATGGCCCTCTCCAGCGACTGACCCTTTTGAACGGCCAAGTAGGTTTGGTAGGCAAGAAAACAGAGTCCAGAGGCGGTCGTACCAATAGACGTTATGAGCACACAAATTGAGACAATGCACATGTGAACTGTCAAGCTGTTAGGTGGTATGGTGACCACCACGTATCGAACCAAAAACGCCAGTCCAAAGAACAAATCGGACACTGCCAGGTTTCCGAGAAAGTAATAAGTGGTTTTGAACATGTTTTTCGAGCTTGAAATCACAACGAGGATGATGGTGTTGAAAATGAGGACCAAACAGCAGAAGACGAGCTGCACTGCAACAACCACCGGGTCGGCCTTTCCTCCCCCTCCAGCAGCGGGCGGGCTTCCCGTGGTCTCGTTGTCTCCGCTCAGCGCTGCGCTGTTGGAACTGTTGTCGCGTAGAAGGATCGCGCTGCCAACGTCAGTGGCGACTTCAAAACACCTGAGCGCAAAATTTAATTTTTGATTTGCCTTATCATACATGTTTTGCTGCACGCAGAAAAAATAACTTCCTGTCTCACATGGTTTTTCTGGACTGTTTTCCTCATTCGCCTTGTCGTAAACTCCTTGCATTTTTTTCCTTTCTGAAGCACCGTCGTTGGTCTGACAATATTTTTCAGAAATGCGCAAGCAACACTTTTGACGGTTTCGGTTGCTCAATGACAGATCGGAATTTTTGCACTGCCAATTGCACACGGAGAGTCGCGTGCAAGGACCTCGGGGATTTGTTTGTTCCCTGCTTGAGACCTGTTCAGTTCGTTCTACAATTCAGACCAGGACACACATTGCTTTTCCTGGTGGACAATCTTGTGCAGAAGGGCCAATTTGTCCTCAAAATGTCTTCGCAGGCGCAAGGAAAGTGAACAAACCTCAATGAGACATTGTCAAAACGTTTTGTGTCAGGTAGAATTGCTGGTCTCCTTGTGCGATGTCCTTTTTGGGTAAGAGCACCATGGGACCAAAGTTACTGGTGAAAATGCATCTCAGCCAAGGTGTGCCATCCCATCCTATCATGCACGATATGTCCTCCGTGTGGGAGACATCATCTTTGCTTTGTCAACTTTATTTTTGTCTGCTCCTATCCTGTCCTGCCCAAGCACTTTTCGTTTTGTGTTGTGTCTTGGGTGGATGTAAATTTTCTGTTTCCATTGCATCTTTCCCAAAAGTTGAAATTGCCCTCTTAGCTTCTGATAACGATACAGCTATGATCTTGGTGACAACTTGGATTGTTTCTCATGCCAACTCCGTTGTAGGGAACAATTCCATTGCAAGAAAAACTCCTTTGTTGACAAATCAACTCCAAAACAAGTTTGATTCATTTTCGATTGAATCATCTTGGACTGTGCATTTACCCCAGAGTGAAAAGTGTTGTCTGCTCTTGAGATTGAGTTTGAAAACTTCTTGCGTTGGAATCGTCTTCGGTTGTCGAATCACGTCTTGTTGAGCCCATTACTTTGAATGAAATCTCAGCTCCAAAGAAGAACGGACATTGAACTGGTCATTTTGGATCACAACCCTGCATGCTGCTGCGCAAGCCATGCAAAGAAACGTACTCGTATTTACTTCTCTTTTGTGCCGCTTGCAGAAAACACTCCAGGGACATCGCACTCGTACGTGAAGCTGGCTTTTCCCCTGCTTTTATTGTTTCTGTGGATGCAGTTTGTAGTTTCGTAAAGAAACTTGTGTGACAGCCTTCTGCCCGCCCCCTTCTCAAATGTCTGTTTGTAACTTCTCTCTACAGAGTCTCGTCACCATTTGAACAAAGATCGACACCAGCAACATCGTATGAAACTTGCTTCATCGCGTTTCTTCAAATTGTTTTGCTCACCTGTGGGAAACAGACCAGTTGAAGGTTGTGTTGTCCATTTTCAAGCAGGAACAGTTGCACATGGGTTGTTTTTGAGTCTCCAGACTGTGACAGCGCTTCCCAATTTGTTCCGTCTTGGTTTGCGCTCTCATGAAACTGAAGCACCGAGCATGCAGCAATGACGGGGTACGAGTTCCGTGAACATCAGAAGCTGGACATTGTCAACGTGTTTTCAGCAGCTTACCAATGGCTTCTGTGTGTTCTGAACAACGGATGCTTCATTCACGCGCCACAGGTTTGGTCATTTTTTGTGATTGAAAACGTGTTTACCGGCAGGTTCCAAAAACGTTGACAAAGAGACAACTCTCAGCAGAAGTTCCTCACTTCTGGAAGACAGTCCCCCAATTGAACTTCTGCCTGTGAAATTTGGCCCTGCACATGTACAATGGCAGGAGTGGAGTGTTGCTCAAAGCAACTTTTCTACGAGAGCTTGTCAAGTACAAGGAGATCAGGTGTGTTGTCTGCAGGCATACGCAAACCTAATATTCTTGCAATGGGCCCCGTGTGCAGCTGCAGAGCATTTCCTGGCTGAGATCAAAGTGTTTCGTAACTTTCAATGTTCCTGATAAGGAAGGCAATGCATCTGAACTTCATCTTCAGCGGAATAACAAGTTGAGCACCGCAGTCGAGGTGGACTCACGAAATGTCCAAAATATGTGTTTTCAACAGTGAGTCACGCCGCGACAGGACCTGGTGATGTTTTTCCACCCGACCACAAATTGGTCAACTGGGGCCGACCTCATCAACCTCATCTTATGGGAGCCCAACTCAACTATTTTCCGGAGTTCAGGGGGCCGACGCCTGAATCCGTTCATGGCTGCTTCAGGAAATCAGCTCCATTGTCGTCTTCTGTCCTTAAATTCGAGGAGTTTAACATCATGAGAACAGCACAGATTCATGTTCTTTGGGTGGAAAAGTCACGTTTTTGAATTTTTCAGAAATACGTACAAGCCTTTCTTGGAACTTTTTTGGTCGCGACGCAGAAAACCAGACTCTACAATGAAACAAGTTTATTTTGCTGACTTACACATGCATTTTCAGTCGACGTTCTGTTAAGACTGCATGACTTGCGCCTCACGATAGAGAGTTCCTCGGCCGTGGGCATCGTCGTCCACAACCGCACCGCAAAACATGTGCACAATACGCTGCTTGACCGAGCGCATCAGCGATACCACTCCGTCACCATCCTGTCGGGTTGAACTCGGGTCCCATGCGACGTCTTGCCTGCAGAAACGCGGCCCGCGCCGAGGACTTGGAATTGGGAACACTCATCACCTGTTCGAGTCCCCGCTTTTTGTAACGCGCCTTGGAAAGTCCCTCTGTCAGACTCTTCGGTGTGTGTTTGCCTGTTTTGGCCTTGGTCTTGTCTAATTCTTCGAGTAGCCTGGTCAAAAGTATCCGTTGTCTGGCGATTACTTCTCTCATTTTTCTCGCAGTTTCACCTTTGCCTGCTGCAGGCCTTGCTACATCAGTTTCGGGTTCTGACCTGGTTTTCTTTGCTGTCATCTGGAGAGTAAGCTCCCCAACAGAGTGTCCTGGCCACGAGTTGATCGTAGCACCTTTCTCACTGCTCAGAGATCTTTTGCCAAGTCTTTTGCTGACAGGAATTCCTAGTGTCTGATGCAGTGAACTGAGGCCGATCAGGACCAAGACGACCGTCCACATGCCGAAGTTGTTTTGTTTCCCTGCAGGTTCCTGTTAATTTTAAACCAAGAAAAATTGACACGAGCGGATTGAAGAGAAAGTTGCAATGAACATTGTAACATGGCATCAGGCGTTTTCTAGACCTGAATGTCTCACCGTATGTTCCGAAAAAAAACACCAATTCGCAAGAAACGCGAAGCAGGCCAACGCACAAGGAACTCTGACACACCAAATCGTTCTGAAGGCCTGAGAACCACGTCGTGCTGGAACGACATTTTTCTGCGTTGATTTACTGCTGCCTTTCATTGCATACCACACAAGCCTAATTTTGCTGCGAAAAAACTTCGCACAGTGACCAAAAGCCAGTCATTCTGCAGGTTTTTGTTCTGTTCAGAGAACAAACAATTTGGAACAGCTGAAAACGACTTCTCCAAATAGGGGAAAAAGATGATCTCCGAACATCTCCGAACAAAATTGTTCTTGGTCAAATGTTTGATTGCTATGTTGCACACCCAGGAGGAGTCAGAACGACTTGGCGATTCGGTGTGTCCGCAGAGCGTTGTGCGTCTTTCAAACCACAAGCAAAGGACAAAAGGAAAGAAAAGCACAAAAACACGTTGCAGGGAGAACAAAGCAAGAAATTGGTTTCAAATCCTCTTGAAAGCATTGACCTTCTGTGTTTGGATTGAGAACAGGGCAAAATCAATTGGTTTCAAAAACACTTACCTTCTTTCTGCTAAAACATCTTTTGTAAGAAGTTAAAAATCCCAGAAATTGTGAACACCTTTGCCAAATGTTTGTGCCGGAATCACTGCACTTCCCCCGGCACCATTCCAATTTTATAGTGTGTCAACAGACAAATTTACATGACAATCACATTAGCGCACCAATTCTGAGATCTTATTGATCCAGAAAACTAAGTTTAACTTTGTGCTTCTGTATTTAGATCTTGTCACTTTCTGAGTGTTTGAATTTTGGGAATCCGTCTCATTTCCTCGAAAAATTGCGAAACTTGCGGTGGTTCCTGTCTGGTGCTGCGTTGAATGGGATGTCCCTTTTTTTGGCTGAGCACTTCGTGAATATGAAACACTCTTTTGGGAAAATAAAATAAATGTAGACTCAAGTCAATATTGACCAGAACCTTACCAACCACAAGCTTTCCCTACATTTTCGTAATTTACCTTTTCCGACTCACATCTTTCTTGTGTTCGTTTGCATGCAGTGCCCGGTTCTCCCGTGGACGGCAATGTGCCCCAGTGGAGCGAGCTGGTCATATTTGTAAACGCAAGGGCAATTGGTAAAGAAAACACCCACTGGTCTTGTCACTGGTGATGAAGAAATACAGGATATTCTACCGTTTACAAAACGGGCGCCCAAGCGGTGCGAATTTTTTTGAAGTGATCAAACACATGTACCTTTTGCCCTTTATTTGACACTAACAGATGAGATTTGGACGGTTTCGCAGCGGATCCAGCACTGTGTGACAGTGAAGACGCACTGAGGCAGATGAAATATCCTCAACAGTCAAAATACAAACGGTCACAAGACGTCTCCAACTGCAGACCGGTTCAACTTGCAATTATTTTGTTCGGACCCGCACCTTTTGCCAACAAAGGAAATGGAGTTGAGTGTAGGTGACAGACATGATCTTGCGGTTCACGCAGTGAAACTGCAGTCAAACTGCATGCAAGTGCATTTGAGGCTGGTTCTTGGACAAGTGCTAATATTCTCTTTGATGGGTGAGCAGGGACTTGGTCGGACCAATGATCTGGACCCGATTGCCCTCCCCCCACCCCCCACACACACTCACACAGACACACAAAATCTTGTCTGCGTTATTTTGCGCCGCACTGGAAGCAAGAGTTACCTGAGCGCATCTGGAATCTGGCCTTGCCAGACAAACTTCAGGAATCGAGGGCATTTTGCAAATTCTTTGTTCGAAACTTCGTGTCCAGTGATGCAAAACTTGCTGAGCAAATTGACATTTCGGGAGTCAGAGAAGGGGTTGGAGTTCCGTTGTCCGTGGGATCCTTTCGAATGAACAATGAACGGAGGTGCAGGTGCGTGCACTGTGCATCTCAACCAGGACAAGAAGGCCACGAGGTTTCGAATTGTGAAGCTCAACTGTGTTGCTGAACTGTAGCAATGTTGATCTCGCTCTGCTTGCTTGATTGACCGATACTACATGAGGAATGTGGTCAAGACCCACGTGGTCCCAAGTCCACTTCGAGTTGACTGATCTGTTAGGACACACAATCAACTTATGGGACTTCGCAATGGACTGGTCCTTCATTGCTGTCATAGCCAAGAACCTGTCAACAAAGAAAACGAGAAAACAAAGAGGGCGTACTTCAGAGTTGGTTGCCCGCAAACGTGCAAATGTTCATGGGCGAGACAACCAAGATTGTGTCTGGCGGATGCACAGCCTTCATGTTTCAGGATCCGCGGAGAAAGCAGCACACCCAACAGTCCTCAGCCCGCGTATACGGAAGGAAGAAGCCTACGAGGCTCGGTTCCTCGCCCAAGGCAGCAAGGTCCTTGATAAAAGAAAGACAAGGAGTCTAACGAAGCTCAGAATGAAAGGTCACCGTCAACAGTGCATCTCATGCACAACAGAGGGATGCAATCCTTTGTCGACGCGACGTGATGACGAGTCACTTGTGCCAAACGCCACGAACTTTGCCCGCCCAGGGCACGATCTTGATCTGACACGCAAGGGAGCCAATCACAAATAAATGAACCTTTTGTATCTTCGTGACGTCTAAACTCTCCCACGGTTCCTCGAGAGAAGAAAACAAGAGGTCGTCGGACTCCTCTTCCATGCCTGAACATCTGTGAACCGTACTTTTGAACAGGTTGCCTTGTTTCTACAACTGTGCTGTCTCGATACGGCCTTTTTCTATTGAGCGACGCGTGTGAGAGTGGCGCTTCCCTCACATTATCTCCATGACTTGAGTACGCACTTGTGCACTATCAATCGATGTCTCGCAGGTGATCAGCCGCGGCAAGCAGAAAATCCCCACATTTCCCTTCCCCAGCAAAAATGGTACTGTCAAACAAACCACCGTTCCACGGCCTCAGCCACAAGTGTTTTGCAAGTGACCTGCAGCACCGGACCTTGTGGGCCTGTAGCTGGACCAAAGGTCACACGTCAGCTTTTGCTGTCGAGGTGTTTGGTACAGTTTCAAAACGTACCATTTGAAACAAGTTCTTTCCTCCAAGTTCACAAAACCTCAAAATTGCACTGTAATCAGTGTCTTGTGTTATATATGAGAGTGAAGCCCCAGTAGTGATGTTGTAGTATAGTTTATTGTAGAGTATGAGTTGGAGCTCAGTGGTTTAGGCTACCTTCCTCTATGGTGTCACAA
>JAAUXT010150814.1_pt1 | contig 12134 bp, 10 predicted proteins | sample 7278171 | NCBI WGS metagenome assembly JAAUXT01 (sample SAMN14350112, study PRJNA611818) | marine sediment metagenome | isolation source: surface marine sediment (1.8m) | place: French Polynesia: Moorea | collected 2018-08
CAATAAGTTCTTTATCCTCAATATCCATCGCCATGGCAAGGCGATTCCGTTTCCCCAGAATGTTGCCGACTGCCTTTACAGAGTATCCTTTGGGACTATCAAAAACCGCGGCCGGCCCACCCTGTTCATCAAGAATTCTTAATACCCCAGGTATTTCAAACTTCGGATCAACTTCCTCTTCTATTTGAATAAGTTCTCCTTTGTTGGCCAGTTGTTCCATAAAAGCACGCAAGCTTCTTTCCGGCATCTCCAACCTCCTTTATATATACGGGAATCTTTTGGTAAGTGGAACCGGCAGGAAGGGCCGTTTTGTCAAGCCGCACACCAATAAGGTTTTACCGAGCAATCGAAAAAAATCGTTTCGATAGAGAGCCACGGCGATGGCAAGTGCACTATCGGTAGGGCAAAACGGCATATCCTGTAAACTTTTGCTGGTATTCCTTTGGCCGAAGGCCTGTTAAGCGGACAAATATTTTACGGAAAAACGAAATATCCTCATACCCCACTTCATAGGTGATCTCATTAAAGGTCAGAGTGCCATCTTCCAGCATGCGTTTAGCCTGCTCGACCCGCAATTTCTGAAGGTATGCAAGGGGTGTGTTGCCGGTGGCTTGTTTGAATCTGCGCTCAAGGGACCGGCGGCTAACCCTGAATCGATCTGCCATATTATCATAGTCAATAGCCTGTGTACTATTTTGTTCCATCCACGCCTGGGCCTTTGCCACCAGAAGATCGGTGTGGTCCCTGGGAGGCAGAAAACAATCATAAGGAGTCTGAGCTTTTCTATCCATATCTAATAGCATTGTCTTGGCCGATTGGAGGGCAGCCTTTTGGCCACAGAACTTTGCCACAAGATAAAGAGTGAGATCCATGCCAGCGCTCACCCCGGCCGAACAATAAAGCCTTCCATGATCAATGAACACGCGGTCCTGCTGCAGCGTCACCTTTGGATACCGTTCCTTGAATGCTTGTGCAAATCCCCAGTGCAATGTTGCGGATTTCCCGTCCAGCAGCCCTGTTTCCGCAAGCAAAAGCACCCCTGTACAAATACTGGCCACATGGGTACCTCGTTTGTAATGATGTCGGATCCAGGGAACCAGTTCCGGGTTCTTTTGCAAAATCTTAACAATATATGTAGCAGACGCAATAATCAGAAGATCCATGTTTTCGATTTCATTTATACGGCAATGGGGCTGGATCTGGATATTATTCACAGACCGGATTGGCCGGCCATCTGCTGAAGCAACAGTCACATCAAAAAATGGGGTGTGGGTGGTTTTGTTTAGCCGGTTCCAGAGCCGGCCGGCCTGGTTGAGGATGTCCATGGGGCCGAAAATGGTGGTGGCCATGGAGTTATAAAGCCCCAGGATGGTCACGCGTTTCATTGATGCCTCCATAAAATCGATCTGTGACGATATCGCCCCCTTAACTGTCGTTTATGCCACTATTTTTCTCCCGATGCAATGGGTATGATCAAATTAGTTCCTAAACAAAAGAAAGGAGATTTACCATGACAGACGCCACTATCAAAGAAACTATAGCTCCATGTGGTTTGTGCTGTGAAACGTGCTTTGCCCATGTTAAGGGGGATATCAGAAAATACAGCCTACAGCTCAAAGAAAAACTGGGCAATTTTCACATCAATGCCAAACGGTTTGAAACCCTGCTGGGGGACCCGATTTTTAAAAAATATGCAGATTTTAAGGAGATGCTCGATTATTTTGCATCTGAAAACTGCCAAGGATGCCGCAACGAACAGTGCAAAATGTTTAAAAATTGCGGTGTCCGCCCCTGCCACCAAGAAAAGGGGGTCGATTTCTGCTTTCAGTGTGAAGAATTTCCCTGTGACAGGACCAATTTTGATGCAAGCCTGTACAAAGGCTGGGTAGCCATCAATGAAATTATCAGGAAAAAAGGTATAGAGACCTATTGTGAAAAAGCCAGGAACCGTCCCAGATACGGTTGATTAAAGTTCTGCAGATATCCGGTCTGTAAACGGAAATCCTCACTAAATAGTACCCAAACTTTGACCAAAACAACGAAGAATTGCCGGTGGCCGCGCGGTTCCCCCCTGTTATTTCGGTTTTCCCCGGAACTAGTGCCCTTTGAAGCGCGGTTGACGTTTTTCTTTCATTGCCCGTACGCCCTCGAAGTGGTCTTCTGTTCGCTGGGTGATGCCCTGGAAGGCGGCCAACAGATCGAGATGGCCGCTGATTTCCGCTGTTCGTGCCTGGCGAATGGCTTTTTTGACCATAGATACCGCGATAGGACTGTTGGCCGCGATGGAAAGGGCCAGTTTTTCCGTTTCCTCTTTCAGTGTGTCGACTTCCACCAGGTTGTTCAGAAGACCCAGGGAAACGGCTTCATCCGCTGAAACAATCCGACCTGTCAGAGAGAGTTCCATAGCCTTGGCATAACCTACGACTCTTTGCAGAAAGAAGGTGCCGCCGTCGCCCGGTACCAAGGCCAGTTTGGCAAAGGTTTCTCCAAATCTTGAATGCCTGCATCCCACTCGGATATCGCACATGCAGGCCAAATCACAACCGGCGCCGATCGCCGCACCATTGACCATGGCCACGATAGGGGTTTGGAGGGCCTCGATGGTGAGCGGAATCTGTTGGATACCTTTTGTGTAGCGACGCCTCAGTCCCTCTGGATCACCGGCGAACATGCCGCTTTTTTCTTCCATTGCTTTTACGTCACCGCCTGCGCAAAACGTCTTGCCGGCCCCCGTCAGGATGATGACGCGGACGTCGTCATCCCAATCTGCCTCACGGAGCAGGTGGCAAAGTTCGGTGATCATCTCATCAGAAAACGCATTGCTATGCTGCGGGCGGTTGAGCGTAACCCACAACAGGGGCGCGTCCTCTTCTACCAAAAGATCCGTGTAAGCTTCATTGATGTAATCTTGCATGGCCTTACTCTCCTTGCTGTATCATGGATGTCGCCACGTATGTGTCACTGTTATGGTGACCGCTATGGTATCGTCCGGTCAGGCGGTATATCGTTTAGCCATTATCCGGTGATAGGAAGTGTCCTCTTTGATTAGCCTTTTTTCACCCTCACCGGGAAAACTGTTAGACCCTGAAACGGCAAGAGGCCGAAAAAGCCCGGATTCTGTGCAGTGTTTTTAAAGGCCATAACGCCGGCAGGTCAATTGATATTGCCATTGAAAATACCAATCAGCGCTCTCAAGGCTATAGCAATATAAATGATCATTTCCGACGGGACATGCCGATTATACCTGGTCGGATCAGCTGAACTGTCTTTTAAAGGCAATAGCAGGCGCTTAAATTTAACATTCTGAAGCGTTAGATATTTTTACGCGAAGGCTCCCTTCTAGATGGGGTGTTCAGTGGCTCGCAACTCATCCAGTGTTTGAAGAAAGGCCTGAGCCGGCAAGGATAGCGGCTGCCTTTTAAGATAGGCAATACTGGCATCCAGGTAAAGCTTTCCGCTTTGGAAGGGGATGGTCTTTAGCCTTCCTTCCTGAAGGTCTTCGAGGACGGCTTCCTTAACTAAAAAAGAGATACCACCACCCCGCCCTACCAGCTGTTTGATGAAATCGGTATTGGCTGTCTCCATCAAAATATTCGGCGTACAATCATGCTGTTTAAACAACTCATCAATTGATTTTCTGGTACCGGATCCGATCTCTCGCATGATGATTGGCTCCCTGGAACAACACTCAATAGGCAAAAAATCTTCGGTCGCAAGGGGGTGATTGAGGCCGAGAATAGGGATCACCTCTTCTTCGCTAAAGGGGATATACTGAATATCGGGGTCGTCCTTTACATTGGCAATAATGGCAATTTCGTTTTTCAGTTCAAGCAAACTGAGACACATGTCCATTGAACTGCCTTCATCCAGAATAAGCTTTATCTCCGGATATTTCTTATGGAAGCGACGCATCATGCGAGGCATAAGGTAACGAGCGTAAGTTCTGGTTGAACCGAGGCGCAGCACGCCTTGTTTCAACTGCCGCATATCGTCGAGCAGGCTTTCAATTTGCCTTTCATATTCGAATAACTGGCGGGCGTATTGATATAGTGTTTCACCTTCGTCCGTCAGGCAAATCCCTCTTCCTTTTTTTTTAAAAAATTTGAGCTCCCACAAATCCTCAAAAATTTTTACCTGGGCAGAAACCGCCGGTTGGGTAATACACAGCTCATCAGCTGCTTTGGTAAAGCTCAGATTATCAGCAACACTATAGAACACACGCAGCTGGTTGAGATTAATCATAATCGGAGGTCCTCTAATTGAGAGAATACGGCGACTTAGCGTTTCTCTTAACCGGATTGCGATCCTCAGAGAGGATTGGTTCTTAAATTGGATGGGGATATTTCCCCTACGAACTGTGCAAACTAAACCACAACAGATCAGATATCTTAAACACTTTAATAATAGGCTTGGTCAATGGCAGGGATTTTAATTCATAATTTTAGTTTATATATAGCATAAGAATTATGAAATTGACAAGTTGTATTGCAGTTGTAATGGTGACACGGTCATGCTCGATTCATGCAATCGCTCTCCATGCTGTTGGTACGTAAATAATTATAACTAATTGATATTAATACAATATATAGACTAAAAGATGATAAACAACCTGGCGCTTCACAGTCGCATTTGTTTGTATTATTTTTTTTTATATATTATTGATGTTTGTTTTCGGCGACTGGCTTTTTAGAGCCCTATCATTGTCAAATAACCCATCAACAAATAACCGGGAAAGAAATTTCCGGTGAGAGGTAATGATAGCATGAGGAGAATGAGCGGACTTAGAGAGTTTGTCAAAACCTTGGATGACTTGGGAGAACTTCGGAAGGTTCCGGTCCCGGTGGATCCCCGCTATGAAATCCCCGCTGTCCTTGCTCAGGTTTGCGACACTGATGAAACACCGGCCATACTTTTTGAACATGTCAAAGGGCATGCCATGCCTGTAGTGAGCAACCTTTTGGGGTCAAAGCGTCGCCTGTCTCTGGCGCTGGGTATTGATGATGGAGACCTCATTCAGCACCTGCTTCCCAAACTTGAGAAAAGAATTAGCCCTTTCATGTTAAAGGAGGAAAATGAGCGGGTGGTTTTCCCCATCGATAAGGAAAATGCCATCCAGAAAATTGTTCCGGTCCTGACCCACTATGCCAAAGACTCAGGCCCGTATATCACCACAGGCATAACCTCTGCCAGGGACCCCCGCAGTGGCATTGTCGGCAGGGGCCTGCACCGCATCGAGATCAGGGAAAACGCAACCCTAGGCATCTCCTTGTTAAATCCCCCCCTATCGGATATCTATGCCTTTCATAAGAAGGAAGAGAGTCGGATGGCAGTGGCCATTGCCGTTGGGGTGGATCCTGCCATTCTTATCGGCACGATTCTCAAGAGCCCCGTTGGGATCGACAAATTGGCCACTGTGGGCGGTTTGATGGAAATGGCCGTGGCCACCATTAATGCCGAAACCGTGGATGTTGAAATACCGGCCTATGCGGAAATTGTGCTGGAAGGCTACATTGATCCAAAAAAGGGTGAACAAGAGGGCATCTTGGGAGAGGTAAGCGGATACTACATGAGTTTTCCGAGCCCATCGATTCAGATCAAGACCGTCAGTATGCGCCGGGATGCAATATACCATGGCCTGCTGCCCCGCGGACCTGAGGTGGATCAACTGCTGGCCTTGGGTCATGGTCTCAATATAATCCCAAAATTAAAGCGTGAGTTTCCCTCGCTTTTGGACACTCATCTTGTTCCCGGAACCTCTGGTTCTCATCTGGTGATGTCCATAGAAAACGATGATCGCGGAGAGATTCGCCGGGCGGTGACCATGGCGCTTACCTTTCCCAGCGTTAAAAAGGCTGTGATCGTCAACGGGGATGTGGATATTCGCAACCCAATGGAGGTTGAGTGGGCTTTGGCCACACGATTTCAGGCGGATAGGGATTTAATCATCCTTTCCGGATTGAAAGGACAACCCATTGACCCTTCAATCGAAGGGGGATTCATGACCTCCAAGATCGGCATGGATGCCACACGACCCAGCACTAAAGGCTTTGAAAAGATACGGTTTCCAAAAGAGATTCAAAGTCGATTGCCATACATTATCAATAACTTAAATCAGAGGGGCTAAAATGAAAAGATTAATTATAGGCATGTCCGGTGCAACCGGAGCCATTTACGGTATTCGGCTGCTTGAGGTTCTTTCCAAGCTGGATATCGAAACACATCTGGTGATCTCCGAAGCCGCCCAAAAAACCATTGGAATGGAAACGCCATGGAACGTGAAACAGGTAAAATCATTGGCCCACACCTGCTATGATAATAGAAACATCGGGGCCAATATCGCCAGCGGCTCCTTTCTCAACGAAGGCATGGTGGTAATTCCCTGTGCCATTAAAACCCTGTCCGGTATTGCAAACTCTTATAACGATAATCTGCTGGTTCGCGCGGCCGATGTCACCATCAAAGAAAAGCGCAAATTGGTCATTGTCGCCAGAGAAACCCCCTTTCATAAAGGCCATCTGAGGCTCATGATGCAAGCCGCCGATTTAGGAGCCACAATTCTGCCGCCGGTACCGGCATTCTACTGCCTGCCCCAAACCATTGATGACATCATCAACCATCTCGTGGGCAAAGTATTGGATATATTTCACATCGAACATAACCTGTTTCACCGTTGGGGAAGTTACGAAACCGAAAGTGCCATGGCCGCCCAAGAAAAAAATGAGGGCGTGGATATGGCAAAAGAGTGGCCTGAGGGGTTGAGCTACCACCCCATCTATTCTGATTCGCCCCCCAAGGATCCCAGGCCGCAATAAATAGCACCATCGGGCCAAACCACAATACCGGTGTATCGGAAACCAGGCAGCCCAAGCATCCTGGAAGCAATAAAACAGGGCTACCGGACAGGTTTCCAAAATCTTTAAGCTGAGCAGGGGATATGCCATGACCGACCGGATTGTCTCTGTAGAACGGGCCGTCGAGGATATTCGCCAGGGAAAGATGCTGATTCTGGTGGATGACGAGGATCGTGAAAATGAAGGCGATCTGTGTTGTGCGGCAGAGCTGGTGACGCCCGAGATCATCAATTTCATGGCCACCCATGCACGGGGATTGATCTGTCTATCGCTTACCGAAGAAAAGGCCGACTCTTTAGCACTTAAACCCATGGTGCAGGAGAACGAATCGCCCTATGCTACAGCCTTTACCAGCTCCATCGATGCGGCTGAAGGGATTACGGCCGGTATTTCCGCCCAGGACCGCGCCCATTCGATTCTTACCGCTGTGGCTGAAGGGGCTCGGCCGGATGATCTCGTATGTCCTGGACATGTATTCCCACTGCGGGCACGCCCGGGCGGTGTATTGGTCCGCCCGGGACAGACCGAGGGCTCCGTTGACCTTGCCAGATTGGCCGGTTTGGATCCCGCCGGCGTTATTTGCGAAATCATGAATGACGACGGCAGCATGGCGCGCATGCCTGAACTGATCCAATTCGGCAAAAAGTTCGGCATCAACATCGTATCCATCGCTGCTCTGATCCAGTATCGTATAACCCGGGAAGCACTCGTCTATCAGGTATCCGAGAAGCATCGACTGCCGCGAGCAAAGGGCGAGTTGACAGTGGCAAGCTATGCTTCGAAAGTGACACCCGATGTCACCTACATTGCACTGATTAAGGGGGATATCACTGCCGAGGATGAGGTTTTAGTGAGGATCCACAAGGAATGCTTTCTTGGCGACTTCATGGGGTCCCAGTTGTGTGATTGCAGCCGCAAGTTGAAGAGCGCAAGGGAACTCATCACAGCGACGGGTAAAGGAATTCTTCTATACATACGTCGCCGGGACGGTATCATCGATTTTGAAAATAATCCCGAGGGCTGCGGTGCCATCCAAAAAGAGATGGATCAAGAATCTATTTCTCAGGAACACATGTTGAGACGAGAGTTCTTTTCCTGTGGGATCTGCGCGAAAATTCTATTGGACCTGGGTGTTCGAAAGATTCGCCCTATCACCAGCAATCCTGACAACGATACCAACTTTGAGACCTATGGTTTGAAGTTGATGGAATGGGTGAAAATATGACCGCCCTTAAAGAAATGAGCTTCGGAATGATGCCCCATCGGGCTCAGCCTGCCGCCAACTGCCGGAGCAGGACCGCAGCTCCAAACTCGCCAAGATCATGCAAAGATGCCGCTGAAGCCGAATCCGGAGAATCTTCCCAACCCTTCTCCGGAAAAATCGGGGCCACTTCCCAGCGCAAGGATGAGCACATCGCCATCTGCCTTAACAAAGATGTGTCTTTTCGCAAAACAAACGGATTTGAGAGGTACGATTTTATTCACAAGGCCCTGCCGGAACTCAACCTTGCCGATATCGACACATCCACCACATTTCTCGGTAAACACTTTTCGTTTCCTTTTTTCATTGAAGCACTCACCGGCGGGTCACCAAAAGCTTTTGAAATCAATCGAAATCTGGCCCGCGCGGCCTCCGAATTCGGCATCGGCATGGGGATCGGTTCCCAGCGCGCAATGTTGGATAATCCCGAAATCACCTATACCTATCAGATCCGTGAGACTGCGCCTTGCATCCTACTGCTAGGCAACATCGGCGCGACGCAACTCGCTGGTCTGAAAACTGAGGCTATCGTGGCGATGGTCCATAAGATTGGTGGTGATGGTTTGGCGGTCCACTTGAATGCGGCCCAGGAAATGTGCCAACCGGAAGGAGATACCGATTGGCGGAATGTGCTCGCCAACATCGAACGGATTTGCGCACAGACCCCTTTTCCTGTCCTCGTGAAGGAAACCGGCTGTGGCATTGACGGCCAGGCCGCCCAATATCTTGCAGCGGCCGGTGTGGCTTGCCTGGATATCGCGGGTGCCGGGGGCACCTCTTTTACGAAAGTAGAATCCTATCGCAGCACTCAAAACTTACATTCCTTAGGTGAATGGGGAATTCCAACCGCAGAATCCCTGCGACAATGCCGACAGGCCGTAAACATTCCATTGATAGCCTCCGGCGGCATGCGCACCGGCGTTGAGTGCGCCAAAGCCATCGCCATGGGAGCTTCCCTTACGGGGTTTGCCTTACCCCTTCTTCAAGCAGCTCGGCAGTCGCACCGCGATGTGGTGGCATATTTGACCGTTCTGGGTGAAGAATTGAAAAAGGCTATGTTTCTCGTTGGTGCAAGCAACATCAATGAACTTAAACGGGTACCCGTGGTATCACGCAATCACAGCGCTGAAACAGTGTCGGGGTGAAGCGATCATATCCATAAGCTCAAGTTATGGCTTCCATAATAATAATCATTTTGACATGATGAAGTCCACAATTATAAAAGGGCATGAGCAGACACGTCTTTCTTTTGCAAATGATCTTGCGATACCGAAGTCATAAACAGCAGTAATTGTTGCCTGAGTAGTACCTAGCGAGTTTCCTTCGCCTTGGCATGCTAACACTGCATTCGCTTTGTCGAGGTGGGCTTAAAGGCATATGAATCGTTTATCTTTTTTTCTAATTTTTACAAGGTAGGAGGATGATACTTATGGATCTTCGAGATTTTATTGCCCTTTGCGAAAAAGAGAACGACCTTAAACGCATCACGGCGGAAGTGGATTGGGATCTGGAAATGACCCATATTTCGAAAATGATTGAAGAAAAAGACGGCCGGGCAGTTCTGTTTGAGAACGTGAAAGGCCATAAGGGCTCTGTCTTTTTCGGTGCTTATAGCAGCACCAAACGCCTAGCCATGGCTTTAGGCAAGCCGCCCCACCTCAGTATGACCGAGCTGAGTCACGAATGGATGAAGATGTCCATTGGTGAGGTAACGCGTGCCAAAGAGGTCAAGGACGGGCCGATTTTTGAAAACATCATCGAAGAAGATGCGGTCAATGTCAATGAGCTGCCTTCGCCCAAATTCTATGACAAGGACGGCGGACGTTTCATCGGAACAGCGTGTTTCATGGTTGTCAAAGATCCGGAAACCAATGAGATTAATTTAGGCACCTACCGCAGCCAGGTCTTGGACGACAAAACCGTTGGCGCCCAGATTCTGAAGGGCAAACGGGGCGATCGCATCCTGCAGAAATACCGCAAGGCCGGCAAGAAAATGCCGATCTGCCTTGTGGTGGGGTGTGATCCCCTTTTAATGCTGGCCGGAAGCGCCATGGTGGAAAATGCCAGCGAATACGACGTGGTGGGCACGCTGCGCGGTGAGCCCGTTGAAATTGTTGAAGCTCAATTGACCGGACTGCCCATTCCAGCCACGGCCGAGATCGTTTTGGAGGGATATATCGACGGGGATAATCTCCGCCCCGAAGGGCCCTTCGGCGAATACACGGGTTTTTATACAGACGAGCTATACAAAACCATTAAAAAACCGGCCATCGATGTCAAACGCATCTACCATCGCAACGATCCCATCTTACTGGCCGCTTCGGTAGGTCGTCCGGTGAACGACAACCATATGATGCTGGCCTTTGTACGCAACGCCACATTGTGGACCGAGCTGACCCGCATGGGAATGCGCGGCATCCAATCGGTTTACATGCCGCCGGAGGCCTGCGGGCGTTTTTGGGCCATCGTTTCGGTAAAACAGATGTACCCGGGGCACTCCAATCAGATTGCAGCGGCGGTGATCGCCAGCCACACCTGCACCTATGGTCTAAAAGGCCTCATTATCGTAGATGACGATATCCGCGCAGACGATCTGCCCAGGGTCTGGTGGGCATTGGCGACTCGCTACGATCCGCTGCGGGGCACTCAGATCATTAATCGCGGACGGTCTACCCCCCTGGATCCGGCACTGAGTCATGATGATAACAAGCTCATCACGTCCCGCATCATTATGGACGCCACCTTCCCGTTTGAGTGGGAAGAAAAACCGGTTCAGGTCAAAATGACGGATGAGGTGCTGGACCGAATCAAGGACCGCTGGGAAGAACTGGGCCTGGATTAACCTTAATGTTGCCGATGGAAAAAATACCATGCAGCGAATGAGGATCGGGGTTCTCGTTATTAGTACGGAAGCCGCTTCTCGCCAATGCTCGTTGATAAACCCGCTAGTACAAGGGAGGGGATAATATGGCAATTTTGCTTACCCAGGAATGGGACATTATTCGAGGAAAAGAAGAGAAATACGAAGAATTCGTTGAAAACGAATTTATTCCCCGGGGCAACGCAATGGGGCTTACGTCCGTGGGAGGGTTTTACGTAGAGGTGGGCTTTGGCCCGCGCATCATATCCCTCAAGACCGCCAAGGATATCGAGAGCCTATTTAAAGCTTTTTTTTCAAAGGAATTCAAACAACTTATCATAGAGTTGCTGGAATACATTACCAACTACGGCAATCGCATACTTTTATCCACAGGCAGGGTTACGGATGAAGACTACAAGATCCAGAAGGGTGTCTGGAAGTATATTCAATACTACGACAAACTGCCTGGTCATAGAAAAGCCTATGCAGACTTTATTATCGAGGAATATCTGCCGGCACTAGCGCAGATCGATTATCTTGAGGTCACCAACGGATGGAATGTGGTCTTGGGCGGTATCAGCAATATTGTTGCTGAGTTGACCTTGAAGAGTTCCGTGGATGTGGGCCGTCTTCTGGATGATCCGGTTTTCCGCAAGGTGACGGAAAAGCTGCGCCGCAAGTATGTGCATCATTATTCCTCACGCATCATACGAACCACCGAGCGGTTTGAACAGCCGCGGTGGTACAGACTCTGATCCTTGCCGCAAGGCAACGAGTGCGCAAGTGTTCACATATCCATTAAATACATCTTTCATTGCATGTAAATGAAAGGATTGGGGGCGATAACAATGGTCGAGAAAGATAAGCGCATCACCATCCGGTATGATGAGTTGGAGGGCAATGACTATCCACTTGTCGGAAAGAAGAATGCCAACCTGGGAGAAATGCTCAAAGCGGATATCCCCGTTTGCCCGGGGTTTGCTTTGACCATTCACGCCAATGACCTCTTTATCACGGAAACCGGCATCAAGGCGGAGATTGAAAAATACATTAAAAGCCTGGGCCAGGTTACTTACGAAAAGAGTTTGCAGGCCAGCAAGTTCACCATCGATCTCATTGAGAATGCAGAGATACCGGCTGTGGTCACCGATGAGGTGTTCAG
>JAAUXT010106787.1_pt1 | contig 12133 bp, 14 predicted proteins | sample 7278171 | NCBI WGS metagenome assembly JAAUXT01 (sample SAMN14350112, study PRJNA611818) | marine sediment metagenome | isolation source: surface marine sediment (1.8m) | place: French Polynesia: Moorea | collected 2018-08
GGCCAGACCCCCCCATGGACAGCATGACTGGTGGAAGACAAGGAGGACAAGGAAGAATTGATGACCAAGGAAGAATTGACGACATTACCGACACCGCAAGGGACTTCGCACTGCAGTTGCATTGAGCACTGCTTCTTGTTCATTGTGTGGGACACATGACTCCAGCCTTTGGACTGTGGTTCCACTGGACAGTTTTCTTTCTCCCTTCAGCGCTGGAGCCACCAAACCGGATCCAATAAACCTGACGCTGCCTGCACCGTGGACAAGTCAAACTGGAGACGAGCGTCGCACTGGGCGCACCAGGGAGAGTTTTTCTATGCAAAACTCTGACCAGAAAGGGCTTTCCTTCAGATGCCTGGTGTGACGCCCAAACCTTCCCAAACCAGAGCAACTCCCCAAAACAGTCACACCTGGACGCATCAACATTTTTGAGACCTTTGGTTGAGAAAGAAGCTGTGTGATTGAACAGAAACTCAGGAACCCATCTGTGCGGTTTGTAAGATGAGAATCCATCTCTGCAATGAAACGAGCACACACGACTGGATTTGTGATATCTTGTGGAAGGGTGTGGTCTTTCGGACCTGATTCTCACTGCTTCGGACTCAGCGAGGGTGGATGCACAGTGTTCTGGCACTGATCCTGCCCTACAGAAGGCGTCAGGTTCTCTCAGGCGTGCGTCACACTGGACCGAAAGCCTGGCGATTCTCTTGCGTTCACACTGGATCAAGAACGGAGGTGTTTCTCTTGCAACGGAATCAGAGAGCCGCCACCCTTCCTCACCCAGTGTGAACTCGCAACCTGCCTGAGGTCACCCTGTTGTGTAGTAGCAGCACAGCACATGTGTGTACCTGACTCTGTGAGACCAGCCTCACACTTCCCACGGGAGGGACAGCCACTTCATGTGATCCCGTTGTGCCCTACACATCCAGAACGCAGACCTGCTGCACACTGGATGGTGATTGGAGAACGTCCCTGCACAGTAAATGAAACAGGGAGCGTCCTCCAGTGGCACCCAGTGTGAACGCAGAGCCTACTGACGGTCACCATTTTGTACCCTGCACGTCCAGAACACACACCAGCTGGATGACCACACGTCTGGATCACTTCTGCGTCATTGAAACGGAGCCTCATTTTTCTGATGTGTCCAGTGTGAGTGCAGCACCTGCTGACGTCATCGAACAGCAACAACAAGACACATCGGTTCTATCCGACCAGCTTCACACTGGCACGAACACCGGGAAGACTCCCTGTACTGTTGTGAACTCAGGGAGCTGTTCTGCTGTTCGATCCAGTATGAACGTAAAGCACTTGACATCATCCAATTGTGCAATGCCAACATGACACAGCGGTTCTGTTTGCACTCTGTACTGTTCTGTAGTAGAGGGCCATTCTCCTGTGGGACCCAGTGGGATGGACCACTCACTTCCGGTGACCTTGACCCTGACCTGCAGATCTGGAACAAACAGCACTGGAGTCACTATGGAAACCTGAGATGCATGGCCACTCCTCTCTCCACACATCCCTGAGCACATGCATGCATCCAGTGACAAGGGTCCTGCTGCTCAGGGTGTGAAGGAATAATCCACTTCTGGTGACCCAGGTGCGCAAAGGAACACAACACATCTGGTGACCTTTCTGTCCTAGATTGAGTGGGAGCATTACTCAGCTGGGGCTGTTCCCCAGCCCAACCTAGTGTGAGTGCGCCTGTAGACAGGCACAAAAGTGAATTTCTCCTTCATTCACACCTGTTTCACACAGATCTTATTTCAGACTGACAGTGTTTGTGCTGAATCAAACCCAGAAGGGAACCTCTGAAGTCACACCCCATGTGAAGCACAATCTGCGTCCAACCGCCCTGATCTTCAGTCTGTCTTCACTTCCACTCCTTCAGATCTGTTTCTCCTGGGATTTGGCATCTGTGCTGAATCAAACCCAGAGAGAATCCTCCCATGCCTCACCCCATGTGAAGCAAAATCAGCGTCCAGCATTATCTACAGTTCGTAGATTTGTGCAGCTGATGACCTTCTCACCTAGTTCAGGTGACCTACTTCGCACTGAATCGGGCAAGATGCTATCTGTGCTGTGGTCAAAGTAGAGAGACAATCTTCCAGGGTTAGTGCATTTCCCCGCCCCCCAACCCTTTGAGGACCAAGCTGTCATTCTTGATCTGTCGAATGTGACCCTCTGCTAGTACACAACTGGAACCTGACTGATCCTACTGTGTGGGTGAACCTCAGTTGAAGGTCGATCACACTGGACAACACCAACCAAAGCCTCATGTTGGAGTCTTCAACTGTGGGTGAACCTCCCACTCACCCACCCGGACCGGCGCCACTGCATCTTGTGGAGTTGCAGTGAACACAGACATGAGGGGCCCACTGATGACACGCTGCACAATGTCTCTGTGCTACTGTACCCAGAGACAGAGCGCTGGCTGCCTTCAGTGTGGCCTTCCGACACACGCACCCACCTGTAGGTAGACCTGGCGCCACTGTGCAGGTGTTTGGAGATGTACATACCAAGGAGGGAGCCACTGAGAATCTCAGATCTCACACACAGACACCATGCTGACCATAGAGTGACGTGCTCAGTGTGAGCCCAAGATGGAGATCAGAATTCTGGTGTGCAGTTGGGCTGATGTTCTTCTGTATACAACCACCCACGCACACATACACACACACACACACACACACACACACACACACACACAATAACACACTGCATGTCTGTTGTAAAACTCTGACCACAGAATCCATCCCTGGTGTTTCCAGTGGGAGCCTACGACCTGCCTGAACCCAACACCACACACACACACACACACACACACACACACACACACACACACAGAGGAGCTGCATGGGAGGTCATCATTTGGGTCACACTGAAATGAATAGAAACACGGCTCTTCTCTGCACACGCCTGACTAGAGGCGACGTTTCTACTCTCCCCAGTGTGATCCCGAAATCTGCTCAGATCGAGGCACCACACCGGAAGTGACCTGTACCACGTGTTCCTTCACAGGCATATCATCACCAGTGGGAGCCCACCACTCCATCTGGTGGAGCTTCACTCTGGATGAGAAGAATATTGAGGCACTGACACAGAAACAGAGATGCCACACCCTGCCCCATGCGGGGGAAACAAAGACCGCAGATCCAGCGGCCTGTATGACGTCATGTGGAGGCCAAGGTCGGAGTTCAAGGTCACGTGCATCGGAGAGGTCACTCTGGGTGGAAACACTGGTTCTTTCTTGTCTCCAACCACAAGAAAGATCTGGGGCATCTTCCAAGAGTGACTCCTGCTCACGCCAGATGGCACTCCCGAACATCCGTAAGATCACTGCAGGTCTGGATACACAGTTGTAACCTGAGCATGGACAGGGATTCGAATGACAGATCTTCACACACCCTGTTCCAAGGCAAAACTCTGATTCCCCCTCCACCTCATTGCCTGATCCAGTGTGAGTACACAGGTCCATACACTTAAATGGTTCCACCATCTGTTCAAGCAGTTCTCTGGCCCTGGATCTGCACAACACGGACAACAACCAGAGGAAAGACCGACCTTCCATCTCTGGACTCCACCATCTACTCAAGCAGATGTCACTGCAGGTCCTGCTGCAGATAGGGCTCCCACTGCAAGGGGTGAAGAAGATTTCTGCTCGACTATGTGAACAGGAAATTTCCTCGCAATTCCTGTGGTGTGGGTCTCCATCCCACCCAGACCTGACACAACCACCAAGGCGTTGTGCAGGCGCAAGACGACAGCAGCAGGCTGAGATGAAGCTCCTACTGCAGGGAGGCGAGGAGGAGGATCACTGCCCGGACCTGACACTTCAACCACATCAAGGCGCAGGACGATAGTGGAGGCTGAGGTGAGGGTCTCACTGGACCCGTCGGAGCGGATTTGATCGGATATAGACACAGGTCCCTCTCCTCTTCGATCGGATCCAGTGAGACTCACACCCAACATGGACCTCAAGCTTCCACAAATGCACTGCAGCGTAGTTATACAGGGGTGAGCAACTGGACAGTGGAGGCTGAAGCGAAGGTCTCATTGTGCGAAGTCCCTTCAGGGCGAATCACCATGTAATAGTGCAGTGTATGGCAGCTGGACTGAAATGTCCCCAGCCGCCTCCCCCCCAGACCCCCCTCCCCCTGCCAGAGGTGGGACCCCCCACCAGAGGTGGGACCCCCCCTGCCAGAGGCCAGACTCCCCCTGTGGACAGCATGGCTGGTGAAAGATAAGGAGGACTAGGAAGAATTGATGTACAAGGAAGAATTCATGACATTACCGACGCCGCAAGGGACTTCGCACTGCAGTTGCCTTGAGCACTGCTTCTTGTTGAGGACTATGGAGTGTGAACTCACGCCCTGTCGACACCTCGCCTTCACACAGACACACAAAGAGGAGTGTGAGTGATACAGTGGAGGCCTCACTGAGGCATTGCAGAGTTCCAATACAACTCTCCGACCAGAGGAGAAGGTCTCTCACGCCAATTGTCAAGTCTTGAGGTCGTGTTTGAATCGCGGGCATCACGATTTAGTTGACAGCTCTTGTTTTGTGCAAAGACCAGAGGATGCACACCAGGTGTCTCCAGCGCGCAGCACTGACCTCTGCTCAGAGAAGCTGCTCACACCTGGGGCGTGAAAGAGAACATGAGGGTCATACAGAGGGAAATGTGTTCTATTCATCTGTGTGTCCTTGATCAGATAAATTGGACATGACTTCTTTGTGAAATTCTGTAGCATCACCAAATTCAGAAAGAAAGAGGGAGAGTGAGTGAGAGAGAGAGAGAGAGAGAGAGAGAGAGAGAGAGGAGACCTACCCAGACCTGGGACTGGTTCACAAGACACGCAGTGACACTCACACTGAACAGATGAAACGCTTGATAGACCTATGAGCAGTGCGGCTTCCTGTCTGTCTTCAGTGTGAACCTCCATCTGAGATTAGAAATGCTGCTTCACGTGTTTCATTCCCTGACTCAGGGTCACACTGCAAACTCAGGCAGCACTTCTTGTGCTGACGTACACAGCAGAGTAGCGATGCCTGAGTGCTCAGTGTGAACCCACAACCTGCACAAACCCCTGACTCCCTGAGGCCTGGTGTTTTTCGGAGTTACTGTCATCAGCACATCAATGGGCATTTGAGTTGTTCGTGCCTGGCGTCTGTCCAGTGACCCCTTCCTGGACCTGGACCTGGACTGAACCATAAGCGCTCTGTCCTGATGTGGTCCGTTCTTGAACCTGATGTGTGTTGGAGTGACTGTGAATGGGACTCCCACTGAATGTTTGGGTAATCACAGTTCTGTACAACCTTGACCAGAACAGTGACCTCACAGACTTGCAGTGTGAACCCCAAACCGGCTTCCGTTGAATTTACAGGAACCTGGAGTGTGAGGACCAGGAGGAGATCACATCACACATTTTAGTGAAAAAATGCGTTTGTCTTCAGAAACTACACCATGTCACATGTCCACAGCAGAACCAGACGTGTCTCCTCTTCTCTTCTCTTCTCTGACGTCTTGTCTCCAGTTTGGATCTCCTGTTTCAGCGCTTCGGACATTGTGAAGGTTGAATGAGTGAAGAGTGAGAGTGAAGACCCAAAGAAGGGAACAAAACAGGAAATGTTTCTCTCAGTACACAGGTCTGACCTGGATCTCGGGACCCAGCACCACTTCACAGCTGCAGAGGGTTTCACGCAACATATTCTGATGGTGTCCTTCTGCAGCTCGAATCAGAAGACAACACCTGATATGTGAAGTATGAACCTTCAACCCGGCACAACGAGTAAGCATGAGATCAGAGAGAGGCGGAGAGAGAAAATGGAGAGACGGAGAGAGTCGAGGGAGAGAGTGAGGTGGAGGAAGGGAAGGAGAGACGGCGAGACAGAGAGAAAGGGAGGAGACAGAAGCAAATCAAGAGAGGGAGAGAGAGAGAGAGGCAGAGAGATGGGTGGAGCGAGAAGGAAGGGGATGAGGAGAGCAACAAATGAACAAACGAGACGAGACTCACACTGAGTGGCGTCAGATTTGCATTGTCTCTGCTGCCTAGCGACCCTGGACTCCAGCGTGTACCTTCAACACCCCACAGACACGGCACGACGCGTTTCGTGACATGTGAGACTCACACTGTAAAGCTGCGACGTTTCTCACTCTGTACACCTCAACCAGAGGAGCGACGTCACAGCTCTTCGGTGAGTATCTCTTCACTTCTGATGTCACAAAGAGACAACACTCGGTGTGTATCCCACACCACCAATAGTGAGTTTAAACAGCGACGTTTGGTGCCAAAACTTCAAACGCTGCATTGACTTTGGAACCCTTTACACAGAAAATTTGAAACAAGAAACCTTGGGTTTTTGGTCAATTTTGTTCAAAAATATTTTGTAAAGGCAGAAGCACTTCCAAAATGTGGAAAAATCAAAGTATGCAAAAAAGATTCGACGTTGACGTTGACGTTTTCAATTTCAAACGTCGTGTTTAAAGTCCCTAATGTCACCTGGAATGGTGGTGCAGGATGAGTTGGACTCACCAGAACAACATGTGACCCGCGCGTCCACGATTCTGCACGTTACGTCACACAGACAGCAGGTCCTGGAGCCGCAGTGCACGTTGAGACGACGTCCGCACTGGACTGTTGGTGCAGAGATTCTGCATGTGCAGCTGTGACTGAGGGTCGTGACACACTGGATGTTGCGGGGCAGTCGGACGCAATGGTCTCTGGACCCGCCCCGAAACTGACAACACACCCAACCAAGTACCTCCAGTGGTGGCCCCCGGGTAACAACGCTCGAGGAACGTGGAGACTGAGAATACTGGGATGTTGACATCCTCCGCACGACTCTGGACAGAGACGCGATGCCTCATCTCTCCAGTGTGAACCCTACACCGGACCCGTACGGATCTGAAGACAACACAGGCAGCGGAGCCAGTGTGGTGGGAGAGGCTGAACCAGTGGGGTTCGATTTTGCACAATACTGAACACAGAGGCAACATCTGACGCGGGGAGTGGAGAGACACATGGGATCTGTCTGCACAAGTCACCGTGTGGAGGTGGTGCAGATGAGGGTCACACCGACGGCCAGCTCCATCCATTTGGCTTCTACACAGCTGTGACCAGAAGCTGCATGCTGGTGGCCTCCAGTGCGACCCTCCCAGCAGCCCCAGAACCTTCGTGTTTCTTCTTCCCATCTGTGGCCAGAGAGAGAGAGAGACAGACAGACAGACAGAGAGAGAGAGAGAGGGGAGAGAGAGAGAGACAGAGAGAGAGAGAGAGAGAGAGAAGGGTCTCACATGAAGACTTCTGTCATGAATTGCCCGCTGTACCCACCATTCAGCGGGGTTTCCTGCACGAGGTATCCTGTGTGAACCCACAACCCACCCACAGAAGCTTGACACGAAACAACCTGCTGAAGAACACTGCAGCAGAGACAAGGCACTCATAGGAAAGCCCGAGACGAAACCGGCTGTATCCAAACACCATTCAGCCGGTTTCCTCCCTTGGTACCCTGTGTGAACCCACAACCCACAGCTGTTCATCTCGCCGTTCTGGACAGGGCTCACACACACAGGACGCCCTTGTGCTGAGATCTGCTGCAGCGCTCTGCGATGTCTCTGAGCGTCTCTCTGTGCACACTGGCTCCATGGGGCATCCAGTGTTCACAGACAATGGTACCACAGGGAACAACGAGGAAACCAGCCACTGGACCCATTATTCAGTGGGTACCAACGTGTACAACCGCACTGCTATGGAGACAAAGATGAAAGATCACGTGGGGTCTGTGTCTGTTGTGGTGGACTGCTCTCCTTCAGCCTCTTCTCCAAAATGAATGCTGTTTGAACTCACAACAAGAACTGACAACAGAGGGAGCTACGTCCGCACAACCCTGACCAAGAGTGGAGGCGGAGACCACGATCACTCTGGGCACTGATTGCCGGTTTCTCTGCCGAGTGACAGCAGCAGGAGACTGGCCATCAGTACCCAGCGTGAACCCACCACACACAGAGAAACACGGGCAGTTTGTTTCTGGTCAGTCCAGTGTGAACACACAACCAGCCAAAACCAGTGGATTATGAGCAGAGCCAGAGCGACACTTCACAAACCACGAACCCAGGAGGAAAGAAGTTTAGTTCAGAAATCTGTACCACAGACGGCCACCGGAAGCTGTGGGTTCCACCGGAAGTTATGGGTTCCACCGGAAGTTGTGGGTTCCACCGGAAGTTGTGGGTTCCACCGGAAGTAGTGGGTTCCACCGGAAGTTGTGGGTTCCACCGGAAGTTGTGGGTTCCACCGGAAGTTGTGGGTTCCACCGGAAGTGGTGGGTTCCACCGGAAGTGGTGGGTTCCACCGGAAGTTGTGGGTTCCACCGGAAGTTGTGGGTTCCACCGGAAGTTGAGCCAATGATCTCACACGCAGTGTGGGAACCACAGAAACAGCGTAGAGCTGGGATTGCCCTGGAGGTGAAGGATGCACAGAGCGATGTATTCCTGCAAAGCTCAAAACGAGAAGCTTGAGATGAGGGTCACATAGCCTGGTGTTTGTGATGAATCTTCTGGGAAAGTCACTCAACAAAAAAATCATTGCTTGACACCAGCCAGTGTGAATCCACAGCCACAAGAGCACCCCGCTGGGAACAGGGTGGAGCCTGGTGCAAGGACAGTGGTGATGGTACAAGTGTAGACTGAGTAAAGCATGAATGAGTGAGAGTCTGTTCTGCCGACATTGATACATATCCCGACATAGTTGACTGTGATAAATTGCGAGATCAACTTGTACTTGGAAGTTTCATTATCAGGTCTGTAAATACAATTCTAAGAAGAATGCAACCGACAGAAGAAGACTATGATTATTAATGACTCGGCTACATAAATATGCATCACGAGTGAGGTAGGAGTAAAATTGCCCAGATGTAAGGAAGCGGCTGTGGGTCCGAGTGAGTACTCAAGGCGCAGAGTGCGATCTCCTCTGGATGACTTAACAGCTTGGCACAAAAAGTCTGCATTGGTTATTGGACTGCCGCATTGACTCAGACAACTGTCACAGACGTGTGACAGCCGGACTTGCATGAACCTGCTGGACAAGCGGACAGATTCTGATATATTATACTTGCCAGTTTCACACTTAAAGGGACAGAACATGGAGGTTCCACCAATGGTGTGGGCAGACACTATTTGTATTGTGCTGTGTTTTGCGGCTGTTGTTCTCTGTGAAAATGTGTGGAGATGGATCCAAAGGATTAAAATAAAAGTGGATAAACAAGTACACCAGGTTAGTTTGCCTGAACTTGTAATGAATTTAGTCCACGTACAGGAACAAGTCAAGCCAGAGGAGGAGAGTGAAAAGTTTGTAGATGCACTCGAACAGAGCGAGGTCACGAGACCAAAAATTCTTGCCATGCCACCACGCAATCCAAATAAGGATGGAAGGGTGGATGAGAGCGGTATGCAGCAGCTGCCGGATGAATGGGATTCTATGCCAGGGCAACTGACATATATGGAAGCAACCATGACTGAACTGCCTTCCTACGCATCAACGTCAGGCAGAGGTATTCCAGTTGTGTATGATCGGGAAGGCTTGAGCAAGGCACAGCAAATCATGTTGGAAAATTTGCATCGACGCCGGGCTCGCAATCAGTGCCATTGACGAGAGCGAGCAAGACAAGGCAGCGACGAGGATGAAAATAAAGATGAATCCCCCGAAGAAGAAACGCAGCAGGAGAATCAGGAGTTGACGAGCAAGCATAAGGGCCCATCCAAGACCTGCAACAACCTCCTTTGACCGAGACCAACCTCGCCACATACCAGCTGGATATGAAGATATGTATCAACCTCGTTCATATGACTTCATCACGGCAAATGTAGAAGAGCACTATCATTGAAACAGACCTCAGTGATGATGGCCTGACCAGGATGCGCTTTTGAGACAGGAACTGCACAAGCTAGGTGAGCAGAATCCGGAGTGGGCAGGATTGGTCAGTGTAGCTCAAGACGCCGTAACTGCAATGGACACATCGTGGCCAGAAGTGCACACAAACATAGCTGGTACACCGTACCGTGGTGGAGCGTCAAATCAGAATCCTCCCAGGGGATTCATCTGCGGCTGAGGACGTCCCCGCGGACGAGGTCGAGGAAGAGTTATGAACCATGAGTAGTCGCCAAATGCGATCTCAATTTCAACAGCACCATGGAGGTGCCACACTTTTGAGTACTCTACAAGGAGATAGTGTAGCTGAAACATTTGAAAACATTGTCGAAGCAGGGCAACAACCTGCAGTTCATCAAGTGACGTATTTGTCTCAAACAGTGGATCAAACATGGGATTTTCAGCCGATCACTTTGTTACAGACAAAACATACTGGAACATTTCACACGGTGGAAAATACTCCAGACTTTGATGACAATGGTGAGGATATACCAAATGCACAACAACTGCCTCAGGAATCTGTGATCCGTGAGTCGACGGAAAGTGATTCGGAGCATTCAGGAGATATGCACATTTTGGATCCGGTTGTGACAGTCAAACAAGCTTTCGAGACCATCAAATCACTACCACCACCCACTGCCGGAGGAGGAAGACCATACTGAGTGGATACAAAGTGTTGAACAGGAGGAATCCACCAGAAACAACCTCTTCAGTGCACTAACAATAGCACAAGGTACATCTGTCACAGATTTGGTAAATGCACCATTCATACATGAGGCAATCGCAACAGCAAGAAATTTAGATGCATCACTCCATGCCCGAATACCGGTATTGGCAAATTGGTTCAATATTCAAGAGGTAGTGCATGCAATACAATATGCACAGTATTTTCGACCTGTGCAGGATCGCCTCCCACGTTTTATGCGCATGGTACAGTCAGTTGAAATTGCACACACTTCTCACAACCATAAATGTATAAAACTTTATGTGTTTGCATGTTTACAAGACCCACATGTTGCATGTGGAGTAATCATGTTCAAACAGTATTTTCGTGAATTGACTCCCAAACAAAGACGTGTGGCCGTACAGTGGTGCCTTGATCACGCACCACTGGTATATGAGGAGTGGACTGAAAAAGAGGTGATTGATGATGATCAAGAAACAGAAATGTATTTGGAGGAACCACTAGATGAATTGTTGAAAGCAACAAGCAATCAATACATTGCAGGAGACTTTGCATATGGTGCTTCCTTCCAGAGACATACAGGAGAAGTGCAGGGTTTGATCACAGATTTACGTGATGAACTGCACACCCAAAGTGATGCTTGGTCTGAACAATTGAGACAGATACCTGGAATACGAATCCAGGGCACCAATACAGAAAGTCCGGAATGATCATTTCGGTTGCAAATTGCTGAAAATCCAGCAGCAGGGGAAGTACCCCTAGAGGTAAGACCACCAAGAAGGCATGCTGTAAACCTGCCAGCAGGCCTGGGACCTCCCAATTTGCGACAATGCACAAGAGGGCAGGTGGCACAGCCACCTGCACCAGGACCAGCAGTGGGAGTGGGACAGGTACCAGCCCCAGCAGCAGCAGTGCAAGGAGTGGCACAGGGTGCAGCTGGACAAGCAGGAGCACCAGTACCACCGGTGGCAGGACCAAGGTTAAATCCGCCATGAGGTCCAAATCCCCCAATGGCAAATCCACAAGGTAGATTGCAACAGGATATTGCCCAGTTGGTGCAGGCCTTAACACAGATGGCCAACCAGGGGCAAATACAGGGTCAACCGCAGCAGAGAGGCTTCCATACGGCAACGTTGTTGCCTAGGGATGCATTTTCTGGACTAGATATGTCTCTGGCACGAGCACACTGGGCCAATTTTCAAGGCTATGTGATTGCTCAGAGAAGTGTGGGGAATTTCCCTGATGTAAAGGATATGTTCCACATGACGTTAACATATCCAGCAACAACGTGGTTTGCAACCCTCCCACAAGCTGTCAACACTCTTGAACTTCTATGTGCAGCCTTTTTGAAGCAATACAATCCTTGGTGATGCACAGAAGATGAGTGGGAACAAGCATGGGATCGATTGCAGTTTGTTCCAAATGTGGACACGTAGCATATTTTCCAGCAAGATGTCAATCTGTTGGGAGAATTTCTGGGAAAGACAGATGGAGAAAAACTCCGAAAGGCAAAGCACTGTCTACC
>JAAUXT010006986.1_pt1 | contig 12131 bp, 15 predicted proteins | sample 7278171 | NCBI WGS metagenome assembly JAAUXT01 (sample SAMN14350112, study PRJNA611818) | marine sediment metagenome | isolation source: surface marine sediment (1.8m) | place: French Polynesia: Moorea | collected 2018-08
AAATGAGTTCCCAAGTTGTGAATGTTGAGCAAAAAAAGTAAGAATTTTTGACAAAAAAGTGAGCAAAATCAGAGTGAGCAAAATCAGAGTGAGTGAAATCAGAGTGATGGGGAATCAGTGTGAGTGAAATCAGAGTGAGTGAAATCAGAGTAAGGGAAATCAGAGTGAGCGAAATCAGAGTGAGGGAAATCAGTGTGAGCAAAATCAGAATTTCCTCAAATCACCGCGAGCTCCATGGAGCTATTTTTGTGTGTGCAAAAGTTTGGAGAAATTAGGTACTGTACATACCAAGCACCAGAGCACAGCACAGCACAGTTTTTGACATTTCAGATACCATCACAAACAAATGCCAAAATGTGGAAACGTTACCCACAAACGTTTTTTTGAATGGAACACATTTGGCGTTTGCTGAAACGTTGTTCTTTTTCCTCGTTTTAAGATTTACAGTGCCTGATTTGGTCACATGAAAAATAGGTACGTCTTGACTGAGCTCAGTTTGAGCCCATAATGCACAGACTGAGACCTGAAGAACGTGTTCCCGGCTGCAAACCTGGAAGCAGGTGTTTTTTGAGGCCAAAATCTGTTCGATTGATTTTAAAATTGCCTGTTCACAACCAGGACATTTCTTGCAACCGGAGGGGACTGCCATGACAGAGAATGTGGAGGTGGTTTGTTCCATCTGACAACAGTCAATGCCAGCACCAGTAGCTCTTTTGCCAAATTCCTTGAGAAACGAACCTTAACTGGTCCAAAATCACGACCACTTTGTGTGAGGACCAAAATGAGACCTTGCATGAAGAGTCTTCCTGTCCTACCTTTCATTGGAGTGAAAGGGGTTCGACCTCTGCCCTTGTACGCTTTGCCGATGACGTAGCCACCACCAAACCTCTTTGGAATCACGGTGTACATATCGGGAGACTTGCAGAATATGTCTGTGTCGTTGTCAACGCTGCAAATCTGGAAACAGAGCAATTGACGCTGTACTGGTGTCTTAGTGACAGTTTATATTTGTGTAGGTGTGTGTGATGTGGATAGAACTGCAATATTCACATCTTCTCCACAGTGAACGTTGACAAAATAATATGCAGGAAGGAGCCTTCTCGCACAAAAAGCTTGCCAAAGCAAGGGCGTCGATACACAAAATAAAATTATCAACTGTGTGAAGTTTGTTTTTGGTTTCTTGCACTTGCCTGCACACACCAATGGTAGTCAGCGGCATCATCGCAGCCTCTGACGGATTCATCGTCTCTGGCCTTGGTGTAGATGAGCATCAGCGGGAAGGCGACGCTCGTCAGGTGCTGCCCCGTGAACCGGACGCGAATACCGCCTCTGCAGAGGGGGAGGGATCCATGATTTGCGCTCACTCACTCACTCACTCACTCACTCACTCACTCACTCACTCACTCACTCACTCACTCACTCACCGATAAACCTCATAGACTAAACTTCAAAAGGGCTCAAAGCAACAGCTTGAAAAAAAAGAAAAAACCACTTCCAAAATGATTTTGCACTCGCAACAGAGAAGAAAGTTTGCAAATCGGACCCTTTGGCCAGATATCCAATTTCTGTGAAGTCGGTTCTTACTTGACGATTGTTCTTGCCCTTTGCCTGGAAGAGGCGTCTAGCACGGGGTTTTCCTTGTAGATGAAAGTTCTTTGCAGGTCGAAGTATTGGCCGCCACATTTGAGTTTGAGGGCGTATTCCTTGCCGACGTTGGCGTTCTGTGTCGGTGGCGTGAAGAATGCGTGGTGGCTCCCGTTGTTTCTGTACAAAGTGCATACAGCACATGATACTTGCAAGTGGAATCATCGCGGTGGCAAAGTGCTCTCTCACTGGGTTCCAATGTCCCTCGTTCGAACAGAAATACACTGGACGAGTGTCCTTTTTGTGTAAAGATAAAAGGAAAGGTGTAGAATCGCAAGGTATCGGGCACCTCGTAGACCCACTCATTGCACTCACTTGTTGCTGAAAGGCCGATCACCTCTCATCTCCTCGTACCCGCCCGGCTCCTGCAGAACGAGCTCGGGTTGGACGCCATCCAGATCAGCCTCGATCGACTTCACCAGAATCACGGTTCCCCCGGAGACGGGTCCGAACACCGGACCGCTGTACCCCCAGATCACACGCACAGAGTCCGGTGAAAACTGGAAATGCAAACCCAAAGCATACAGATGCTTGCGGAAGTTACATGTGCAGAAATTCCACTCCACAATAATGGGCGTGCCTCTAGAGGAAGTCTCAATGCCACGAGCGTCCTCAGAACCACAACAATTGAGACGTCTGTGTGACACAGCCTGCGGCTGGAATGGAATTTTTTGTGTCAATCCAATTTGAGAAGGACTGTTTGCCAAAATATAATCGAAAACCTTCGGGTATCGGGAACAGAGAAGAAATATTTGTGCTTCTTATCACGAGATTCTGAAACCGAGAACGACATATTTCACACTCAAGACGCATGAAAAGCGAAATGGCAGGTCTCGCAGCGTCCGCCTGCGGTCTGCACCGTCCATGGATGGTGAAGGAGGGGTGGCTGAACATGTCTCTTTGCCTATCTTTCATTGTTCATCTGCATGATGTTTAGGGCCCGCGAACTGATGACTCTCTTGAGATTGACTCAACTATACACACGCAGGTGCTTTAATCCATGGAGAACCCTGGTGTTGCAATGGGGAAGAGTGGTCGTGGTCAATTTTGGATCATTTTCACTTTGTGAAAATTGACCTGCCCAATTCAACCACTTTGCTGTTGCGTTTTGTCTCGCCGTGGCAAATGTGCGGTTTCTTTCAGTTTCTGTTCGTAGAGTCTGATCCTGACATTTCACTCAGAAACATAAGGGCACCTAACGGCTCCAGGAGCAGCGATTTCCATTCAAGCTTTTGTGCATGGCCTTCGATCTCCATTTTTCCTTGGCCCACCAGGGCCTTTCACATCATTTGAACAGCACTTTGTTTCTCTGTCTGCTTCAAGTCCGAAAAAAAACAGACGGTAAGATCGCAAAGCTCCATGGGTTCACATCTGCGGCTGAACCTCATTGAACACTTCTCTTTTGGAAACACCATCGACTGAGCAAGGCAAACACTCCTCGCGGTGTCGTTTGTCACTCACCTGGCATGACTCCACTGGCGACAGCCACAGTTGCAACAAAAGACACAACAAAACTGTTCTACTGTGGATCCACATGTTGCCTTTTCCGAGAGGATAAAACACTGCAGAAGGTTTGCGATTGAGAATCAGAATGTGCAAGCTCATCCTCGAGGTGTTGGTCGGTCACGATTGTTGATGATTTGTGTAGAAGGTTGACATCGTCTCAGAACGCGGTGTGGTATTGGATGAGACTTCTGTTCATGCTCTGGAAAGCACGTACCAAAATTCCAAAAGAATTCACTCTTGCAAAACGCGCTGAAAATACCGCAAGTGCTGAGGTGAAACAAGATGCAGGCAAAACGGTGCACACTGTTGCGGACCTCATGAAAGACATGCGCGGTTTGTTTTTTGGCTTCTTTTTTTGGCAAGATAAACTTGATGCAAACGCTGCAAAGTCCAGCACTTTCATGCGCTCCTACATGGTTGCATGGGAACAAAACAAAATGAATATTCAGGACTCTGTCCATTTTGATGCAGTCGTATTTGGACGCCAGTCAGTTTTCTCTGAAATAAAAGTGTATTTGTGTGTACGTGTGTGTGTGTGTGGCGTGTGTGTGCGTGCACGTGTGTTTTTGCAAGGCTTGCTTTCTATTTTGGATTTGATTCACCTTTTCTTTCAAAACATTTGATGTTTAACCAGCCGCACGATTTCATGCATGTTCGACAAACATTCTGCATCTTTTTTGAAAACTTCGTTTCAGCATGTTTTCAGAGTTCGTGAAGTTATCACTGCACGAAAGCGAATTGTTTGCTGAGACCATGAAGATGATTCGCCTGGCTGAGTTCGAAATACATCCCCATTTCTGTTTCTGCGTCAGGTGCGGCGATGAATGACTGCCTTGGCGAGAAACATCCACAAAACGTGGGACAACAAGGTCACCGAATGGATCTGTCCACAAGAACTCCTGTACAGGTGCAGGAACTGGAAATTCAATTTCAGAATCTCAACGACCACAAAGTTAGAACACTTATCTCAGTTATGCACAGCGTTTGAATCATGAGTGTTGTTGATCTATCAGAATGCAATTCAGGAACCAATTCTGTGCAGCATGTGTCTTGCATCCCTATCCTCTCCCCTTTGGGCCAATGACACAGGCAGGGTGTAGTTGGGGTTGCATGCAACATTTTCGGCACCTTCGGCGAAAAAAGAGAACGGAACTTCATGCCCGTGTGGACATTGAAGTTCCCATCCCACACACAGAGATTTGCTCTTGTGAATCCAAAGGCACGTTTGTCTTCAGTCAATCTCCATGCAGGCGACAAACAAACCAGAAAGGGGTGTGGCAGTCCCTGCTGTGGCAGTCCCTGCAGTCGCCTCTGTCATTGTTGCTAAAGAGGATATGAACACCGAAAATGTAACTCCTTTTCCGTCACAGAACTCTTTGCTCTATCGAAGACTGGAAAAGTCACAGTCTGATTTCAAATCATGCCAAAGCGAGGACAGCATGGTTCTTGCCTCACTAGTTTATGGAAAAAAAGAGAATTCCTCACAGACATTTCCCACCACAACTTAAAACACAATTGTGCCTTTTTTGGTCTTGCAAGGCTCCATCCAGGAAAGGTTCTTTTTCGGGAATACTCTAAAATCAACCCCCACCCAAACCAGAGCTGCATAATGCTGGAACTCCAAGCAGCAGAACCAGAGCCGAGCACTTCAGAGCAAAGATATATGTGTCCTACGTTCAAAACTCAAAATCTCAGCTTGGATCAGCGGAATGAGTGGAAAGGTCAGAATTGCCAAACCATTTGCTTTCCACCAAATTTTTCGTGCAAACTCATGCTCTGAAAATTCCGCTCAGTCATTGACGAAAAGACAACATTTGGTTTGGTATGTGATGCATTTTTTGTGCAAAATTCTTCGTGGCACGTTATTTTTACCTCCGAAAAATTCTCATTGTTATTGGTTCTTCACAGTTCTTCACAAACCTTTTGTTCACCCCAGTCTTGTTATTTTGGCAACATGACTTTCACACAATGTCCAGTGAAAGGCCAATTGAGCACCGCTGGCGGCGCAACCGGACTGGCGCACTGGACCAGCACAACCGAACCAGTGGAACCAAACCAGCAGAACCAGTGGAACCGAACTGGCGCACTGAACCAGCATAGCCAGACCAGTACACCAAGACCAGTGCCACCAGACCATTGGATCCAGAACTTTTTGTGCCAGTTTGGTTGTGCTAATCTTGTTGTACTGGTCTCGAAGGTCCAGTTGCACTGGTCTGGTTCCCCTGATTCATTTCAACTCGTTCAGTTCAACTGCTCCAGTTCTGTTGGTCTTGTTGCAATGGTCTGGTTGCAGTCCGATGTACGAGGCGACCTCAACAAGTTTTGCGAAAAGTACCAAAATATGATTTATGGTTTGGAATTTTTCCATGATTTTTTCAACATTCCTGGGGGAAAGGATGGTCTGTCATCACACAAGTTTGTAGCCGGCTGTCATTGCTATGACCCACTTTGTCAAGAGGTGTATTTGGGGTCATGCCGACTGGTTGAGCGAACTGTTAGCAGTTGGAGATTCCAAGGTATTTCATGCAGTTTTGAGTGCTTTTTCCTTGCTGGAAAATGGCTCAAGTTAGGCGAGAACAAAGGATTGCCATCCGCATGTTGGCAGGCATACAGTTGACTGCCAAGCAAATCCAGAGGTGACTCCAGACCATGCACCAAGCGTGGGCATATTCGCTGTCGACTGTTCACCGCTAGATGGCCAGGTTTGCGTCTGGAAACACCAAAACCAATGACCACAGGCACAGTGGGAGACCTTCCAAAATCACTCCTCAGTTGCTGCACGACCTCCAAACCATCCTGGCTCATGAACCAAAGTCCAGTTTGCAGCAGTTGTCCCGTGAAACTGGCATCAGCGTCAGCACTGTCCATTGAGCTTTGTGTCAAAGGTTGTGTTGGAAGCAATGTCCTGCCCATTGGATTCCACATTTCCTGATGGATCCTCAATGCCTGCAGGACTCTGTTGCAGATGAGGGCCAACAACAGGGATTTCCTGTCATCAATCATCACCATGGATGAGTCATGGTCCTTCTGCTATGACCCCCTGTCCCGTCAAGGAAGCTATGAATGGGTTACTCCTGGTGCTCCCAGACCCCAAATTGCACGCATTGAAAGAGCCACAGTGAAGGTGATGCTGTCCATTTGGTGGGATTGTGACGGCGGCATCATGCAAAAGTTCATTCCAGATGGGCATGGGATCAATGCCCAACTGCACTTGGAAATGATCAGGGAGCTGAGAGAGAAAATCAGGCGCAGGCGTCCTGTGAGATGGGCTTGTCAAAACTGGCGAATCCAGCAAGACAATGGTGTTGTTGCGTGCTTCATGTTTGCTCACCTTTAGCACGAAGAAATTTGGTGACACGTGCGATTTGCTTCCTGTTTTGAAAGCCAGACGCAATTATTTTCTTTGTGTATATCATCACGACACCAGTTCGAAAAGACAAAGTGTCAAGCAAGCCGTGAGTCAAACAGTGGATCCACACAAGATTCTGGACCGAACGAATCCCGATGGAGGGGGTGGCTTGGGTCCAGCAAGGAAATTCACAATCGCAGGGAGGTCTCAGCCAAATATCCGAAGGACCGTTGGCGATTCGGTCCTTTGGCACACCATGCAGGTGCCGCACTGAGAGTCATCAAGTCGGAATGAGGTGACCTGAAACCTGAGGACAGTCCTCCTTTCCCTCATGAACAAAACCATCAGATCTGGAAACGATTTTGCAACAGGGAGGCTCTTTCACTGACAGAAGTGTCCACATTTCTGTTCTTGCCATCCAGCTACAAACACGACGATTTGTCTCCACATTCAGACTTCAACGACAGTTGTTCTGCAGACAAAAAACAGTTCCCAATACAGCATCTGTTGGACCCCCTCCCCCCAAAAAATGGTTTCGATATCTCAGAATTTTAGCAGGCAGTCTCACAGCAAAGACTTGTTGCCTTGCAAACAAAAAGTGGAATCCCTTGGATTCCTGTTCAAGAAAATAAGGCTCAAATTGCTTGAAGACCCTTCCAAAAAATGGAGTTGCGTCTGAAAGCTACGTGTTACGAGTACGTGTGCATTTTACGGCTACGGAAGGTGCACGCGTGGTGCTGAAACTCGACAATGAAACATGTTTTCCCTTTTCTGGGTGTCAGAGTGAATTCTGAACCAGACAATTCACGCTGAATGATTGAAAATGACAAGACACTTTTGTTGATTGTGGGAAGCTTCCTTGATGCTCGACTGCTTTTCCGTGATCAAACACATTTGGACAATTTCATCTTCATAACAACAACTTACCTTCAGACGTATTTCTGCAGGTTGAGTAATTTCCAAGATCAGAGCACACGCAAGATCAACTTGATAATTCTTTTCCAAAAGCATTTGAAGATGATTGATAAAATCGCCCGTTCTTCTTTCGCGTTTGTGTGGACACTGTTCATAACCAAACAAATACGCAGTTGGACTGGGCGTTGGTCGAAGGTCCAAGCTGGGCTTTGAACCCTATGGCTCCTGCCCAATGGCTGGCTGACTTTTTCGCAGCCCAGTCCGGGTTAAAGCTGCAGGAAAGCCGTCTTTGCTTGATCAAGGTGTTTCCACAAACTTGTCATTGTCTGGTTCATGTGAGGGATGCTTGCTTTGTCTCTTGGTTGTGTCTAACAAGCGAAGAGCACCATCGCAGGAGATAACCTGGTGCAATGACATGTGTGTGGCTCCCTGGAAGGAATATCAAAGGATTCATTCCGGCTGAGTTTTCTGATGATGCTCATGAGCTTCTGTTGACTCTGCCAGGAGCTACAAATCACAGTTGGAGCCAAAGGTCGCAACAGAAAAGCATTTTCGCGAGACCCAACACAGTTGGCTCTGTTGTTCACTTCTGCAAACGTGATGACCTACCTCTGCCCTTTTGTCGCACAACAAGGAGGGTCAAAATGATCCGAAAAAAGCCCACCAGAAAGCAACAAACAGACCACACTTGCTCTTGAGAAGATTTACCTTTTCATTGAAAAAGATCATCTGAAGAGTTTTCATTTTGTCCTCAATTTTAAGACCTTTCTTTTGTAGTTGTGGATAGAAAACAGTTCCAGTGACAAACCCCCAAAATCTTTTTGCGGTGAAGCTGTGAGGTCAAAAATTCTTTTGGATGGTCAGTCAAGAAATCTGAGCCACAGGTGTCCGCAACATTCACGACACCAAGACCTGAAGAGCCCTGACGCAAGAGACAAGATCCATGTTGGACAGGTGGTGTGAGATTTAGCATGTGGGTGCGACGGACAAGGGTACGTCAAAAATCAGACTCAGGACTGTCATGAAACAAGCGTGCACTCCTTGGTCACACTTTGGATTTGTTTGTGTGGAGTTCTTCGTTGTGCTGGTCGAGTGTCTTCTCTGTGGCTGTCTCCTCATTCTGGATTTTGAGGTTTGGAATTCATTTGTCAGAAAAGAATGATTTGTTTCAACAGCAGGTGGTAACAACTCAAGAATGTAACAAAGTGCATGGATAAAGAAAAAAAATTCACTTGCGCTGTTCGTGATGTGATTTGGTGGGTCTGACGCACCCAGCCACTTTTTCAAAAAAGAAGAATTGCTTGGAAAGTGCACACTTGAGTGGTTGGTACAACGACAAACATCTTCAGATGTCAACGTTCAGCAAAGAAAGCGTGACATTGAGTGGTGTTGTCTATGTTTGCAAGCAAAAAGGAAAGATGGTTCATAAATCTTCTGGAAATTTTGCCCCGTCACTTAGAATTCTTCAAATGCCCAAACGAAACTCTTGTTGGAACAGCTCTGACCTCTGCATCCCGAATCGAACACCCGTCTGAATCGTCTGCTGCAGAGAAATGTTGAAAATTTTGACTTCATCAGAAATTTTGCTTTTTTGGAAACTTTGCCTGAATGTGTGTTGGGAAAAAGTCAAAATTTTAGTTGTTTGTGAACCGTACCTATGGGGTGAATAACACCACAACGTATCGATTGTCATCCTCCTGACCCTGACTCACAGAGGATGCGTAGTTAATTTCTGTCGTTGAGGGCTTTGCGGGATTGACTCTTACTCCACGAACCTCGGTCACTATGGATTTAGCCGACTGTTTCTTTTGTCAAATGAAATTCAATGAAGTGGAGTTTGGTTCATTGCCACAGCAAAGAAACAAACTCCTTGCAATAGCAACCAGAAACACGAAGCAAGACACCAATTCGGTTGACATCGTCACACAAAGTGCAAAACCAAGACTTGGGAGTTGAAGAATTGATGATTGTGGGCAGTTCAAATCCAGAACTTTGAGGAGCTTGTTGCCAAAACAGAAGCCTGGGTTCGACTTCCGGCGGAAGAGTCCTCTGCAGGACGTGGCAGGTTTTGACAAGTTTTCGTGCATTGATTCACCTTGAGAACAATGTGCACCAACCCACGCTTTGCACCAAGGTCATCGATGAGCTTTTCGGAAAAGCAGGGCAAAAAGGTCAAGACTTCGCAAAGGCAGAAAATTTGTTTCCGGGGCAAGATTTTGCCCTTTCGTGATGTCGTGGGTGTTTTTTCGACCGATTTTGATGCGAGGACAGCATTTTTGCTTGTTGGTCGCCACCAGCAAAACAATCTTCAGGTGGACAACGCTCATGTTCAGCACTGGGTCAACTGCTTGAAGCTACAACAGAGGGTTCACCACGGAAAAGTCAGGTCCGTGAAACGTCTCAGACAGACTTCATCCATTGGGAAACCACATTTTCTCTCTTGTTCTTGTTACAAAGAGATTTCTTGAGATCTGGTGTTCTGTAAAATCCATTTTCTGCATCCACTCGCTTTTGTGCTGACAATGTCTTTTCTTGCGTTGTTACCAAAGGAAGACGAGAAAAAGATAATTGAAACTGACATCCTCAGTTGTCCAGAAGTTGAACAGGAGACCGGGCGAATTCAGATTCCACAGACTGCTTCTCATGGGACCATTTTGATGGTTTCCTTTGTCGCCCAGACCAATTCAGTTTGGTCAGCATGGATATTTTTAATGATGATCCATGAAAAACAAATTTCTCTGCGTCTCAGATATCTGTTTCTGCACCCAGATGGAGAAGATAAGCACGAGGTAGGTTCCGAAACGGTAGAGATGAGTCTAATTTGGCATTCCAGGTCAAAGGCAGCATTGCGGTGTGTCACAGCTGCAACTTGCGTGTTGCCAAACACCTGATGGAGGTGCAGGGCAAAAGACAATTTGTGAGTTACACTCGACTGAAGGTACTCGTATGTCATTCAGAAATACGTTACACGACACTGACGAAAACTCCAGCAGATCCAGGCGGCCAGAAGCCCGGAGCACCCTCACTCTAAATAGCTCAGTTTTTTGGGAGAACAGGGAACAACAACATCGTCCTGTGTCTCTCCGGAAACATGCAGGACAAAACCATGAGGCAAAGCGATGGGGAAAAAAACTGGAAGGCAAAACAGGCACCGTGCAATGCTGATGTTTTTGGATTCAGGAATTTGCAGTCTTGACACTGAAAAGAGCAACCAAGAGATCCCACTGAAGCCAAGAAGACGGTGAAAAAGGCAGGCTTCCTGGCGCAGATTGTCCCTCCCTGGGGACGAGACCGCTGAAAGTAAGAAAGACCTGCATTATGCGGGGCAAACCACCTCCAAAAAGTTGAAGCAGAAACAAATTGTCACTTCAAAACCTTTCACACGGTGTTAACGACAGAAGGAAATCGTTTCCCAGTCGACCGGTACTGTTCCTTTGACCAACCCCCTGCAGAAAGGTGATGCTTTTCCTTGGAATGCTGACCGTTGAAAGGAAATGGAGCTGTTCACCCCACGTCTGCTCCACCAGCACCAGCATCACCATGGATGCAGATCTTGATCTGTTCAACACGAGGGTGTGTCAAAACGTGCCTGACACGAGCATGATTTTTGCGACCAAACGTGTTACTTTGTCCGACTTTTGAAAATGATCGTGGTGAGAACTTTTTGGTACGTCTTGGCACAAACGAGAGCAGTGGAGTCATCGAGGGGCAGAGGACGGGCAAGTTGTGATTTGGTTTGAGAACACAATAGCGTTCGTTCGGAAGGAAGGAAAAATCTCTTTGTTTCTGGAAGTGTGTTTTCAGAAAAGTCGTGTCTTGTGCAAGAAAGTTGATCGTGTTTGGTTGTTTGCAGGATGGTCAGGAATGGAGATGTGGACATGCCACAGGAGCGGTCGGAGGAAACGACTCCACATTGTTGTGTCGCTCGTGCTGCGCAGTTTGCTTTCTGAAAAGCACACGGAAGAGTGAGAGAGTTGAATGGGCTACTGTCGTCAACGTTTGTTTTGGGAACGTGGGGCGGAATATTTTGGTCATTTGATCAGCAAAAAGCCAACCACTCTTCTGCTTTGCGCTTGAGGTTGGCACCGAAGGGGACTCCCAGTGAAGGAGAGCTGGAGTCTTCCGCCCGCCCAGGGTCCGCCTGGTTGGTCTCGCACTCGCACTTTGACGGGAGGGGCGAGGTTCGGCAGAGGGGAAGCCAGTGTGGAAGGTGTCTGGCCACGGCTTTATTGTCCCCCTATTTGTGTTGTCATCCTGAGACAACACAGCTACACATTCATTGCCATCCGTGGGCATTGGACTCAATGTTGAATTCAGAGGTTGTCAGGTTGAAATCGACGTCAGTTGCGACGGGCCACTCTTGGTTTTCTTTTTTACTTTTTTCTTGGTTCTTAGTACACAAAGGTCACGCTGACATTTTCCCACACAAGTGTCAGTGTGACATTTCTGGCTGGGAAAGGAACGGTGAGAAAAAGGAAATATGAGCTGCTTTGTGTGCAACATGGGCATTCTGGAAAACATTTACAAGTGCCACCCAAAAGTTGAGCTCCTTTTTGCTTGGACTCTTTGACATCTGAAAACACGATCTGCAGGGTTGGCGGTTGCGCTTTGTCTGTCTGTCTGTCTGTCTGTCTGTCTGTCTGTCTGTCTGTCTGTCTGTCTGTCTGTCTGTCTGTCTGTCTGTCTGTCTGTCTGTCTGTCTGTCTGTCTGTCTGTC
>JAAUXT010015388.1_pt1:0-10000 | contig 12131 bp, 15 predicted proteins | sample 7278171 | NCBI WGS metagenome assembly JAAUXT01 (sample SAMN14350112, study PRJNA611818) | marine sediment metagenome | isolation source: surface marine sediment (1.8m) | place: French Polynesia: Moorea | collected 2018-08
GAAGAAAAAAATGATAACATATGCAACGTGTAAAGCACCCCTAAGGGTGTCTGGACCCACTGTGATTCCAGTCTGTGATCACTGGAACAGGGGTAAAACGGAGGTTTTGTCCGCCCAAGATGGACGGATGGGGATACAGGGGCAAACCAATATCAGACCGCTATCGCGGCTGATAATTATTGAGCACTACAAAAACAAGACATCGACTGTTTTGTATGTTCTGCACGCGTGTATTTACACAGTCATCGATTCCTTGACAGTGAACAGAAATACATGTACACCCGTTCGTTCACTGTTGACAGACTTCGAGCGGATCCAGGATTGGAATCCCGTTTGAGATGGGCTCACTTCGCGTTCAGCCATGCGTGCAGGGCCCTATCCTTTCACTGGTTCGCAGGGTGGGTGTCAAAATGATTCGTCGGACGAGGGTCATGACCTTGACTTCACAATCTGCACAACGCAGAAACAGCAAAACAAAGTCGCCTGCAAACAGTGCAAAAGCGGGCAGCGTTGGATCTGACCCGCCCGATGTTACGGGATCTGCTGGAGCACAAGAGCGTTCCTTCTCCGCAGGTTCATCGTGACCTTGCGCCGCCCAGGGTCAACGACCAACGCTTTTGATGAGCTCATATTAATGTGCTCGTAATCAGAATGAGATGTCTCCAGAGCTGGATCATGGCGCACCATGCATGGCTACAAAGGTGTGTCGGGGAGTCAGGGGCCTGGATGGCTGGTTGAGTTTTGATGACGGTCCTTTGGTTTGCCCTGAAAAAGACTCTTCTTCCAGATCCGTGTTCAAGAGCGTGCAGGAATTTTCAATAGATAGGTTCGGCAAACAGAACGTACGCGCAAAAACGTAGACGTAGACGTAGACTGAAGGTAGATGCCCCTCGCGTGATGTCATAACATAGGATTTCGCGCCATCTGCACTACGCAGGAACGTAGAAATCGCAACTTGTACGTCTGCTGTTTTCGTAGCTATTTTGTGAAGAAACATGAGTCAAAAAGTAAGTAATTTGGAAGTATTTGGAAGGAGTATCATGTGTAGAAGGGTTTGTGCAAGTTTGAAGGATGTGTGTGATATTTTCACTGCACAAAATCAAGTCGAAGTGGGCGAAGCAGGCAGCACAGAAATCGATTGCAGGCATCACAAATGACAACTTTTTTTTTGACAGCTGTCAACATCTGTTTTCTTGTGTTTGCAGGAGGTCGAAGATGAAACAAAACAACCAAAGGCAAGTACAACTGTACTGTTCTCAGAGAGGGATATTTCAAAGTTTTCTGTCCAGTTGGTTTTGGAGGAAGTGCAAGTCGAGACGCAAGACAGTGATGACACAGTGGACTTGCTCGCAAATGAAACTTTGGCCAAAACTGGAGAATTGGTCGCATTTTGCGTTGCACTGGCAAAAGTAATTTCTTCAGGACAGCTGTGTGATGCAAATGTACTCAAAGCTAACCAAGCAGTGCACAGATGCATTCAACAATTTGAGGAATTTGCCACTCTTAGAAGGACGTAGTGAGGCCTGCAAAAAGTGCATGTATCCATGTGTTTGGCAGCTGGTGTTCAATGATCATCGCGATACCTGCTTGATCAACGAGGTGCTCACGGAAGACCCATACGGAAAAGCTGACCCCAACGCCGTATGGGACAAGATTGCATCGTCACTGCTGGTGTTGTTCCAAAAGGAGATCCCCGATCTGAAGGTGGTTCTTCCTCGGACAGTGCGTGACAGAATGACCCTACTGCTGACTCACTTCAAGAGCAACGACAGAAGAAAGCTTAGCAGGTTTGCTTCCAAAAATGTGGCACAGCTTTGAAGGTTGCACACTTGTTGAGATGGGCTGCATCACATACAAGAATTCTTGTTTATTTTTCAGGTCTGGTACGGAAGAGTATGTGACCCAAAAGGTCAAAGATTTGCAAGAGATTTGGGATCTGAGGGAGGAAGGGGACAGGATGAAGCACGAGCGCACTGTGGCTGCTAAAGCATCACGCATCGTCAGGAAGTGCCCCGGTGTTGAACTTGTTGATGCACGCCTGGCCAAGATGCGAGAAGGTTTGTCTACATCAATCACATAATTGTGCAGCTGCGATGCTGCTGTATCTGCTGTGTGATACCTACTTTGCAATTTTGCTGTTTTCAGTCCAGGCGAGCACATCTACAGCGGATGATTCCAGCAGTAGCACCAGCGGTGACAGTGATGTTGTAGCAGAGCCGAAGGGCAAAGAGAAATGTGAGTGCATGAAAGACAAAGCGGACTCAGTGTTTGTTTTGGTAACAAGACATAATTATTTCTATGAGTAACAACAACAAATGCACATGACTTTGACACACAGGGGAAGAGTGGGTTCCGGAAGAGGACTGGCTCCCAGATCCTGAGTGTTACGTTTATCGTGTGGATCCTCCTCCCCCACTCAAGTGTATTTGTAAAAAATAAGTAAGGATCTCTTTTAGGGCATCACATGTGTTGACATAAAAGAATAAGTTCGCATAACATGAATCACAGTAATTGTTTTTTGCAGCATCCAGGGTGACTGCAAACCAATGATTTTCAGAGCTGACAAAATGCTTTGAACAATGGACACATCTCGAACACCTGCGAGAAATGCGTCATCTGGATCTACAGGAACATCAACTCAAGCTTGATGAAGAAAGAATGCATTTGCAACAAGCGCAGCAGGCACAATGCAATGCCCAACAAGAGCAGTATGGTAATGGTGCGGTGTACATTGAAGGTGCTCACGTTTGCAGAGATGTCCCCCCCCAGTGAGTGGTAAAAACGCATTTCGGTATTCTCGACTCGTGAGGTGGAGCAGGTGTGCTGCCTGCAATGGTTCTGTTATTGTTGTTGTTCAGAGTTTGGAAATGTTTTGACATTTGTTTTCGACATTTGTTACTTGTTGCGTTGAACTCTTGTGAGTCATGTTGAGTGTTAAAAATAAATAAAGAAGTTGTTCACATCAGGTATTGCTCCAGTGTTGGTGGTTTGACTCCAAAGTACTGGGAAATTTCTGACCCATACAAGCAAGTGTGACAGTTTGCCAGAAGTGTCGCCACATTGAAGTAGTCCCTGATGGGCTGCAAGAACAGCTTCTGGTTGGGGTAGAAATTTACAAATGCGAAAAGAGTTTTGACTTTGGCAAACCCCCATTCTACAGAGATGCGAACTGCGCTCATCATTTTGGTTGAATGACAACTGTTTGGGTCCCAACTGACCTCTGAAAGGAGTGACAAGCCAAGGTCTGTTGGCATAACCACCATCACCAAAAAGAGCCAATTGATGTCCATTGAGTGTCAGAGTTTGCAGCTCAGCATCGATTCCGCTGTCGCGATACATCCCCGCATCGTTTCTGCGACCCAGAAATGGCCCAAAACAGTGTGCGATGATGCCATTGGGGAGCATAACATGTTGATATTTGACCACATGACATCGTTTCTGACCAGAGAAGAGTTCTTCTTGACCATGGGAAGGCCTACAGACACGATCTGTCGTTCCATCAATGAAACCAAAGACATTTGACAAAGCAGCACCCTTGTTCAAAACAGCTTGACAGTATTTGGCATGATCATCCCAATGATGTTGCAGGCTGCTCAGTTTGTCTTTGTGGGTATCACATAGGAACTCCAGCATTGCGTTTACAATTTCACTCAACTCACTTTTCAAGCATCCAAATTGTGGAATCAGATTGCACAAGCGATTTGGGTATGCAAGACATCTCAGCAGAATACAGAGGCCTTCCACACCTGTCCATGTGACCCTGGTTGACCCATACATGCGGTCAGGAATTTTGAGCAAAGTGCACAAGCGTGGGATATCTTTCTTCTCAAAGCGAAAGAATTTTCTGAATTCGGTTGGTCCAATTGCATCAATGTTGAAACATTGGTATTTCTTGTGCTCTGATTGATGTTCAGAGGAACACAAGGTATCAATTGCAAAAAAAGCCAAAAGCTCATCATCTGACTGAACACCATCTGTCAGTACTGCCAACATAACATAGTCTTCAGCTATCAGTTCTTCCGTGTCCATATTGCCATCCAGAAAAGCGTGAGCCACTACATAAATGAAGAGAAACAACTTTATTTGTGGGCATCACACATATTCAGTGCATGCCATTCAGTTTTACAGGACAGCTGAAAATATGTGTTGTTATGATGCGTGCTGCACCATCATGAATATAGTACCACTCATACAAATCATTCAGTTCCCATTTTTTCTGGAGTTTGTTGAAAGCACATTTCTTTAAGCTGTCTATTTTACACTTGAAATCCCGTTTCAGATCAAGAGCGTACTGCAGTTGTGCAGCCTGATCCAACAACACAAACTCTTCAGTGTTGTATGGATAGAAATCGAAATCTTCCAAATAATGTGGTCCAAGGAACATCTCGTCTTCACTGTTGTCATGCACATTCATAACTAGCAAGAAGAACAGAACAGCAAAAATACAAACTCAGCATGCAATCACAACAATATGATTGAAAGAGTCAGTTCTTCTGCAGGCTGCACATGTTTCAGACAAAAAAGTGTCTGGATAAACAGTCAAAGAACAAAGTACAAAGTGTCCTCACCGTGTGGACAAAAAACGTCCGCACAACATAACAAATGGTCACAGACAATTGTTAACACAGAAGGTCAGTCACAAATGATGAATGTCCGCGCTCGGTGGGGCAATTGCGCACACAGAAGGTCACAAAAATGCTCAGTTATGAATCTTTTCCATGTGATGCTTCCTTGCTTGGTAATGACAAAAGAGCTCGTCACACTGCGAACACTTGATCTGCTTGTCTTTGTGGACCTTGGAATGATACCCAAGTTGCCTTCGAGTTTTGAATTTTTTGCCACAGTCTGCGCAAACAAACATCTCGCTGTGTTTCACATGTACATGAACTTGCCTTTCATGATGCAGCAGGTCTGCAGGACGCACATATCTTTTTTCACACAATGCACACACATTTGAAGTGGCTTCTGTACTGTGTTGAACAGCATGACAGTCTCGAGTTGACATGTGTTTGAAGACTTTCTTGCAAGTTGCGCATTCGTAACGTTTCAGCATATGAGTCTGGGCATGTGCTAGCATGATGGAATGCATGACAAAAACCTCCAAACAGTGAGTGAAATGACATGGCACTTTCTTGTGAACACGCAGGCAGTGAGCCTTCACTGTATGCTGGTAGCGGAAACACTTGTCACAATCATGACACTGGAAGTTCCGCCTTACATAACGTTTTGGCTGACAAGCATAATGTGCGGGGTGCGAACGATGACGACGTTTCTTTGATTTTTTTTGTGTTTTGTCAAGATACACACCATCCTGCAAGAAACTTGCACAATCAGTCAACTTGACACCACAGCTGCACAACTCAAACACTGGATTTCCATCTGGAAACAAGTCAACAGCATGCGCATCTGTAACACAAGTAATCGCATCATCTCCCAAATCTTCAATCTCAACACACCCATTTGTAGGCGCCACGCCCCCTGCTTTGTCCATGAATGGCACACCTGCTTGGTCGGATTTGTCACAACTGTCCTCATATGCGAATGGCAAAGGCTCCACAACCTCATCACTCAGGTCACTGACAAAATCCTCGTCACAACTGTCCTCATATGCAAAAGGCAAAGGCTCCACAACCTCATCACTCAAGTCACTGCCAAAATCCTCATCATCAAACAAGTCTTCATTGACAACGCAATCATGGTGCACAAAAACACACACAGAAACCGCTTCATCTTCGTCAGATGAACAAGGCACACCCTTCACTGTTTCATCAACATGTAGCCCTGTGTCAGACTCATCATTGCTCTCCTGTTCTGTAGGCATCACACTGCCTTCCACTGTACCTGGTACGTCAACAACACCTTCAGCTTCAGTAGTTGCAGGCATCACAATTTCCATGGCATGATCACCAGACTCACGATTCTTGTCACCATGTGCGATTTGTGCTTCTTGCACTTGACTTTCTAACCAGCAACCTTCGCAATTCTTGTCTTCACACACCTCACTTCGCTGCACCTCGGAATCGACTTCACAAACTTTGGATACTTTGACAGGTAATGACTCTGAATCACAAAACCCTTGCACGAGTGAACCTTTGTACGTGACAGGTTGGATTGTACCATTAGCCATTTGAGCAAACCGCAGAGGAACCAAAACCAGGTCTTGAGTTGATGTTGTCCACACACTTTCACGCGAAAACAAACTGAGGTGGGCCAAACATTTGTGGCTGACAAGATGCAGTGTGACAGGATCATTGATCACATCACCTCTGACAACACCATTGACAATGTCATGCAGCTTTGTGTACCTTGACCCAACAAACTTGTTACGCTGACGGTTCCATGCCCTTGAATTGAAATCATTTCGATCCACAGCAAAGTCAGCCAAACGCTTCCTGAGAGCGTGTTCATCTTCAATTGTGGGTGCGTTCAGCTCACCGTGTAATGTACAGTGGAGTATGATGTCTTCACATTGTACTCGCAGCACTTGCACAGCTGCAGACCTCGGCTTTCCAAGTCTTCGTCACTGCGGATGTGCTCATCGATGGGATATTTGTCAATGGCCCGAAAAGGCAGCATCTGAAGTGCAACAAACTGAACATAAGGAAATGATACCTATGCAAACACAAACAGAAATAAAGCATGTGTACAAATGTCTAATTTCCTGATGTGCAGCCTGCAAAAGAACAATGCATTTCATCTTCACACTCTTTGTTGACAATTACTTACTGCCTTCTCTTGTCGCAGACACGTCGAAGGTCGCAGTCACATCACCCGCATGTTGCAGACACGTCCAAGGTCGCAGTCACGTTGCACGCACATCGCAGACACATCCTGTGCAAGGAAGCAGACAATGTACAAAATGCCAACACAAAACACTTTTTATGTTACTCACACTGAACACTTCAACGCTGAAATTGCCTGAGTCGAGAGTCGCAGCACACACATGTTCACTGGTCCCCCCGGCACACCTCTTTCCACATGACATGGCTTCAAATGATAACTCACTTGTTCTTGCAAGTCGACACACTTCACGGAGCCAGGAGTACCGATGACAGCTACAGTAGATGTACATGCGCCACCACTGAAAACAAAGCGGCATACCAGAAATGTGATGTGATGCCTGCAAACATGAACCCCCCCCAAACCATCACTTTCACTGGCCACCATTACCCACCAATACTGCATGAAATTGAAAGCCATTTGGCACAAATGTAGACAGTACCTTCCCCCTTATAAACAAATCCTCTTTGTTTGGTTTGACCCATGCTTGTGCATGTCTGACCAATTTTTGGGTCCATCGACGAACTTTTGCCTTCCGTGAAACAACTATTGTATTATGATTTTGGCCAAGTAAATGTGCATGGAAATCAACCAAATTTGCACAGAACATAGCTTGTATGTGTCCCCCCTCAGAAAACGTGCCACCCTTTCAGTGTGACCCATCATTTGGACTCCCCCCCACCTTTCGATCATCGAACAGTTCGTCGAAACGCGTGAAATGACCATTGTATCGTGATTTTGGCCAAGTAAATGTGCATGGAAATGAACCAAATTTGGACAGAACATAGCTTGTATGTGTCCCCCCTCAGAAAACTTGCCACCCTTTAAGTGTGACCCATAGTTTGGACTCCCCACCCACCTTTCGATCATCAAACATTTCATCAAAATGCATGAAACGACCATTGTATCTCAATTTTCACATACCAAAACTGAACAGAAATGAAAGCCATTTGACATGGACATGTACCCAGTGTGTGGCCTTCAAACTACCATGAGCAACATTGGTTTCCACACCTTGTGTGAGCAGCATGCATGATTTTCGACACACTTGGTCCCCCCCCCAAAGCCGACTCCTCCAAAACGTGCATAAATCCTGTCGGAGCCACACATTTCCTTTACAAAACAAAAGATCCACTACTTGTGATGCCCACAAAACTCAAAATTCAACACGGTTGGACAAATAAAGCCAAATTACGATGAAATTTCTGTGCAGCCTTCAACTAGATCTAAGTCGACTTGACTCGAGTCCCGCTTCAACCCCCGAATCTCGCAAGTTTCACCGATTTCCTCTGGGATTTTTGCTTCATTTCGTGTCTCAACCCTTTATGCAGAAAACTGGTACAAAAATATTTCAGAAACAACACTTGGGACCGCATACCAAGACATTTTCTGCGTGAAAACTTACAAGTTGTTGACGCTGCCATTCTTCACTCCTGACTGCAGAATTGGACAAGCGCTCATGGTGAAAACAGTCAAATTCTGCACCGGTGCATCGGGCAAGAGGCGTGCGGTATGTTACGTCTCTGTTCTACGTTTCGTGTGTTGCCAAATGTTCTTTTGCGGGCATCATGTGTATGTGCACGTAGACGCAGCAATGTACGTCTACGTCTACGTGCACGTACAACGCTGCTGAACCTCTCCAATGGGGAGTTTTAGCAACATGCTCCATAGCCGCAACATGTACACGTTATGCATAGCTTACAGACACAACTCCCCTTTTCTGGAAGAGTCCACTTGATTTTCTTGAGTCAGAAACCAGCAGAACAATGTGTAGAATCTCTGTTTTCTGCAAATTATCCAGTATCAAAAGGGCTCTCATCAAGTTTGGTTTCAATGTGATTTGTGTTTTCACTTCTGTGGATCAATCCAGAAAAAGGGGAGTTGTGTCTGCAGGCTACGTGTTACGTGTACATGTTGCGGCTACGGAGCGTGTTGCTAAAAAGAGCCTTATGACACAAATCAGGGTTCCATCCAAACATTTTGCTTGTGTTTGACAATAAACACCCTGGAGAGGACAGACCCAGATCCTGCCTGGAACTGCAACCAGATCGCCACCCCAATAAATGGGGTGGATGGTCCGGTTGTGAGGAGAGAAATGACGCCACCAGAACCAAGACCAGTTCTGGTCAGCGCCCACGAAACGCGGTGCACTTTGACCTTGGCAATGAAGTGAACACTCACAAACAGGCCCTGGACATAAACCACGAACGAACACTTGTCCTTGTGACTGACAGTTCAGAGGCAGACTCTCGAGATACGAGCGCGTACTGACGAGAAGAGCTGATAACGGAAACAGTGTACGAGCACACGGGTTTGCTTCTGCAAAACTGAGACACGAGTGCACGCACTTGAGACAAACTCGATTCGTTTGCAGTCGAGATGAGGGCAGCGTGTTCATGAGAATGCGATTTTGCCATCAGAATCCGCGTCTTTTCAGGGATTTCGGAAAACAAAGTTCTGATTTCCTCAAAAATGTCACCCAGTCCAAATTTGACGATTAGGTTCCGCATTCGCCATCCACTCGGATGTGTTTTGATCAGGTCAACGTCAACATGCCAGAACACGGAATGTTTGGAGAACAAATAGGAATGTGTGTTTGTGGAGTCTGACTGAAAGTTTTCTCTCAGCAACCGTTTCAGCTGAACTGAACATGATTTTCCTGAAGACTGCACGAGAACTCAAAACACATCCTGCGGAAGAAAATCGTGCTGTGTGGACATGAAAAGGACAACGTCTATTTTGGAGAACTACAATTTCCACAATTCAACTCCACTCAGTTCAACTTACGAGTACGCGACTGGGTTTGCTCCAAGGAGTGGATCGAGGATCGGGGGCGTGTGAGGTCAACTCATCCCGCCCCGCCCCCCCCCCCCATGCAGCTCCGGAAAGTTGCAACAAGTGTGAAGCTGGACCTGTCATCCAATGCTCGCACAGTCACGTTCATTTCCACGAGGCAAATCACCAGTACGAGTACACTTTCACGCAGTGCCACGGCCACTTTACCTTGTCCCCCTCCTGGACCTGCACGATGACCTCCCCATTGGTCGGGTTGACCGTCGGAAACGTCTTCCCGCTCGCAGAGTTCACCCACTCGTTGTTGATAAACAACTGCAAACAAGAAGTACAGTGTGAACGGAGTGAGCACACGTGCACAGGGCCTGTTGCAAACAAGAACAACCTCCGGTGCAGACACACGCCGACTCTGCAGCCTTCCTGATAC
>JAAUXT010082365.1_pt1 | contig 12131 bp, 13 predicted proteins | sample 7278171 | NCBI WGS metagenome assembly JAAUXT01 (sample SAMN14350112, study PRJNA611818) | marine sediment metagenome | isolation source: surface marine sediment (1.8m) | place: French Polynesia: Moorea | collected 2018-08
CAAATCAGAGCAAGCCAAATCAGAGCAAGCCAAATCAGAGCAAGTGAAATTTCCTCAAATCACCGCGAGCTCCATGGAGCTATTTTTTGACGTCAAAGACTGGTCTGGACCATTTTTTGACTCACACCAATTGGGCGTCAGGTTAAATTTTGACGTCGACGTCAAGAAAGCTGCAGTCGACGTCAAAAAACATGATGACGTCACCTACGTGAAAACCCCTTTCGTTGTCGCACCATGCACACGGCTTTTGGTGAGGCATACAGCGGGCTGTGCCCTACCATGGAGAAACTCTATATTTCTAGCACGTCGTACAAGGTGTTGGCAACACGTCGTACAGGTCTGGGTGTTGTGTCGTGACGCACTGAGTGGAGACTCGTTCCGTTTTGCCAATAAACTGATCACGCAAAGTGTCGGTCGAGATTCTTTTTCTTCCACAGATTCAGGAATCATTTCAGAATCCATGGTTGCGATTGGCATTGTTCTTGGTCATGAATTGTCCTTGATCACTCCAGAAATTGTCATCATATTCCACCGAAACTCATCACTCCATTTTTGGTCGTCACCCGATATTTTGGCCATTCGTCCATTTTTGGTCGTTCGTCCACATTTGGCAAAGACTGTCCGCTCCTTTCAAGGCCATCGCTCCTTTTTGGTGAGCACTCTGCTCTCAGGGTCCCCATTTTTGTCACACGAGTGTCACAAGGTCGTGCATCACACGCTCATAACAAATGACAGCTTCTCTGTCATTGTGTTTGGGGACCCATTATCATTCGAATATGCATTGCAACTAATTCCTAAAATATAGGACAGGCAAGAACGCGACGTGACGCACGACGTGACGCAGCGCAGTCACGTGTCCTCACTCTCCCATCACGTGACTCTCCGTGGTGTCTTCCGGCGGCACCGCGCATGCGTCGCCAGGACAGGCGCGTTATGCGTCTCCGTGCGCGTCTGCTGGCAACAGGTCAGGGTCACGACGCACGTCTCCAGACGTTGTGCGTCCCGCCACAGAAACATCGCTTTGCACGTGATCCACAAGGTCGTGCGCCGCGTCGCGTGACGCCACCGCCCGAACCTCGACGTCGGCGTCTCTCGCTGTGACGTCACAGGCGGCGTCAGGTCCGGCCACATTCTCGTCACAACCGTTCCACCGCGCGTTGTCAGGGTCGTCCATCTGCGCGTCACCAACGTTCCCCAGTCCGTTGGATTTCGTTGCGTTGGCGTCACCCGTTTCACCAGCGTCCGCGTCACAAGCGGCGTCGTCAAGAGGTCGCTCCGCGTCCCTGACAACGCCGTGGTTGTCGGGAATATTCATGGTTACGGGTTCCGTAGCGCCGTATTGGGCGTTGCTGGCCTCAGAGGAAGGAGCGTCTGGCGCTGGTGGCGTCACGTCTGGCGTTGCCATGGAGACGGCGTGGGACGCGGGTTGCGGAGGCGCGATGCTGCGTTGCGTCGCGGCAGGTGCTGCGTCTGGGTGCTGCAGAAGGGAATGGCACAGATCGTCAGGTGTTACGGCGACACAAGCAAATCCACAGATTTTCACACAGACATGAAGTGTGTGCCACAATGAAGCACACACACGCGCGCCCACACTGACGCATTCCAAAACTTGGCGTCACACATGCACACAACACGCGAATTCACACTCAACACTCTCGTGCACGCACGCTCAGACGCATACGTGTCATGGCACACACACGCACCTCATGTTGACGACTCCCACCCCTTACACACTTGTAAGTGCACCATATCACACCAGGTTACACGCACACACATGCACGCACGCACGCACACAAGCACGCACCTACACATGTCCTGATGCACACACTCACACATGCTCCCAAGCACAACACATCCGCACGCACACGTCAAGCCCACACACACGCTCGGACATGCACGCACACACACACACGTGATCCCCCAACTCCCAGTCCTGCGCACTGGTTAGCACGCACGCGCGGCCACAAGCACACACGCACGCACACATCACCACTCACGCACACACGCACGCACACCTGTCAGCACGCACGCACACGTCACCACGCACACACACAGGTGTCACCACGCACGCACACGTCACCACACACGCACGCACGCACCTCAGTGACGGTGAAGACCCTGAGCGGTGTAACCAGGACGACGGGCGTCCCCAGCTGCAGGACGCAGCTGCACCCGTCACCATTCCACGTCACGTCCTCACGTCGCGTCACGTCCTCACGTCGTGCCACGTCAACGTCCCACGTAGGGTCCTCACGTCGCATCACGTCACCACGTCGCGTCACGTCACCACGTGACGTCACGTCTTCACGTCGCGTCGCGTTCTCGCCCCACGACGCGTGCTGCAGGGCGGTCACGTGGGCGAGAGAGCAGCGTCCACGCCGCCGCGCGACGCCACGCGGGAGACGCCCATTGGACGCGGCGTACAGGTCCCCGAGACTGGTGCCCGCTGCGTCTCCGCAACTGGTGCCCGGGCCGTGTCCTGGACGCGCCCGTCTGAAAAAGAAAGGACTGGGGTCACACTGACCACGTGGTGTACCTACACAGATCAATGGCCGGAAGTCCCTGCAGTGCGCAAGCTCTTGCGCAGAGTGCGATGAAATGTTGTGAGCCCAGCGCATCGGATTCAGCGTTCAGTGCACGAGGCGCGCATGTGTACTTCACCTGGGACAAACGCCAACGCCAACGTCGAATTCACGGTGTTTTGTGATTGGCCAGTGCCATGGAAACGGTGTTCTGTCCGACGTTGGGGTTGGCGTTGGCGCGATGTGCCTCTCAAACGTCGTGTAGTCGCCACTATGTTCCGGACTGAGATCAGGTTCCGCTTCTGGTGGCGGGAGGGGGGGGGGTCCATCACTCCTCGCACCCCGTAAAATCCTCTCCGAATCACGCAGTTCTGTGTCATGGCGCCGTCCGTACCGGACGCCTGGCATGGCGCGTCGACGCCACCAGGATCACGTGACACGCACCTGACGGCGTCGGCGTCCATCGCAGCGGCGTCGTCTCGTGTCACGGCGTCGTCTGACGCGATGACGTCATCGCTGTCGGCACGTCGGGTGACGACGCCGTCGGATCCAGGGACGGCGGCGTCCAAGCATCTGGTGACGTCACTCGGCCTGATGGCGACGGAAGCGCCCTCTGAGCTGCGTCTTGTTCACGCACACACACACACACACACACGGTTTGAATTCTGCATCGGCTGGGATGACAGTGATGTTTGTGTGTGTGTGTGTGTGTGTGTGTGTGTGTGTGTGTGTGTGTGTGTCTGTCTGTCTGTCTGTCTCTGTGTGTGTGTATGTGCGTGTGTGTGCAGCTGACCTGGCGGGTGTGTTGAAGTTGAGCGGCCGCAGCACCGTCCTCGCAGAGACCGGGGCAGCGTGGACGGCGGGACCTGAAACGCGCAGCACAGTGAGGGTCGGGAGCGGGACAGACGCGATCTGATCACCACTGATGCCATGTCAAACTCCGTGAACTACCCTGGATTAGCCCCTGAAACGAACCCAAAAGCCCCCAGATCCACGCACCTTCATCTACAGCGCGCAGTCCCGTCTTCTGAGATGCAGCCAACGTCTTGTTTGTGGCGTTGCTGTCCATAGACGTCTAGCTGTCCATCTTAGCGTCGTCCAACACGTGTGAAACTTCCATATTATCGCTCAGTGGATACGTCGTGTCAGACGGTCAGCACAGCGCTAAATATCTTTCCCTCGGCTTCCACTCTGACCTTGACATCTCAAACGGTCTCCTGGGCCGGAGAACTTTGTTGCACATGCGATCTCACCCCGCAAAAGCGAGAAAAACCCACCCTACGCTCTCGTGGTTTTCTCGTGGTTTTCCCGATTCAATTTCGCCCTCTGATACGCGGGATGTTTCTCCCGCGCTTTTCCATCCAGCAGCCAAGGGGAGGGGTGCGTCAAACAACTCGATCGACCATTGAACATTTTTGCCAGTGCATATATGTGCAGATGTGGGTTCAATTTCACGCTCTGGATAAAAGTGGACTGAGATGCGCGAGTCCTGCACACTACGCGCAAAATATCTTTTTAAATGTTTTTTCATTAAAACCATCTGCCGGAAGTGATCAGAACCCCCGATAAAATGACGGAATCACTCTCAACTTCCGCTGTGTCGTTGTCGTCGTCTGATTTCGCTGCAAAAGGCATTTCTGTCACTCAGATGGTGAGAAATTCTTGTTGCAGTAGCATTTCTGGTGTACAACACACATTATGCAAACAAAACGAGATGTGTGTCAACGATTTTTTTTTCGTATTATGAGTGATTCCCATTTATCGCTCAAGCGCGTCCTCATCACACAACCACGAGGGTGCCGCATATTTAATTTTTGTGTGAATCGCGTTGTTTCTTCTCCAAGCGCTCACTGTGAAGGGAAGTGTTGAAGTTAGTTTACAGTCATCAATATTTCTCGGGTTGTGGTAGATCTAGTTCTGAATCTAACCTGCTGCTTGGAGAACAGAAAGGGAAATTGAACTGTGTACCGTGTCGGCCATGACGGGTTGATTTCGTGAGTCTGCAGTGAGTTTTCACGGAAATTGAATGTTTGAGCGGGTGGACTGATAACTTTCCTCAGAGACTTTGCGTCTAAATGAATTGTGCTTCAGTTGAATAAGTTTCTGAAGCAAGTTTTCGAGAACTTTTGAGGAATTTTGAATATTTATGTTTGCTCACACAATATCGCTCATAGTCACATGGTATGGCTGCAAAAAGGTCAATCTCTCAACTGTCTCCGACATCATCAGTTTCATTGCAACCAGCAAAAAGGATGGAATTTGACAGAAACGATCTTCAGCAGATGTTGCAAGACATGAAGGAAGAAATTTTGAAAGGTCAGTCAATTGCCATCTCTTCAATTCGTGAGGAGATTCGACATGTTGTACACGAGGAGACGTCGAGACTCCAGGGTGAAATGGATGGAAATCTTAACCGAATTGCTGAACAGGCAGGGCTCAATTCTTCTCGAGTTGAGGACTTGATCAGGAGAGTGGAGTTCTTGGAGAATGAGAATCAACTACTGAAGAATCACCAAATTGACTCAGAAAACAGAGACAAACGTTCCAACCTGGTTTTGGTCAGCATGCCTGAGAGTGTTGCTGATGGCGACTTGAAGGACTTCTTCTAGAATCTGTGCAAAGAAAAGTTTCAAATGGATAAAGTTGTGCTTCTGGAAAGAATTCACTGAGTGGGAGCTGGTGCAAAAGGGCCAAGACCAAGAAATGTGGTTGTTAAACTTCACTCATATGCAGATCGGGAGCTCATTTGGGAATGACGACGCAACCTCAAAGGAACGAAATTGTGGCTGGATGAACATTTTGCAGTTGAGGTTCAGATACGGAGAAAGCAGTTATTGCCATTCTTGCAAGCAGCACGTAGAAGAGGGGAGAGGTGCTTCATGAATGTCGATCATCTCATCATCAACGGACAGAGGTTCTCAACAACAGCAAAAGACTTGCGTTCTTTGGAGCTACGATATGGAGAGGCAGTCAAAGCAGGGTGCGAAAAAGAAGTCCAAACACCTGAAGGACAAACTGTTCTTGGATTTTATGGCAAATTCTCACCCCTTTCCAACTTTGCATCAGCTGAATTGGAAGTGAATGGTACCAAGTTTCCGACTGTCGAACATTTTTATTCTTACAAGAAATGTGATCTCAACGGCAAGAAGGACTTGGCCTATTGTATTCTCAAGACGCCACAACCAGTGGAAACCATCGCGATTTCAAGAGGCAATGTTTTAGACGATGACACAAGAGTTGAAGTGGTGAAAACTGCATTGCTTGCAAAATTTCATCAGAATCCGGAACTGAAGGAGTATTTGGTCAAGACTGGAGAAAAGATCCTGGCGGAGGCTAATCCTCATGATAACTTTTGGGGTACTGGGTGTTCGCTGCGCTCAGAATTGCTATCGAAACCTGGACACTGGCCTGGACAAAATAAGTTGGGAGTTTTACTCATGGACTTGCATGCCAAATTCAGCAATGGCTAAGCTGTTGAATTTCTCCGTGAGAACTCGGGCTGTAGACAATGTGGACTGACCCTGGATGGCGAGAAATTTGTACATACCTTGTTTATGGAGTGAGTGTGATAAGTTCTGAGTTTCTTTTTAAATTCTTGAGTAGTATACGTCTTTTTCAATTAATTTGGAGTGAAATTTTGCACAACGGCCAAAAGTATCGATCAAAGGTGCCACTCAGTGACGTCATGACAATTTTGTTGGTAACCAGGCGGGTGTTCTGGGATGTGTTGTACATACAAAAATTTCTAAAATATGTAGAAAAGGGAACAGCTATCTGGCAATGGCATACCAAACTAGGTACCATAACAAAAAATATTGAATACCTTGGAGTGATTCTGATCCAGTTTAAAAGGCAAAATATGGGTGCAAAGGTTTTTCCAAAAATCAGAAAGAGGCTCAAGACTTAAAATGAGGCTGTTGTATCCAAGGCGAAATTTATTGGTTTATGTGCCGTTTTTTACTACCATTTATTTGATTAATCCGACACAATGCCTGTGTCATACATACATCATAGAATATACTCACAAATATATAATTTATCAAAAATAGTCAAATATATATGTAAAATAAACTATTCTAGTTACAGTGTGATTAAATTAATCCATGATATCCATCCAAATCCTGGACCCAAGTATAATTTATCTATAGGTTATACAAATGTAAGATCTTTATTTTCTGATACTAATAATACATTGTTAATTGAAGTACAAGATTGTAAATTTAATGATTTAATCAAGGAATTTGTTTACATTAATGATTGTGATATAATTTTCTTAACTGAAACTTGGTTAAAAGATATTGAAATAAATAAATATCAAATGTATATTCAAGGGTATAGGGAACCAATCTACAGAAATAGATTAACAATATTAGGTGGATTATTAATATATTACAAAGAAAATTATAAAACTGAAATTATACATAGCCTAATGAATCAAAATTTAGAAAATCTTCCCATTAAAATTACTTGCTCTAACAATATCTATTTTATTTTCAATCTTATTTATAGGTCTCCACAAACACCTAATAACAACAATAAAATATTACCAGAAAATATTACTGATACTTATGCTTATAGTATTCAAAATAATTGTGCAGGTGTTTACATCATTGGTGATTTTAATTTCCCAACAATTGATTGGATAAATACTGAAAAAAACAACCATGAATTCTATGATACTATAACACAGCTAGGCTTAATGCAAATTATATCTGAACCCACTAGGTATAAAAACATATTAGACTTAGTAATTACAGATTCCCCAGGTTATACAAATAATATTACTATAAACCCACCTATAAAAAAACTGTGACCATAATGTAATTTTATTTGACATTAACTACAATGACACTCCACTAGAAGTCTTACCAAGGAAAATTTATAAATATCATGAAGCTAATTGGGATGACATAAATAAAAATCTTGATAAAGAAAATTGGCTTGAAAATTTATATAAATGTAACAATGTACATGAGATGGTAAACTATTTTCAAAATATAATATATCAAGAAATGGATAAAAATATACCAACATTTATTTTAAGTAAAAGGAAAAGAAAAAATCCATGGATTAACTATCATATAAGGAAATTAATGGTTCTTACAAAAAGATATAAGAAAAAATATAATGAAACCAATATTCCATATGACAAAGTTAGATATTTAAATACAAAGGAAAAATTAGATAAAGCTTTACAAGATGCTAAACAGCAATATTACAATAATATACAAATGAACTTGAAAAATAGAAATTATAATAGCAAACAATTTTGGGCAACTTGTAATATTTTAATAAAGAGGAAAATAAAATCCAGTATTGGAGATATAATTTATAATAGAAAAATTTATAAAAAAGATTCAGATAAAGTTAGAATATTGGGTGATTATTTTGGAGAACAAGTTACAACAGAAAATGGTATATATGACAATGAAAATGACTACTCAACACTTCCAACAAAACAATATCAATATAATTTTCCTTTTATTACTGACAATATAGTATTGGACATTATTAAAAATATTAATATACATACAGCCACTGGACCTGATAAGATAAGCAATATTTTTATTAAAAATACAGGAAATATTTTATGTAAACCATTAACCTATATCTTTAATTATTGTTTGCTTCATAGTGTTTATCCATACCAATGGGAACTATCACATTGGTCACCAATCCATAAAAAAGAATCTAGATTTAAAAGAGAAAATTATAGGCCTATATCTTTATGTAGTAATATAGGTAAGATATTAGATAAAATAATATTTACCACACTTTACAAATATTTGGAACAAAATAATTTGTTAAATGAATATAATTATGGTTTCAAAAGAAAAACAAGTTGTCAACATAATCTGTCAATGTTATTACATAATGTTTATGAGAATATTAACAATAATTGTGATAGTATAATTTTATTTATGGATGTGGTAAAGGCTTTTGATAAAGTTGATCATAAAATTTTACTACAAAAATTGTATGCTTTAGGAATAAAAAATAGTGAACTTAAGTGGTTTAAAAATTATTTATCTGATAGATATAGTAAATGTGTAATACATGGACATGAATCAGAAAAATATCATGTACAAACCTCTGTAACCCAAGGTTCAGTTTTGGCCACTTTACTTTGGAGTATCTTTTCTTATGATATAACAGATAATGTAATAACAAATCCTTATATTTTTGCAGATGATACTGCTTTAGTAGAAAAAATTGAAAGAAATGATATACAAGTAGGGTTTAATGCTGTACAATATGATATAAAACAATTAATTGACTGGTCTGAAAAAAATAAAATTGAATTTAGTAAAACAAAAACTAAGTATATTATTATAAGCAATAGTCATAAACAAAATTATCCTGAACTGTATTACAAAGATATTTTACTAGAAAGAGTGACAAACTACAAACAATTGGGACTTTACATTGATGAAAATTTAAACTGGGAACAATATATTAATTATATCATCACTAAATTAAGTAAAAATATTCATATGTTTAAACTTATAAGAAATAGAATTGATTTTCATACAAGTGAAAAATTTATAAAGGTTTAATAGCTTCTATCATTGACTATTGTTGTATGTTTTACATTAATGCAACTCAGAAAAATATAAAAAGAATTACAAGATTAATTTATCATTGTGCACTAGTTGTAGTTAAAGGTAGTAGATTTATATCTGAAGAAAAACTTTTTCAAGAATTAGGTTGGAATACATTTCAAGAAAGAACAAATTATTTATCCACAACAATGTTTGCTAAAATTAAACTAACTAAAACTCCAAAAATTACACACAACACTTTCTTCACTAAAATTCCAAAAAATGTAGGAAGAAATGAAGGGAAAATTTTGGTAATTTTTTCTAGAAAAAATAAATATTATAATTCCTACTATTTAAAAATGATCAGGATGTGGAATAGTCTTAAAAAAGAAACAAGGGTACAGGAACATTACTCTGATTTTTTGAATGATATGCATATTAAATATGGTATCCATGAATACAAGAAAGAAAATTTATTTAAATATGATACAGAAATTGACACTCTATATTTGAAATTAAGATACCATTATAGTACTTTGAAAGCAGATCAATTCAAATTCAATTTTGTTAATAGTCCTATATGTGAATATTGTGATAAAAACAAACAAGAGACTATACACCATTATTTCATGGATTGTCAAAAATTTATACAACAAAGACAAATTCTAAAGAATAATATTACTAGACTACATCAGCATTTTCATAATTTAACTAATAGACAATTGATATCAATCATACAAGGCAAAAGAGAAAACATTATTGATAATACAATATATAAAAATATATATCAATTTGTTAAATTATATATAGTAACAACTGGTAGATTTGCTTAAAATGCGTTGAGTCTTCATACCTACTCCCAACTTCTGGCAACATCACTCCAAGGTACCGCCATTTTATTTTGTTTATTTTTTTTCTTTTGTGTGAGTGCGTGATTCATGTAGGTGAAGAACGGAATAAATCGATTAAATCATATTTCTTGAAAGCCGGTCGCGCGGCCCGCCAACATGTCCTGAAGACTTGCGCCGCGACTCGGTCCATTACAGATGCATAAAGGATGGAAATAAGTTTAGAGGAAGAAAAGGTACCGTTCTTTTTACGGATTTCAACATGTTTTTGTTTCCAGACTGCTGTTGTAACGATGTGTAAAGGATTGTGGAGGGGAAAAACACCTAGATATGTGGCAAATACACCCAGATGTTGAGAATTTCGGTATTTGCAGTGATCGCTTCGACACTTCCTGTGCCGTGAAATTATCTGTGTCCTGTTTGCGAACTCGTTTCGACATTTGATCCCGGAGATCCTGATTGTGGATGTGGGAGGCATCGTCCATATTATACCGCATTCACCTTCGTTTGCTGATCAGTGTGACAAAACGTTCAGTCAGTCGGGGGACACGTGTTTCAAGATTGCGGTCACTATTGGATTGAGCAGACGGTGGTCGACAAAAGAGCGTCTGTAAATCCACGGCGAACAGCACCCGGCTTGACCAGCATCGGTCCGTCACGAACTGTTACTTGTAACTCGCCAACGGTCAACATTTCCTTCGTTTATGCCAAGTCCCCACCCCCACCCCGAGCAGGTGCTCTGAAGGGACAAAACGCAGTGATGTCAAGTTGGTGCGGAGAAGTTTTTGGGGTGTGAGTTGGCGATTGTGGATGATGGATTTTCTGCCTGGCACTGTGCAGCGTCGTCCTGGAACTTATGAGGCGCAGTTTAGTGATTGAAAAACCCATTCCAGATGCGTTTCTCTGGACAGGAGAGCCATTCCACTGACTTCCTGTGCATGTTGCCTGTGCTTCGCGTTTTGTTTGTGACAACTGTGATGCAGAGGCATTTGTTGAAGGAAATCAGACTCCCTATGTGTGACAGGCTTGCTCCACGCCCCCACAAGCCTTGTGGAGTCTGCCCTCCACCATTCTTCACCGAGCACCTGACTCGGTACAAGTGTGTGACGAAACTCATGGCATGACGACAAAAATTGTCGATATCTTTGTCGTGGTGGCGGTGTTTCGACTGGTTTGTGTTCTTGTTGCCAAACTTGTTCGTGAGCTGAAATTCTCTCGTGACAGTGGAGATTCGTGCAGTGCTGTGGCGAAACGGTGGATGTCTGGGCGTTGTTACATTCCTTCCGGTCACCCCCCCCTCCCAGTTTGCCCACAGCACCTTGCCAGGGCCAGGTCACCCACTCACCAAACACAACGCTGTGGTCGCCTGTGCAAAGTGGGTGCTGCACGTTCCGGGATTCAACGCTGGCCAGTGCCTGTGCTGTTGTTGTTCAGGGTGAATGAAGCTCAGCTGGCCATTGAGAACCATCTGGTGGTGTGAGATGATGAGATGAGTCGTGAGTGGTTCGTGACGTTTGTACCCACAAGGAGGAGGACCTTTTTTTTTGAAAGACAAGGTAAAAGCTGCGTGCAGGTGTGTGTGTGTGTGTGTGTGTGTGTGTGTGTGTGTGTGAAGGTGATGTGGGTATGTGCACCAAGCTGGGTTCAGATTTGGTTGCAGATATTGTACAATGTCCGTCCTTTTTGTCACGTGTTTGGAGCAATCATATATTTGTGAACACTCACACGTGTTTCATCTTTTGGCCATGTGCGAGTCGTACGTTGAGAGAATGTGGTTCCGGAAGGAATGCTGCCTCAGTATAAAATCTTGTACCAGTACTCTTGCTTTTGCTCAGTGGACTTTTTCTGACATCAGATTTGGTTCAAAACTGAAAAGTTGTTTTTTTTGGCGGCGGGGAACGCCTGGATGTTGCTTGGGGTTTTCAAAGATTTGACTGGCTGTTGCTGTTGCCTCATGAGGGTCTGGCTGCTTCACATGGTGTCAGCTGTGCTGCTTGTTCTTTGCTTTGTTGTACTGTTCACAACACGAGCCAGACCCTCAACCTCACACTGGAACCCGTGTGAGAGACCATACCAAAACTCCAAATGACCCAGGGTTCGGGAACAACCCTTTGGGGAGGGGACTAAGGAACGGGAAAAGACAGATTTGCGGGATTGAACGTCAGAAATATGGAGCAGACCCTGGCCAGAACTCATCCAAAACCCCAGAACCTATTCTG
>JAAUXT010151934.1_pt1 | contig 12130 bp, 10 predicted proteins | sample 7278171 | NCBI WGS metagenome assembly JAAUXT01 (sample SAMN14350112, study PRJNA611818) | marine sediment metagenome | isolation source: surface marine sediment (1.8m) | place: French Polynesia: Moorea | collected 2018-08
ACTTTGAGGTCAGGATGGGTGAGCTTTGGGGTGAGGGTGGGTGAGCTTTGAGGGTGAGGGTGGGTAACCTTTAGGGTGAGGGTGGGAGACCTTGAGGGTGAGGGTGGCTGACCTTGAGGGGGAGGGTGGGTGACCTTGAGGGTGGAGGTGGGTGACCTTGAGGGTGAGGGTGGGTGACCTTGAGGTGAGGGTGGGTGAACTTTGAGGTCAGGATGGGTGAGCTTTGGGGTGAGGGTGGGTGAGCTTTGAGGGTGAGGGTGGGTAACCTTGAGGTTGAGGGTGGGTGACCTTGAGGGTGAGGGTGGATGACCTTGAGGGTGAGGGTGGGTAACCTTGAGGTTGAGGGTGGGTGACCTTGAGGGTGAGGGTGGGTGACCTTGAGGGTGAGGGTGGGTGACCTTGAGGGTGAGAGTGAGTGACCTTTGGGCTCCAGATGAGAAACCTTTGAGGTCGAGATGGGTTATCTTTGGGGGATGCTGTGAGATTTGGGGTGACTGTTGGTGATCTTTGAAATCTGGGTATGCTGGGTATGTAGCCCGTCAGGGCATTGACCCCCCGGCTTGGCTTTGTTGACCCTCAGGACAAAGGTAGAGGATACTCAGGTGTAGACCGCATGTCCTTGACCTTTCTGACCTTCCCTCTTCCAGACGACCTTCCCGACATGCCTCAGTGCGTTGAACTCTTCCTCGACAACAACGACATCCGGGACATCGCGGATGGGGCGTTCCGGGGACTCCCGGGGCTCCGGAGCCTCAACCTCGCCTACAACAGGCTCGGAATCGTGCGTGCAGACGTCTGGGAAGGACTCGGGGGGCTGGAGTCCCTCTACCTGTACGGAGCCGGGATCCAGACCCTGGATCCAGGGGCCTTCGCGCCTCTGCAGAGTCTCTATTCACTGCAGCTGAATGATAATGAATTGAATGATGTGAGTGCGAATGTGTGGGAGGGGCTTGGGGGACTCAATACCCTGGGGTTGACTGGGTGTGACCTGGGTACCCTACCTCGGGGAGGGTTCAGCCCTCTCCAGGGCCTGGAAACCCTGAGCCTGTCCAACAACTGGTTCACTGAAGTCAAGGCTGGGTCCTTTGAGGGTCTCAGGAACCTGAAGACCCTGAACCTGAATATCAACCAGATCACCTCCATTGAGGCTGGGACTCTGCAGGATTGTCCCAAGCTGGAGAAGCTCCACATGAGTGTGAACCTCGTGGCCTCTATCGGGGAAATCCCCCTGGCGGACTGCCCCAACCTCAAACGCCTCACCATGGATTCCAACAGACTCACCACCATCGCAGCCAATGACCTCGTCGACTGCCCTCGCCCCTTCGAGGAGCTCTCTGTGGTCCAGAACGAGATCCGCTCCCTCGAATCCGGGTCCTTCTCCCACTGTGACGTCATCACCGACCTTGACCTCAGAGAGAACCACCTCGAGACCTTCAGCGAGTACGTATTTGGCCCTGGGTTCTTCCGCTCCCGTAAGAGCCCCCTGCAGCTGAAGGTGAGCGATAATCCAGTGGTCTGCGACAGCGCCCTCTGCTGGCTGAAGCGCGCCGAGGCGAAGGGGTGGGTCGTCTTCAGCAGGAGACAGGACGCTCCAGACTGCGTCAACCTGCCCGACGACACCGAGTGGGCCGACGCCGTCGACCTGGGTTGCTAGGCTGGTTGCTGTGGGTTCCTGGGTTAGTCCTCGGATATACACCATGGGCCCCTCCCCTGGAATACGGACGGACCCTCCTTTACCTGGAAAACCAAAATCCTCTCTTTCCTGGCGTGCTGTGAACCATTGTTTCCTGGAGTTTTGCAGGTGCTGTTGGTTCCTGTATGGTTCAGAGTTACAATTCAGCTGTTGTGCAATGTTTGTTTCTTTTCTGACCCTTTTCACACTGACCAAAACATGAACACGCTTGTTGTAGTTCTCAATAAATGGTGGTTTTCTTTGCAATGCAACAAACTTTACTTGAAGTTGTGTGTGGCTTGCAACAAAAACACAACAATCATGAATTCAAGACAATAGAATTTGCACACAATTCCCTTCATAACCAGGAAGGGCTCCTTCCTTACCCTGTTCAAACCAATTAAGATAAATGTTGACTGCAAAAAAGTCGGTTCGCATTTTGCGTCTGGAATGCTTTCATTTTGTGCAGTTTGTTGAACTGTGACACAGTTGAACACATCAAAAAGAATCAATGCCGTTTGTGTTTATTCCATGATATGCACAAAAAGAAATTGTCACAAAGTGTCAGGAGCAGAAGCTGAGATTGATCTGCAGGCAGCTGACCACTGCCTCAATTGAATAAATTGCAACACAGCAAAATGAATTGATCCTGTTCATATCAGCAAAACAAGAAGAGGTCACCAAGAGCTGAGCGTCTGCAAGTGGGGCTGTCTGTATTTGTTCCTTGTGGCCCTCCATCTTCTGACAGCAGTGACAACAAACACTGCAGGGTTCATCACTGAATTCATTGGGGCCACAGTTACTGTTGTCCAAATGACCAAATCAGGTGGATATCTTCTCAAAACTATTGCTGTCAAATGGATAATACTTGTTGTGAACCAGCAGAAAATGTTGGATGCGGTTGTCAAGACCAATTGTGTCCTTAGTAAAGCTTGAGAGGAATGTTTTGATTTGCATTTTTGGATGTTGTGTTGTGATTTAGAGTATTTGTACACAAGACATGAATTTGTGATGGCAATGACCACAGAGAAGGATGTTTGAAGTGAACCGACAAGCCACGTGACAATTTCAACAACAAGAACAGCATCACCAGGGTCCACAAAAGGTGAGCACAAGTTGTTTGGTACGGAATTGGCTGCAGCTTTCAACAAAGTTGTTACCACACCACAACAAACACATGTCACTGCAAACATAACTACCAGCAGCTTTGTTACAAAATCTGTCCTTTTAAAACTTGTGGTCACAGGATGCATGACAACCATCAGTCTGGCCAGAGCCAGCAGCAAGAGGCTCAGAGGCATCAAAATGCTGTGAAACAACGCCAAATTCAAGGCAACCCAACATGGAATACTGCATCTCCACATTGTCTCTCTCACAGCAAAGGCACTCCCAAAAACAGCAGTTGCCACCCAGATAACACAAAGGTAAAGTCCAAAGACAATTTCAGTGGTGTTGATGCAAACAACTTTTCTGCAATATGGTACATTTTTCTCTCTGGCAAAATGATGCAGGCAACCAGAAAAACTGTTCAAGATAATTATCAAGACAGATATGACAATGGAAACAATGTGTGTGGCATTGTTTGGCAACAAATTGGAACAAGACATGTACCAGAGCCTTTCAGTTTGACACATAGTTTGGGAAGGAGCAATGCAGCAAATATGAAAATCAGATGTTTGAATGACAGTGATTTGTGCAGCAAAGAATGTGTCTTTATTTATTGTGGAGAATGAATTGTTCAGCACTGAGAGGATTGTCATGTTGAGTGATTCAGGAACAAGGTGACTTGGCAAAAATGTGAGTTGGTTGTTGGATAAATTTAGAAGCCTGAACGCTGAGAGATTTGTGAAAGCATGAGTGCCAACTGAGACAACGTTGTTGTCATTCAAGAAAACACAGCGCAACCTGGAAAGATACTCAAAGCAAAGAGATGGAATGTGGGCCAGTAAATTATACCCAAGATCCAATGACAACAAATTCATTGACAGGATATAGTTACAGATTTTACTTATGTTGCAACTTCTTATTTTCAAGTAAACAAGGTTGTCAAAATTTCTGAGAATATTCACATCAATCTGTGAAAAAGACATGGACACTGCCAAGTGTGGCAACATAACACTTGTCAGGAGCAGATTTGTTTTGGCACAGACCATTGTTAAGGCCAAGCAGTGGCATAGATAAGGACATTTCACATTGTGAAGTTCACAAAGAAGTTCATCATCGCCCACAGGGCAATCTTTCAAACCATCACAAACACCAGCCAAGTGGACACATATCTTGGTTTCCTGACATCTGAAGAAATGCGCACACCACTCCATATTTTCACAAATGAAATTATGTGACTCATCAATTCCATCTGAGCAATCCCATTTTCCATCACATGTGTATTGCCAGGGAATGCAGTATGAATCTTGACACTTAAACATCTTGTTGCACTCAAATTCTTCACAGCTTGCAAGGTGCCCACCATTTCTGCATGGGAACAATTGGTTGTACAAATTCAGTGTGTAGTTGCAGATGCTGGAGAGGTTGTAACATCGTGGGTGACCTTCTCTACAAGGTATTTGATGTCTGATGGTGCATTCATAGCTTTCTTTGTGCAAGAGAAGGGAAGACAAAATAGCTTCATCCTCATAGTTTTTTCCACAGTCAGCAAACAAGTCATTTACAAAATTACTTGGAATCAGCTCACCATTGCTGCACACAAATGTTTTGTGCTTGAAACTTCCTCCTGTCATCTTGTCATCTGTGAATATGGGACTGACTTGCTTTGGGTTTAGGTGATGGGCCAGTGCACAAGTTGTTTGTTGCCCAAGTAACACCTCTGTACAGCACTGTGCCTCATCTGATTGATCATGAAAAAGACAATTCAATACCCCATCGCAAACAAAGGCAGATGAGATGTAGGCTCCATTTTGACACATAAACACATCACTTCCAATATTTGTAGCCTCTGGAGGAAAGGAACAAAGACGGAGCCCTGGCACAATGTGGTTTGGGTCATATTGTTGAGCCATAAACAAACCCAGAGTGCTGTTCAGCATTTGAGGACTGCGAGAGTCTGGGTGTTCTGACATGAAGCCAGGCATGTTTGCCTTGATTGTTGTTTTCAGCAACAGCATAAAATTTTGGAAATCTTCAGCTGTGGGTCTTGGACAAAATGATTTCACAGGATCTTCTGAGGAATTGGACCATAAGACAGAAATACATTTGTGTCCAAAAATGACACACAAGGAGTTACAAGTCCATTTTGCCTGAACAACTGTCTTTGGAAGGGGTTTTGTGGTCACATTTCTGACGTTGGAAGAGCAGAAGAAATCTGACAAGAACTTCTGGTCACATTCCACAGACATCCAACAGGGAGAGGCCAAGTTGGTCATCAGCATCAGAACACAAGAAGCAGAACCTTGTGGAATAGGATGTATTCTTTCTGTTGCCACATCTCTCAGATAGACAAAGAAAGGATCACTGGACAATCTGTCATCAATGTCAACAGATGAATCATGCTGGGTAGACAACAGCAAAGGCAAAGATTGTTGAGTTAAGGTGACATGATAGTGAGTGAAAAATGCAGGGCATTTTGTCCCAAAGTTAACATTCAGAAAATATTGAAATGCTATTGGTGCATTGTTCTCCCACTTCCATGTTTTCTGAAAAAGAAACCAGAAACAGAATAGAAAAGCCATCCAATGGCACTCCTCCACAGCATTGGCAATTTTTGGTATTGCAGAATTTGTCCTATTTCCCCCTTTCTGCAGAAAAACTCAAACTAGACCGTAACACAAGTGGTAAGATTTCATTTTGTGACTGGGTTGCAAAGGGATCAATTTCATTCGGGAGTGCAATTGCACAATGGTTGCAAAATGTAAATACAATGTTGTACCTGGGCATGCTGCAAGTTCAGGCCAATGTAGACAGCTTCTAAAGGAGGAATGTGTGTTGATATTGACAGAAGGGCAACAAACATTTTCAGCAGCCCTCTATTTTCAAATGTAACCAAGTTAGCATTGAAACTTCTGCAGAACTTCGCAGCTTGGTTCCAACTTATTCTTTTGTCAACGACTTTATGATATGGAAAGAAGGGGAAAAATCTTTGACGCACAAAAATGAGATGTAGTTTGTCAATGAAATGCATTTCAGTTACATTTGAACAGTACTGGAAGGTAATATTGGTCTGTGTTGATAGAGAACATGGCGAATTGTGTTGCAAAACTTTGAACTGAATTTCCTTTCTCTCCTTCATCCAAACTGTCCTCAGAAAGCCAGATGTATTTCTCTGAGAACTGAACGTCACCTCAGCGAAGTTGACCTCGCCCTGAACTCTAATCAGCTGGTGCCTAGAAACATTCATCAAAACAATGCAGGAGGTCCACACCACATTACTTCTGACAATGATCATATCTGCAAATATCCTTGAAAGAGGATAAGTACTGTAGGCAATCTGCAGATCCTTCTGTAAATGTTCAGTGACATTAGAATTGACCCTCATGTGCATTTCCACTGCTTGTTTTGTATCCCTCTGTGGTTTAAATGCAAGTAGAAGCAACTGAAAATCACTGGATTTGGGATTCTCAACATATTGTTTGTCTGTGGACCTCACTACAAGGAGAGATGAGTGAGACAGGGGTTCCACTGCTCTGGTGGCTGAAACAATTGCATTGATCCAGCTCCTTGACCATCTGTGTAACTGAACCACAAAATACAAGTCCCCTTCAGTTGCTGATTTGCTGGCATTGGTTGCCAAGAAAAAGTCACCATTGGAAAGTGTTGCAACCCATTTTCCATGTGTTGCTCTTTGTGGCTTGAAGCATTTGGAGTTGGAGTTTCCCACAGACAGCACCTTTGAGCAGAATTCATGATCCACATTGTGAAATGCTATTGTGTTTTCCGGGTCTCCCAGAAACATTTCTTCTTCCTTTGACATTGACAGTTTCATTTGATAACCAAACAAAAGATCTGGAGCGTTGTCTGAGGCAGGTCTGAAGAGAACATCACAACTGATGTGATGGCTTTTCTTAGCATTCACGTCTTCAATGGGAGGGGCAAACTGCAAAACAATACAATGTCCTATCTCTGTTGAAAAAGAGTATCTGTTGGGTTTTGAAAATTTCAGCTCAAATGGAGAATTTCCCAGAATTTCACTTGTGTGTGTTTTGCAGTTTTTCCATGAGTGGGAGCAAATCTGCTGGAGCAAACAAGGCTGAATTGTCACACTGGTACATGCTGAGTGCTTCACAATCAGTGTCACACTGATGTTGCTGTAGTGTTCATACCAATACACTAAAATTAGCAGAGAGGAATTTGCAGAATAGATTTCTCTGTTTGGACTTGCATTCCCATCATGGGTCTCACACAAAGATGCAACTTCTTTGTTCACCTCACCCAGTTTTTCTACAGCAGCTATTCCTCCATGTTTGCACTTCTGTGTTTTCAATCCTTGATACCTGATTCTCTGAACAGTGAAGTTTACTTGCATGTGGGGTTTTCCAATGACAAATACTGCACACAAGCCAGCAGGACATTTTGGAAATGGTAAATTTATGACAACTGGTACCATATCTTGCAAGAGTATTTCTTTGTGAACAAGAGCAGATTGGGATGAATAGTTGAACCATGAGTTGAATTGTGCTGTTGCAACAAAAATGAGAATGGTGCACTGAAATGTGTTGGTTTTGTATTGCATGTTGCTTGTTGACAATATCCTGGACAAATAGCCTGGGCCATCAAAGACAACATGCTCACTGTTTTCGTACTGTCTGACTTGCATCACAATGACTGCATTCTTAGAAACACCAACATGCAACAGATATGATTTGGTGTCCTGAACCTTAAAGATGGCAATGAAATCCGTCTGTGTGCTGTTGGTATTCAGTGGCAGGTTGACAATAACATTGCTGTCCACAATGACATAAAAACACTTCACTGCAAACTGAAAATTCCCATTCACAAAAATTCCAACATTGAGCCTGTGGTGAGGAGGATATAAACTAAATCTTGCATGTTGACCACAGAACATAAAATAGTTGTTCTCAGTCAGGTTGTTGAAAACCTTCACATGCTGTACAGGACAGGCCTGAAAATCAACAGTGAAGTGGATGTGCTCAAAAGTCAAATTCAATGACACCCTCCTGTCTATGTGAAATTTCCAAATCATCTCAAATTGAATGAATGTTCCCCACTCATATGTTGTTTTGAAAAATGTGGCTATTGTGTGCCACAGCCGAGCTTTTGCTGATTCTGACAAATATCCGGAAACTTTCACAACCTCCGTGGTGAAGTTCGAGTTTGGTTTGCAAATGTCTCCCACCGAGAGAGTCATAAAGAGTCTGCATGACTTCAATTGCATCAAAAACATGTCTGGCAAAAATTGAGAAGTTTTATTGACATTGAACAGAAGAAAATGCACGTGTGAATGTGTTCTGATGTACGCGTGCCAATGCTTTGGAGTTCCATTGTACATGTAAATGTTCCTTTCCAAAAAGTTCAAAACATTGTTTGCCATAGCAGAATGAAAGAACTGGATCCCATTCAGGGAGAAAACCCAAAGGAGAAGCCTAGATGCTGAGAGGTTCCTGCTGAATTCCATACAGGACCTTGAGAATTCAATGATAATCCAAGGGAAGATGTTGCGAAAGTGAAATTATTCTTCATTTTCCATCTAACAGCCAGCAACAGGTATGACATACCCACCCTTACATGTTGGCAGTCAACTGTCCAAGCACATCATTTGCACAATGCTGCCAGCCACTCTGCATATTTCCTCTCACACCTGAAAAGTCTTTCTCTGAACACAAAGGGTGAAAATAGTCAGTGTCTTGTCCCAATGAAATATCCAGATTTCTGCCACAATAAAGATCAAATTTTAATGTAGAGATTCAGTGTCTGAGCTTTTCTGCTGCAACTTGGAATAATTAGCTGTGAAGGTGAAGTGATCTTGCAAATCTTGACACTATAGCTTTTGTCTGATTGAAACACAACCTGATTCTTCAAACTCCCATTCATTTGTCATTGTCGTACACACACACACTCACTCACACACACACTCACACACACACTCACACACACACACATCCCCCACCCAAAAACAATGACAATGAGGCAGTGAGCCAGGTTCACGATGTAATTCTCTGTTTTTGTTTTCATGTTCAGGGTCTGAAACCGCTGAAGCCAGAGAGGAACTCTCCGTCTTCCCTGAGAGGAGTCCAGCCGTCACCAGCAACAAACTTCACCTCCACTGCATCTCCTGTTGCAAGAAAACAACGCTGTGTCGGGTGTTTTGCTCACTTGTTTTGGTCACTCAAAAGATAGCCTGCCCCCCAACTTCAGATAATTTTCCACCTGTATGGTTTTTCCTTTCATTGAGACACTGATGTCTGACATTTTGAAGGAACATCAGACGACTTTAATTTTTGACAGGTTGGCATTTTCTCGATGGTGTTTTCCATCATACACCAGGAACAAGGACAGCTCACCTTCCTCCAGCTGAACCAGTCCACTGCAGGCAGCCTGTGCATAGTCCCATGTGCCACCATCATTGTGATCAGCATAGGCTGTGCAGATCTTGTTCCCAGTGGCCACCATGTCAAACACACCTTTCTCTCCGTCATCCACAAGGAGGTAGGTGGAGAAGTAGTACAGTCCAGCTCCACCTGGGGGAACTGTGAAGATTCCTGTTTCATTGTTGTACCTTCAATGAATGAGATTCATGGGTGATGCTCTGGTTGGGTTCATGATTTTGATATGTGATCATGTGAAGTGCCAAGAAATTTTTGATGTGTTCTTACCCATTTCCTTCATTGATGAGAACATTGCCAAACTTGACAGTTTCCTGGATGCTGTCATCAAGATTGAGGTACTGCATCAGCACAGCATGAAAGGCAACCACACCTGGGAAAAACTTTCTTTGGGGAAAACAACAGCAAAAAGCTCAGTGATAAGACTTTTAATGCTGACTTGAGACTGAACAGTCTCAGGTAGTTTCCCCACAGTGCTAAAGTTGCAGCTGAAAACAGGACTTAACCCACAACAAACAGACTGAAACCCTGCCACACCAATGCTCACTTACTCTTGTTCATGGATTGGACATCTTGCTCCAGTTTGCCCAGTTTTGCTGTTTGCTGCTCCATTGTTTTGTTCAGAGCCTCAACTGTGGCATTGTACTCAGCAATAACTGAGCTCTGCTCCTCCACCACTTTCCTCCAGGTCTCCAGCTTCACCATGAAGCCCTTCACAATGCCATTGTCTTCAGCAGAGTGAGGCAGGACATGCAGCAGACACAGGATGACAATCCTTTTTGATATGATCTCCATTTGCTTGCCAAAAAAATTAGCTGCAAGCAGGATAAAATGAAACAGAATGGGATTTCATCTTTCTTGAAACTCAAAAGAAGTGTGGGATGTAGATCAAATATCTGCTCAGAAAGAAAAAGGAAAGTCTTGTGAACTAACAACACCAAATAAGCCCCAGAATAAAGTTTTTGAACTATTCAAAGCACTCACCAGGAGCTCCCTGCTTCTCGCTGAGCTCTAAGCGTTCTTCAGTGACTTATAAATCGCTGATGCCTTGAGGACCAACCCCTTCCACCAAATCTTCTGCTTCTTGACAGATTCTTTTGCTTTCACCATTGGTTTCGTTTTGTCTCAAAACAACGCAGGGATGAACAGGAACAAAGCCTGCAGCCCCGCCCTGTTGCTCTGCGCAGAGTTTCAGCCCCGGTGGAAGACAAAACAGGGGAAACACTCCAAATCGTGGCTATTGTTCTCATGCACAGGAACAGCAGACAGAAATCGATTGTCACTCACACAGATACGTGGTCAAATGAGGCTTGAGCTGAGCTTGCTCGACAGGAAACTTTTCTTTTGTGTTTGTTTCATGCGGAACGCGATGAGCAGATTCCGTCCGAACTGATGCAAATTTGCAATTTCTCCTGAAGCTACTCGAACCTTTTCCTCTGTCTGTTGTCAAAACCCAGTCTAATACTTGCAGAGAAAGTGCCATCCAAATGAAATGACGCAAAACTCTAGCTTTTGTGTTGTGTTTCTTTAATCACATGTTGATGGCACGAAGGGAGAGGTTCACTTTTTCAGGCACGGTTCAGTCGGGCCCCTCACGCGAAACAAATGAAAACAGGAATCAGCAGGTGGAAATGATAGAGAATGTGTTTTCTCCATTGCACGCTGCACGGATATTGAACTTGGCTCAAGTCAACTTCGCACACAGTACAGAAATAAGAAACCAACTTTGTCCAAGCAGCAGTACTTCAAAGAGCTTTCAATGCTCATCCTCAGAAGAACAATTCACTTTGTGCTGGAAGTGTCAGATTGCTCGCAGCAAGTCCAATTCCCATCTTGTCCTTGAGATTCTCACCCTTGCGCTTCTGTCAACCTCTCTCCCGTTCAGTGAGGCGGTTCAGCTGGTTCTGAAGCCGGTGAAGCCGGACATGAACTCCCCGGAGCTCTTGAGTGGGGTGAAGCCGTCCCCGTCTACGAACTGCACCCGCACCCTGTCTCCTGTGCAGTAACATAGGGAGAACAACTGCTCAACTGGTACCATATAGAGGCAGACTGCAAGAGTGGGTTTTTCAGCAAAAAAAAAATAAGTGCTTGTCACAAAGTGCAAGAAATACACTTTGTGATTGCAGGATTCCATTTGGGTTGTCATGTTCTGACAATTCAAAATGGAAGATTCTCTTTTTGCTTTGAAAGGACCAAAAACATTTCACATTGGACAACAGAGTCAATTTTGCTGCATCTTCCCCAATTTTGTTTGGTATAAATCCCTGCCCAAAATAAAAAGTAAGATTCCAATGACAACACACAATGCCACAATGACATTGTTGCAGTCAGCAAGAGAGAGAAAAATTCTTGGTACCTTCCTTGAGCCAGGCCAGGCCACTGCAGGCAGCCTGTGCATAGTCCCAGTCTCCACCATCATTGTGATCTGCATAGGCTGTGCAGACCTTGTTCCCATTGACCAGCATGTCAAACACACCCTTCTCCCCATCATCCACCAGGAGGTAGGTGGACAGGTAGAAGAGTCCAGCTCCACCAGGGGGTACTGTGAAGATTCCAGTGTTGCCGTTGTACCTTGAATGATACGGGGTAAATTGGGCAATAATTCCTTTCACTATGTCTCTGGTTTTAACAAGGCAACTGTGCCTGGCAAACAATTCAAGCCATGTTTGCTCGTGTTGTGAGTTCAATCTGAAAACAACAGCCAATGGGAAATGACAACGATTTGGAAAAACGCCTCCTCCCCAAATAAAAACAACAACAATTCAGCTTTACATTTTGAAAGGATCAACACTTGTACTCATCAGTCAGTCGCACCGACAGTCACAGCATTTCTCCGAATCACTGGGTGGGGGCGCGCGGAGGGGGGGAGGGGCCAAATTTTGTGGTACCTACCCCGGTCCTTCAGGGAGCGAAACGTTGGCACAAAGGGGAGTGGAGCGGGGTG
>JAAUXT010082616.1_pt1 | contig 12127 bp, 11 predicted proteins | sample 7278171 | NCBI WGS metagenome assembly JAAUXT01 (sample SAMN14350112, study PRJNA611818) | marine sediment metagenome | isolation source: surface marine sediment (1.8m) | place: French Polynesia: Moorea | collected 2018-08
ATAGCAAGAGGTGGGTGTTGAAGCTGTGACAGAAATAAGCTGCTCACAGATGAACCGCCAAAACGGAACTGAAGCGAATTCCCACCGAAAAAAGGCAAAACATCTGATGCAAAGCAGCTGAAAAGGCCACGAAACCAGATCAGACGATGCGTCAAAAAATTGACGCGCATCAAAAACATCTCTAGAGACATCTGATTGACACGCATCAAAATTAATGCGCCCTGTGTGGCCACCTACATTTGAAATAGTGCTAGATGTTCGGACGCGTCAAAAATTGACGCGCATCAATAATTGACGCGTGGCCTGTGTGGCCACCCCTTTACGAAATTGTTTTGTTTTGCGTTTTGCCAACATTTTTCTCCAGGCACACCAGTTTTGTACCCTCATCCCACCTGCTCGAAAGAAACTCCGAACCAAGCTGACCTCATGTGAAGTTAGGTGTCTGAGGCCTCAACCTCCAGTGTTGTTGGGTTGCCTGTCAGAACCTTCTGCAATGCAAACGCACAAGTGCGTGAATGTGACGTGCGAGGTGTGAACGACCCCTTTCCGGTACGGCTTCATCCGTGTCAAAACATGCCAGTTCCTGTAGATCTGTTGCACGCCACGTGAAAAAAGTTCCTCTTTCATGCTCTCTCACACAGAGCCTTTGAAGTTTTTTTGTTTTACACGAAGTACAAGGTTTATATCTCTGTGGTGCACCCGAACACGTTTCGAATCAGCCAGAATTTCCACGAAAAAAGTCACAAAACTCTTCTTCCGAAAGCCTGGTGACGTGGTTCACTACGTAGCGCAGACAAGAATTGTGCACCTCAGGGACACGCCTGAGAACCAAAAGGACAGCATTTGGGATACCTGACTGGCGAGTACAGCAAAGTCTGTGGACTGCTATGGTGGTTATCAGGCTCCAGCGTCCACCCCTGCAGTTCATTGTAGATTTGCTATTCCACGACGTGGTGTTTTCTGTTCAGGTCTCGGAGTCTGACGGATACGACGGGAGACGAGCTGAACGAGGGCGCCGCCAGCGACGACACCGACAGTAAGTTGTCATGAATGTGGGTGTGTCTGTCTCAGAAGGAGCGTGACATCTGGGCCTCCCTTGTGGAAACTCCTCAACACTGCTGTGGTCACACACTCGAATTTTGTGGTTCGGATGTGGTGTGGCCAAAGAAATCTGTGACACGATGAAGAACCCCAGCAGTGGAGCACAACAACGTTTCTTTCAACAACCAGGTGTTCATGTCACCCAAGTCGATTGTGAGCGTTGTTTTACAAAGGGCCACGCCAGATAGATATCGTGCGTGCAGGATGAGACTCATGACATTTTCGCACGAAGCACACACGAATCGGGAGAATCACTTGATCACGCATTGACAGGATTGTCTGGAAAGAGATGGCCACACAAAGGGGCCGTTTTTGACATCAAGGTTGCAACGCCATTCTGGCACGATGCAAGCAGGGAGGTGCGATTGATCACTGGCGAGGATCTCGACGGGGCACCGAACAGCTCAGTCGTTGACCTGGCTGCAACTTCAATGTGTCCCACAGATCAAGACACAAAACCACTCAGATTGATGCGTTCAAAATGTTGAACACACTGTATTTGTCTTCACTTTTGTTGGCATGAGCAAAAAGACGAATTTGAGAAACACAAGCACTTCAAGGACCTCGACGCTGATTTTCCTTCTCTGTGCTCTGCAGTTGGTGCGTTGTTATTGTGGCTTCACGGTAGCTTTGACAACATGCAGTGACCTGACAACTTTCGAGCTCCGGTTTGCTTCTTGATTTTGAACACTGCTGTCCGTTGTCTTGCAGGTTCGACTGAATCACGTCCTGACAGTCGCTATTTGGTCCTTGGGCACCTCATATTGTTTGCGGTCGCATTGCAAGCCAAAAAAATCTGGATCACTGTCACACAGGAACATTTTCGGAAAATCCTCCAAAAGCAGAATGGTGTGTACAAGGTGTGCCCAAGGCTGCCACTAAAATGCCTTTGTTTGAGAATCATGAAGCCTTGCATCACATTCCTCATTTGTCTTTCCACTCATTCGTCCAAATCTACGGCATGAGCTGACATTCCGTGTGCGATCGTGTGTTTTGCGATCCCAACAGAGAAAGGAAAATTTTACATTCAACGTCAATATCCACCAGATTCGACGTTCGAAGGAATGTTCAAAGTCCATGGGCAATCGTTCAAATTCTACCTGAATGCTAAAGATGATGACAGATCGCTAGAGATGAAAGTGCTCACAAAGTGGCAAAACGAGCTCAAGGCCTTCTCATGATATTCTGTCACACACACGAAGACGTCTAATCTTGCCTGCATGACAAAGAACTCACTCTGTAGGAATGTAATGAGGTTTCCTTTGCCTTACTTTGAGAACCTTACAATTTTCCCGGTGCCAGTCTTTTAGAACGCGCACAGATACACGAGGAAGGAAAGACGCCTCTCTTGTTTCGGGTCTTTCGAAAAGGTTTCTGTGTCCAGCGGTGCATGACATGAAGAATACAATGTTTATCCAGTGAGAATAGAACCCAGCGCTGTTAGGCCTCTGATAGTGCTCCTCACAACAACACGAGTACACTATCTGAGTTGGTGTTCAACTGTGAGTCAGCCAGATCCACGACACGGTTCAGGACGGAAAAATCGTTCTCCAGAGAACAAGGCCAAGACCCAATGTCCAGAGACACACCCAACAGATGACCCTCCCTTTCCCGTGTTCCAATCACTCGTTACTCTGCCATACATACACTCAACAACCTCGAACTGCCGTCAACACCACCGCTTTTAGCTGCACGTGTTGGTCCACAACCCGTTTTGAGTGATGTTACTGCCAACCACGTTATGCAGATGAACAACATCACCACTCTGAAGAACATGGTCTTTTTGGCCTCAAAGTTTGATCACAAAAATTTGCTCAAGGGTGTGCCATTGTAAGTCTCTTCCAGACACATCAGCCCCCCTGCCTCAAGAAAATTGACTCGGATTAGAAATTTTCCTGAAGAAACACATAACAAATTGAAGATGACTTGGCTGTACTGAGGAATACTTATGACCCCTGTGATACTTTTCACTGCTCCATTGACCTGTACCCAGAGCTTGCCAGTTCACTCTGCAGTGTATACACCAACGTGCGAGTGCACATGTGAACTCACTGCTTGGGATGACGCAAACAAAGGGAAGTTGTGGAGCAACCCCCGCACCTGTCCGAAAGACAAGCCACTGCATATCCTCGTTCTGTCTGAGTGCATGCGGATGAGACTGATCTGAACATATATAAAGTTCCGTGGACAACTGTGACCGGATATCTTTGCGAGGCAGGTACAACGCCAGTGGACGCCTGCAATTTCTCGTTATGGAGGCAGTGGGGGAAAGCGAACCTCGATTCTTTCTTCGCTGCCTCACAAAGCCTCTTGTCCGTGACCTCGTTGTCGTTGGAAATGAGTTCACTCGTGGGCGTCTGACAGGATTTGTTGCACAATCGCCGAGGACGAAAATGCTTGTGTATACCGATGTGGACACGCCTATGAAACGATATCGTTTGCGCGAGAACCTTCCAAAATCTGTCTGTGCATTTTTCTCCAGGGGCGGGCGACGAGGTGTGGAGGCTCGGCCGCAGACGCAGCGACGACCTCAGCAAATCCTCAAAGGTTAGTGTCCGGAACAAGAACCAAGTCCAGTTGCATTTGCGTGTTTCAGAACACACACGCAGTGGTCTTCTCAGATCTTTTGATTCGCAAAAATACACTTCGTTTGTTCATCATCTCTTTCCGTGGCAGTGCATGCCTCTCTCACCACCAAGTACAGTAAGGTTCTGTCAGGGATCCAATCGGCGCCCTCTTTGTTGCCACAGTAGCATCCAACGAACCTTCGTTGCGCTTTCAGTCTATCTCTGATGAGTTTTCTCTTCAGTCTCGCAAGTCCTCGCACAAGCCTGGGAGCGCGAGCGAGCGTCAGAAGCCGGCCGTGTCCGTCTCCATCTGGAGCACCAAGGCTGCAGCGATCGGGAAACGACGCCACCAGAAGGGAACAGCCGCCCCCGCCAAGTACTGACTCACCAGCATCAGGAGAAGGGAAACTTCAGGAAATCGCTGCCAATAAAGGTGTCAACCATGCCAAATTGTTTTTCATTGTATCCAACAGAAACCATCACCGCTTTCCTGTGTGATGGCGTCACCCTCAACTCTCCTTCAAAGGAATAAACGGTGCCTAATGACACTGCAGATGAAGCAGGCAACAAAACGAAGATGAACCTCCGCCATGTGTGAGAACTTCGCTTTCAGGATCGAATTTGTACAACTCAGCGAAAAATACACTTTTGAACAAAAATGTTGTTGAGTTTTGAGCGAGTTCTTTGTGTTGCAACGTGTGCGCATTGCGTGCTCACCAGACGTGCTCACCAGATACCGTCCAACTCGGGTTCGCAATTAACATTCAAAACGTTCACCAACAGATCATGTACCATTCACCAATGTCACCAAAAAATTGTTCAAAGTTTGGTGGATTCACTTGCAAGAAAGTGCTGTCGGAATTGGGTGGAGCCTGGTGAAGAATCTGAAGGAATATGCCCCCAACACAACAAAACTCGGTGTGCACAATCTCCTCGTTGAAAGAAACGGATGACACGCGCACGATCCATAAAGTTTTTACGCGTTCCTTCGCATCTGATACGTCACCAGGTTTCTGGCTGTTGTGTGTGGAATTGGTCTTCATCCCTTGTAGGTTCGTTTTTGTCACAACCTTCCATATTCGTGGTCTTCTCCACGACAGAAGAACCTTTCTATCTTCAGAGGATTTTTGATTCACGCTGCCAATTGGCAGATTCACCGCCAACGAACCGCATGTCGGGTTCAGGGTTGAGGGCGCGTGCTGGTGGTTTCCACTGCCAGGTTCCTTTTGATTCCTGAACCAGACGCTTTTGAACCATTCCTGCCATCCAGCGCTTTTGTGCAGTTGAAACAAACCACCCTTTGCTCTTTGCATGTCCACCATTAAAAAGTTTGAAAGAACAAATTGAAAAACACCGAGAGAACTTTTTCTGGAAATACTGAAACTTTTGTGTGTTCAGACCGAAGCCTTTCCCCTTTGTTTTTGGCAGAAGCACCAGCAAATCGACACAACACGCACAGGCTCGCTGTCATGTCTGTGGTGACAGCAGAACGAGAGGAGGCCAGAATGGGAAAATCTGTTTTTGGATTCTGCTTTCTGATACTCGACAGTTCACGAGCAATTGTTCCTTTTGTTGAAAAATCGGCAAAAATGCTGTTTGAGGTTTTCAGGAACTGCCCAGATGAAGACAATATCTCTGAAACACTAAAAATCACAGCTTTTTCAGGAAGACGTGCACGTGTGTTTCTTGCGTTCGTACGAGTTGTTGCTGGGATGGTATGAAGTCTGGTTTTCAGCAATTCGTCAATGAGAGTTTGTTTGGGGCAGTATCGACTCCTGAGATACGAGCATTTCCAGTTGCATTGTGACATTCTATTCGTTGACCGTTGACACTTTCAGGATCACAAAAACTTGGCACACCAAAGGAAGACTGTTGATCACAAGTGGACATCCGGATTTTCTCACATCTTTTTACCCCAACCCCCCACCTCAAGGATTGCTGGGAGGCGCACATCGGTGGCTTGATGTGGACCCTGATCCTGGACTGACTCAAAGTCCAAGTCAACACTGAAGTCCACATGCACTGTCAACTGAAGCTTATCCAAGTTTCTCCACCAATGAAGTGCACAGTTGCCTTTCTCTGGAGAACGAACAGGTCGAACGCGACTGCGGGAGCCTCGACTTGGCACAAGCGCCCAGTGCTGGTTGGCTGCGGAGAAGCTGCGGTCTCCTGCTGTCGACTTCATGTTGCAGGTCTCCACATCATTTTGAAAATGGAACAAAACATTCACTGCTTTAGCATTTAGATAATTAGACGGTTTGTTTTGGACATTTTCCTCAATGCTTCAAACAAAACATAAATCAAAGAAAATTCAAAATTATTTGCACGATTGATTATTTCTTGTCAGAAACTATTCACGATCTCCTTTCAGAATCACATTTCACAGAGTCACATTTCAACTGATCATCTGTGTGGAACAAGTTGGATGGTTTTTTGAGTTGATCACAGTTTCCCCACGGAATGGTGCTTGCAAGTAAAGAGAATCCTCTGTCATGAGTTCTACGGAGGCATTTTTCGATGTGGCATGGAACGGGACGACGGGCGCAGACGGAGACTCTGAAGCCACATTTGAAGATTTTCTTGGATATAAAATCAGTGAGTGGATTTTTGTTCTTCATCTCCTTACAGAGCCGGATCAGGAGTTGGCGGCCACAACCTACAACGGAAAAATGGTTCTTTGCATTCGTCCCAACAACAGGTCCAATAGAATAGGAGATTCAGTGAACCAAGACAAGTCTTATGCAGGACAAATTTGAAAAAAAAACCTTACCTGGCAACAACATTCTTCCCCACCGAGGGTGTGAAATGAACCCCACCAAGATCGAACCTCTGTCTCATGGTTCCTGAGACAGGTGGATTGAGGGATGTTCTGTGATCATACACAGGACATCCAGGCTGAGATGCCAGTGTGGTATGGCAGTGGACACAGGAATCAGTTGGCACAGCAACGAGAGAAATCCCCTCCACTTGGGCGTTGATCCTTGTCATGATGGGACAGGGCAATTTGGCTGAGATGCAACAATTTCAAGAAAAGGGTTCGGTCACTTTGTGCTCTTACAGCATAGGGCCGCAACACAACAACGGTCAGATGCTACGGCATGCTTTTTTCGTATTCTTTTTTTGTTGATAATGAACAGCACAACTGTCTTGTATTTGTGGAAAAGACAAAGAAAAGCTTCAGTTCGATTTCTCTCGTTGCGGCAGGATCCTCTGTGTTGCTCGCCATCATCTCAATTTGATCAGACATTTGACAACGGTGAAATTCAATCTTTAGTTCTTGAGATCTTGCAAAATTGGTCTGAAATTGAATACCAGCGCGCTTCTGCCGTTCAGCACCAGAGCGTCAAATCTTCCAGCGCATCTGTGTGTGTCTCGCACCTGGTAAACCTCAAACAATGGCTCCATCAGGTGCAAAACTAATTGTTTCCTTTCCCCGAGCCGTGAACAAGAATATCAATTTCTTCCCGTGAATCATTCCTTCTTCTCCTTCAATGTGAAAATTTCCGTTTGACATGGAAAGTTCAAATGCAAAACAAGGACTTCGTTATTTTGTTCTTTCAGGAGTTTTCTTGGACAAGACTTACTTTCCCATTTTCGTCCCTATTGGATTGATCGGCAATGTTCTTTCTTTTCTGGTGAGTATTTCTGTGGCCTGTCTAACAGAACACGTCTCCCACAAATCACCAAAGACCCATTTGCTGGGTGAAGTGTTTTGAAAGACGACATCGGTGCTTCCAAACCACCAATGAAACACGTCAGAGGTGACGCTCGCAAAACTTACCAGCGGATGCGACAAAATCATTTTTGCTTCACGCAACCACGCAAGCAGGAATGAAGTCTGGGTCTTTGATGAGCGTGGCCAATGACTTTCGTCATTTCTCCCTGGAAGAGAACACAAATGATCGTCCCCAGAATGGTCCCATCTGTGTGCTGTAAAAAGCTGCCACCAGCAAAACCACTCGGCTCTGTTGTTATGTCCAGGGCAGGAGCTACCAGAATGAGATCCTGGGTCTCAGATAATCAGGTGGTGCGCTAGTGCCTGAGATCAGCCAACCCTACGTACGGTCGAAAAAACCTGACTACATATATGTGTCTTGGTTTGCCTGTGGCACTGTGGAACAAGCACAGATTCGTCTGATCGGGGGCTCGTTGTCCCTCATGGCCATCGTCTCTGGTGAAATAGAAATGTGTTGCGAAACTCCGTGCGGCTAGCGAAGAGCACAATCTCCCTGAAGTATCACGAGATTCCGTCCGACTTCACCTTTCCCTGCAGGTGATGACCCAGAAGCAGAATCGCCACTTGTCCATCGCCGTATACATCGCCGTTCTCGCCATAAGCGACAGTATTACCCTAATATTTGGTGAGTGATTGTTGATTGAGTGAATCTTTTTTGCAACATTATCTTCATTCGACGAAATGCAAAGGAAAACACAAACCTTTTCCGTCCAGTTGAACCGTCAGGCCGCTGTATTTTTTCTTGCCAGTGTGTGCCAGTGTGTTTCTGTCTTGCTTGGGTACGATTACCAGTTTTCTGTGAAGATTTTTTTCAGGTTCAGCTGTTTCAGCAACCGTGAGAAATGGGGTGTATTTTCTCCTTGGCAACTTTCTTCGTGTATTGTTACTTTCATTCGTGGGGTGTAGTTTTGAACTGCACTTTGGGTTTTACAGCTGGACACCGCAAGGTTTGCTCTCCTGTCTTGTGCTGATTCAAGTTTGTTTTGATTGCAGCCTTCTTCATCTATTTTGGCACAGTGCATGAGTCGATGCCTTTTGAAAATCCAACCTACTGCTCCATCAGGATCCTGGTGGTCTTCGGATCAGCACTCTGTGGAGTATTAATCATTTTGGCAATGACCTTTGACAGGTTCTACGGTATCATCAGACCTCACAAGGCTTCGTCATTCAACACTGTCAAAAGAGCTAAAATCACTTGTCTAATTATCATCATCTTCAGCACATTGTACAATGTGCCCCACATATTTTTAACTTTAGAAAGAGGTTATGATTGTGTTCCGTATGGTAGAGGTATCATGTATGCTTATGGAGAGGTCTATTATTGGTCAAGCTTTGTACTTAACTTCTCTTTTCCATTTGTTGCGTTGTTAATTATGAATTCTTTCATTATTCATACGATCAGATCAAGGAGAAGCCTCACGGGCTTGACCACCCAGAGTCAAAGATCAGACAAGGGCACAAAGCCCAAATCTTCTGATTCTCAAGTATTTGCAATTTTACTCTTGGTCACCTTCAGTTTCTTATTTCTGACAACCCCAACATACATGTTGTTCCTCTTTCAAATGATCATGGACTTTACAAAGACACCCGAACTTTTTGCTGGTTGGCATATTTTCTTTGGTCTTGCTCAGAAATTATTTTTTACAAACAATGGAATAAATTTCTTTTTGTACATTCTTTCTGGAACCAAGTTTCGGAATGACTTTCGGCAGTTGATTTGTTGCGGAAATACTGGCAAAACCAAAGAGGTTGTGTCTGGCAATACTGTCAGTACCAGTGGAGGGTGGCAAAGTGAAACAGCAATGACTGAGAACTGAGATAGGGAATGGAGAGGAGTGTATCAAAAGGGACATACAACGTACAGACTGTCATCGAGTGAATTCAGTCAATTTTCTGGTACTCAAATTCTTTATTTGTTCGTGCAAATGCAACTACAGACTACAGACTTTCACGAATCCACACATTTTGTGAGACTTGTTCCTAACGGGAGGTCTTTGGTTTGTAAAGTTTTGTAGGGAGAACAAAAAGCCGGTGTTAAATCTGAAAAATAAAGTTCAATATCAGAAACGCGTCTGTGCTCGTTTGTCGTCGTTATCGAACAAAGAAAATTCGCGTAGTCTCAGCTTCGATGTCTGTCCTTTCGCTCTCAACCATTGTCACTTCCTCCTCCACCACTTGTGCTCTGAGTATTGTTTCTCTGCACATCTTTCTGTTCACACCCGAATAACTTCAATAGATCATTCCTGAACTTGGTTCCAGAGAGAATATACAAGAAAAAGTTTATGCCATTGTTCGTGTAAAACAGTTTTTGAGCCAAAGAGAAGAACAGATTCCACCCAGCGTACAATGTTGCTGATGTTGTAAAGTCCATTGTCATTTGAAACAGAAATAACAAATAGGCTGGAGTGGTTAAAATCAAAAAAGCAAAAGTGATCAATAGTAAGATTACAAAAACCTGTGAATCTGATGATTTTCCTCTCTGGCTGGATTTTCCCCTCTCGATGGATTTTTCTCTCTGGCTGACTGACATTGATGGAATGAGACTTTGTCTTTTTCTGAGAGTGTTTATGATTACAGAATTCATGACCAACAATGCCAAAAAAGGAAATGTGTAATTTAATACAAAGCTTATCCAATAGTATGCTTCACCAGATGGCAGGGCAAGGGCTTTGCCATAAGGGAGACAATCATAACCTCTGGTTAAAGTCACAAAGAGGTGAGGAATATTGAAAGCACAACAAAACAAAATTATGGATACACACATTATTTTTGCTCGTTTCACAGTGTTGAATGAAGAAGCTAGATGAGGCTTAACAATGCCATAAAATCTGTCAAATGTCATACCCAAAATAAGAAACGTTCCACACAATGGTGTGGCAAAAACGAAAAAGCTTCTTATGGAACAATACACCTCAGAATCAGGAGGAATTAAATGGTGAACTATTCCTAAATATGACAAAAGACCTGGAAATGAGAATGACACAAAGAAATTGAGAAACAAACCACAATGATTGTTGGCACAACACACGTTTTCTTTCAATTTTTGGAACTCGTGAGACTCACCAAAAATTAAAGTGATGTTGTCTGCAATCGCAAGAACAGAAATGTAGACTGCAATAGACAAGTGTCTGTTGTGCTTCTGGGTCATCACCTGCGAAATCATAGAAACCAATTGCAGAGTGAAAAACGCTTCTCTCCAACTGAAATGAAATCTCCTTGGCTTTGGGGAAAAATGAACAGTTCACATATAAAAATGCACGTGTCACAAACCAGAAAGGACAGTGTGTTGCCAACCAGCCCCACAGGAACAAAAACTGGAAAGAAAGTCTTGTCCAGAAATACTCCTGAAAGGTCAGAAAGATTTGGCTTTCTCATCTACATTTGATGTTTTGTGTCATTGGAGAAGGAGTTGTTTTTCGGTTGAAATATTGACTTCATTGTCCAACTAAAATGGGTTTTTTTCTCGAAAAGAAAAACAAAACAGAGTTGTTCTCGAATATCGTTGTTTTGCCACATGCTTGTGTTTGCATCGCAATTCCTGCTTCATTGTTGGAATAAGAAAATTGGAAGACACACGTGAAGTTGGAATTCGAAAAGAAAAAAAAACAATCTGCTTTAAATCCCCTCTTTCAAACACATATTGCAGGCTTTCCAGTGCATTTGGCAGGACTTTTTGAATCTTGTGTTTTCTTTCAATGTCTGCACTGAAAAGGACTTCAGCGTTCGGTTTCGCAGCACAAGCCGTGGATGAGTGGTCCTTTGAGTTGGTTTGTGTTCCGAACTCAGGTACAAAAAGCTTCATTCTTGCTGACCCAAAAGTATTGTCAAGTTCTTTTTGAGGTCAGCACGCGCTGAAAATTTGTTGTGACTCACTGATTTTGAAGGCGATGTAGTCTGATACATCCGGAACAGAGGGACCAACAACGGCGTCCTCTGTCTCATTTGCAGGCATTGATTCATCAAATATCGCTGTCGAATTCATTTTGGAATGTCAGGTCCTGGAAAAAAATCACGCAAGTTCACAAGGAGGGCAACAGAACAGAAGGAGTTCAAATTCTAGCGTGCAGATTGCCTGATTATCGAAAGGTAAAAGTGCGAGTTTCTGATCTCAGAGCTCCAGCCATTCACAACAAGTCGATCAGTGGTGTCAACAGCACACATGGCAAAACACTCACTTCCATTCAGTGCCAGCACCCTCAGGTCCATTATTGTCCCTGTTTCGTTCCTTGGTCTGTTGCTGCGATACTGGAACTGCTTCGTTTTGTTCTGTAGCTCTGAGAAGTGAGCTTTTCTTACAAGTCTGTGTTGTCATGCATCTTGGTGACTTCCCCACCGCGAAAGATCGAGGTGGGTTTGCTTGAGAGCAGATTTCAAACTTGTCAAGAGACAACAGCCAAAGCAACACCCTGAGGCTCGTACCACAACCACAGAAAGGAATCACTCTTGTTTGTTGATCACGGAGCTGAAGGTGACGTTGTCGGAGTGTCAGAAGGGTAGGGTAGTCAAAACTACCTATCAGCACTTTCCACTCAACGGTCGTCCGTGCCAAAACGCTCGATGGGTGGTTCTGACCCTGTGTGAAAACTCACCGTTCGTGTCAGAATGCATCGTTGCACTTTATAGGAATGGTATACTTTCTGCCCTGGACGGTTACATTGTGACACTGGAAATCGCTGCTTATGCACCACACTGGCATTCTGACCCTGAATGGTGCACTTTGGCC
>JAAUXT010100673.1_pt1 | contig 12125 bp, 8 predicted proteins | sample 7278171 | NCBI WGS metagenome assembly JAAUXT01 (sample SAMN14350112, study PRJNA611818) | marine sediment metagenome | isolation source: surface marine sediment (1.8m) | place: French Polynesia: Moorea | collected 2018-08
AAGAAGTATATTGATGAAATGTAGTATATTGTATGGGGGTTTGAGAGGTAGCATTCAATTTTTGATTTTTGAAAATTTTTATATGGTTTTTAGGTACACTAAAGTTTGGGTTAAAAAGTCATTTTTTCATAGAAAATATAAAAATGGATACTGGGCAATTCTGTGAGGTTTTATGCTGGGACTGTGTAACTTGCAAATTGGGGTGCCTTGACTAGGATAATTTTGAGTGGCGTACTTCTGTCCAAGTTCAGATGCTAGTGTCATTGCATCATTCTTAAACAAAGGGGCGATGGAGGGAGCACACATCAACGCAGGGTCATCCCTTTTCCTCAAGGAGCAGGATGGCCCTGGCTATGTCTACTGCAGGAGCATCTGCCTCAATGGAATGAATCCACACAACAAAGAGTACCTCAAGGCCATGCACAGTACAGTGTGGGCCATATGTCCAAGAGAAGGACTCTCATAGTTTGGATCAAACTCTTTGCAATGGATATTGAACCCAAGGGGACCATTCCCACTCCTTGCCACAACACCTTTCCCTTTTGTGAGCCTCACGGGTGCTAAACTTCCCGGGCTCCATGCCTCGCCACACAAAGGTGGTCCAACGTGATCCCACTTACACACCATTGCTTTTCCAGTTAGTGAACTGGGAAGAGCTGAAAGTTCTCCACGGCTTACAGACATGTCAGATCCGGGCGGAGTTTTGTATCAATGCTCACCTTCCATATTCCTCATCCTCCCGCATCCTTTGCCGCCTGGCCAGACATAAAATGGATTAATGCCTTACCTTGAGGCATGTTATCTTTTTATTTCATGCCTGCTTGCAAACCTGGGGCTGTCCAGAGAACACGAAAGGGGTGATGGGCATGCACCAGAAGTCTGGGGCCCAGCTACCACACTCAGTGGAGTGGAGCGGACCTTGCGGACCTTCTGTTCGCAGGCTGAGAAGTGTCTCAGCCATGTCTCGAGTGCTAGTGCAAATGCTTGGAGTGTGGCGCTCTGTCTTATATGTTCTCAATCTGGGACATACAGGTTGCTCACAACCAACTGTGATGGATCAGCACAATACGGAATATGGGAGGAACCAGCCAGGAACACTTTTAGCGGCTCTTACCATGCACAATTCTTTTAGTTGATATGTGGATATTGTTGCAAAACAATATGTAAAAGCTCCATTTGGTCAAATTTGTTCCATTTAGGTGTGTGCTAAATGAGTTCCCAAGTTATGAATATTGAGTGAAAAAGTTAGAATTTTGACAAAAAAAGTGAGCCAAATCAGAGCAAGCCAAATCAGAGTGAGCCAAATCAGAGTGAGCCAAATCAGAGTGAGCCAAATCAGAGCCAAATCAGAGCAGGCCAAATCAGATCAAGCCAGATCAGAGCAAGCCAAATCAGAGCAACTGAAATTTTCTCAAATCACCGCGAGCTCCATGGAGCTATTTTTTGCAGTTGACTGCAAGCAGTTGCGGTTGACACATCAGTTTTGCAGTCGGCCCAACGTGTAAACCGCTTGAGACGCAAAACGTGAGGACTGTTTGCACACAATGGGGACTTTTGGCAAAGTCAGGCGAAACCTTTTCACGTCCGTGGCTGACGTCAGCGCTGGGCGAAAGATGGACGGTAAAGCCAAATATGGGAAGGAGCGGATGGTTTGCCAAAAGTCCCAATGGACGTGTGTCCTGAATGCGTCGGGTCGCAATTCAAGTCATCGGTCGCTATGTCACCAACGAAGCAGCATTGTTGACTTGTGTACGTATTCTGAGACGCAACTCGCGACGCATGCAGTGCTGAACGTTTGCACTTGGAAACGCTGGTAAGATTTTAATGGCCGACTGTTAGACTCAAACGTCAGGGTGGAGGCGCCTGAATCATCAGCTCCAGTCCACCCATCTTCCTTCCCTTCGCACAGAGTCGCTCTCTCGCTGAACGCACGCGCGCATGTGCGGCAGCTTCGGTGCGCGTCGTGATCGTCCTGCACGCGCCGTCTCGAACATAGAACTTTGCAGTTGTACAAACCCGAGCTGCGCCTGGGATGGATCACCCTCATGATGTCTCGCTGTGTTTTTTTCTGTCGCGCATGAAATCAAATGAAACATTTTGTATCTAGTTCCAGGTCTGGTCTAAAGGAAGGATTTTGTCAAATTGAAAAGGCCGCGTGAGGGTGGGATTTCAGTTTGAACCCACTTCATCTCACACTACGCCATGAACTGTTCCTTGACACACGTCGCTGTTCAATGGCAAGTGCACGCATGAGGTTTCGCACTTACACAGCACACACCACACTCATATTGCACTCACACACACACACGCACACACACACACACACACACACACACTTTCATTCAAGAAAAGAATCTTCTTTTCCAGAAACATGCACGCACGCACAGACGATCACCCACTCTCTCCAGGATTCCCCATTGCCGTGGTCATATCAATACTGCCCGGCCACTGCAACAACATACGGCCGTTTCCAATTGCGCCACCACCACCACCACCACCACCACCACTCGGCTCCTTGTAATCAAAACGAAAGCCCGCAATTCAGTGGTCAATTGTCTGGGCAGCGCGGGGTCTCTGGGTAATGACCAGCTACAAAGCTTGTTATCTGCGCAATGACCAGTAAGTGGCGATCTCAGGGCTGTTTGACCAAATTAGCCAACATATGGCGCAGCCCTGATTGGCGCCGCAAAGGCTTCGTTAACGAAGTCCGCAAATAGGGAAATGAGAGCGAGAGTAAATTGGTTTGGAGGGGGAAGACTCGAGTTACTCGTGGGGTGGGAGTGATGAGATGAGGGAGAGTCACGGGGGGGGGAGAATCGTGAAGAAATGATTTTTCTGAGAAGGAGGGAATGATAGGATGACGGTGACAGCAGGAGAGAAAGAAAGAAAGACAGAGAAAAAGAGACAGAGAGAGGCAGAGAGGAAGAGAGGCAGCGAGAAAAAGAGAAAGATTGAATGAAGAAAACGGAGAAATGGAGACAGAGACACATAAGGAGAGGTGAAGTCAGAGATTGAATGGAGAGAGAGAGAGAGAGAGAGAGAAAATAAAGAGGATTCAAAGAAATTGAATGAGGAAGGAGAGAAGGATGCAGAGACACGGAAAGAGAGGGGAAGTGAGAGATTGAATGGAGAGAGAATCGGAAGAGAGAGAGAGACAGAGAGAGAGACAGAGAGTTTGAGAGAGAGAGAGAGAGAGAGAGAGAGACAAAGACACGAGGACAGACGTTGTTGAAACGACTCGTTTTGCAAAACGACCCGGGGGGACGCTTTCGCCCTGCAATCAAGGGTCAAACGACCCAGGTGGGTCATTTTACGACGTGCAAGAAGACCCCTCGCTGAGAAAAAAAAGGCCACCATGAAATTTGAGCGTTTTGAGCGGTCGCCCAGACAGTTTCGCACCCGGGTCGTCTCTATTGAGCCTTCGCGAACACGTTAGAACGATAGAATACGAGTACAGCAAACTCGCATTCGCTCGCCTTGGTCTTTTTTTCCAAGAATTACTGTCAGGCTCATTCGCGTCCAGAAGTTTCCATTGAACTAATCGCGTTGTCAGAGAATGCAGCAGATCCTTTGATTAAAAAAATCAATTTCCGCCGTGGGACTCCGAGTGGCCCAATTAAAGTAGGTCAAGGGGGCCGCGCCATGGCGGACGCCGCTCTTCACCCGCGCCTTTCAACCGGGCACCCGCGGACGCGGATCCAAGGGGGACGGGGCACGCTCAACCCCCGTCCCTACACACACACACACACACACACACACACACACACACACACACACACCAAATATAAATTTTCTCCCTCCTTCCTCAATTCTGCACTGAAAAAGTAGAATATTTCCATGCCCCTGGTGGGTGTATCATTGGGAGCACATAATGAAAGCTCCTCATCCCTCCCCCTGCGGAATCCAGACCTGGTTCACTCCCAATGCGCGACCAATTTCTGGAAGTCGGGATCCGGTCTAGTGCTCTGTGCCAGCACACCCTGGATCCCCCAGCCCTCCACTCCCACACCCTGGATCCCCCAGCCCTCCACTCCCACACCCTGGATCCCCCAGCCCTCCACCCCCTGGATCCCCCGGCCCCCCACACCCTGGATCCACCCCGGTCCGACCCGCTAATGGGCCTCTCCAGCTTCCACGCAATCAGCTTGATAAAAAAAAACGCGGCTGCTTGCTATTCATGAAAGAGACGCGACCCCTGCACGAGGACTTGAACCCCGCGAGTGACATAGAATTAACATGGAAATGGCCTCGGCGAAAAGCCAGCGCGGTTCAATTGTTGTAAGCGGAACCTCTGGTCCGAGGGGCGGAGGTGCCAAGACGTGCGCTCCGTCACATTACGGAGAGGAGATGGGTCGGGGAGATGCGTGTTGAGATGCTCATGTTCAACGGAGGGACAATGGGGTGGACACAGTGAGGGAATCAGCTGCAGCTCCTTGCGCGTCACACTCAATGGGAGTGAGAGACTGGACCGGATTCCTTTCAGTCCGGGGGCCCCACATCCAAAGCTCTGGGAATGTCTTCACCGTGCAGCAGCGTCAGTTGTGTTGGTGCAGACTTGGTTCGAAGAGGAGTCCAAAAATTTCCGTTCACACAGCACTTGAGTGTTTGTTGCTCTGCGTGACGTTTCACGTTTGACTTGACCATTTGGTGACCATTTGTTCGGTTGACCTGGCTGTTGTCACACAACTTTCTGCTTGACGCAATGGAAATGCTTGACTGGTACTGCAGCACAAGCAAACCAAGCAGGAAACATCAGAACTCAACCACGATGGACACAAGACGGACGCTCGTGGACACTTTTGCCATCCAGGCCCCCTTCAACATGTGACCGTAGGAATCTGGGGTCCATTTCACGTGCAACATTCTGCGTGTAAAAACTGCTTTCCTGCAGTGTGTTTCAGGTGGAAGGCGGAGGAAGCGGCGCGGCTCCCCCGGCGTGTGATCCCGTCTCTCCCACGGCTCATATCTCCCGCATCTCGGCGGGGCCTCCGCCGCCGCGCCCGCCGCCGCTGCCGCCACCGCCACCGCTGCCGCTGCCGCTGCGTGCCGCGCGCCGGGGAACTGGATCTGCTGCCGCGGAGCAGAGCTGCCAACACAATGGAAGCGCTGATTTAAGGGCCCGAGCCGACTTCAAAGAGACGCCGTTTCCTCCCTGCGAATGTTCACTGACAATGATAGAAGCGGAGACTCGGCCGGCTCGGCTTTGATCCCTGTCTCTCGAGGGGGCGGATCTGGGGGGCGTCCAACTCCGGACTCTGGACTGAGGGGTGTGGGGGAACCAGCTCACCTCGGGAGGGAGGGCGGACCTGAAGGGGATAAGAGGACCCATCTCCCCGAGGAGGCAGGGCAAGATCTGGATGGTGTTAACCCCCAGGAACAGACCTGGGTATCCTCGGTGCAGTAGAGTTGAAGTTCTGCCTGGCAAACAAAACTGCAGGAAATAAGGAAAACTGCACCTGGTGGTGCGAATAAACGAGACTTACTCTCGCCTTTTCTGGGTCGGGATGGGGATCAGAAGAGAAGTGGTCCCCCGTGTCCCCCTGTCTATACTGACCCGTCCCAATGGGACCAATTCCAACGAAGCCACAACTCCTCTGAGAAAACAGATAGCTGCACAAGTGGGGCAGCTCGTTGTTGGAGAGAGCCCGGCCCAGGTGGTCACACATGAACTTGCGCTTGGTCTCTCGCGGTGAGGGCAATTCCAGCTTTGACAAAATACCTGACGGCCCACAATTGAGGACCCAACTTGTTTCCATGTTCCCGTCTTCATGACCTGTGCGTTGGATCTGCCCCCTGCACCGGAAGCCGCCCCGCCCCACCGCTTTGTGTCGCCCCGACGATCGCGTGCGCGCGCACCGCGAGGCTTTTGTGTCGATCGGGAGTTCGCGGGTTCGATTCTCGGAGCGAGCGGAAGTGACACACGCGTGTTCGTATTTTGGTTCAGGAGGGAATTGTCAGGTGTGTTCACGTCGTCGTCAGTGCAGAGAAGGTGTGGTGTCATCGAAATCGGTTTGTTTTGGCGGAACTCAATTGCGTGTAGGTGCAGGGGCATCTGAGGCAAAGCTGTCATCTGCAGAAGTGTTCAGTCAGAACCCTTCAATCGCAAATTTTGGTCCTGAATTGTGACCTGAAAAAAAACAACACAACATCACGTGCACAAAACCAGAGAATGGTTCTGTTTGGACGAGTCTCACGTTTCTTCGGGCTTGGCGTGTGAAAATTTCACTTCTGATTCAAAAACCCTCCAAGACAGAATCACATTGATCAGCGCCATCACGTGAGCCTCTGAATTCAGCTTCTCCCGCGCGTTAAATTCGATTCTGTCTCCAATTCGAGTTGAAACAGCGGCGGCGCCGGCGTCGAGAGGAAACCTCAAGACAAAGGTCAACACAATCGGCGCGCTGCGCCCAGATTGTATTTGCCCAGCTCTCCGCGGCTCCACCCCGGCCCCGGGGGCTCGTTCACACTGCACGCGCCACGCGCTGCTGGGCTGCGTCCCTCCATTCACAAGGCAATGGGCGCTGTGCCCCTGGGCCAGTCAGTGGGTACTGGGTCCCTGCATTCGTCAATGGGTGTTGGGTCGTCGCTTGTCTAGTGGACACGCCATGCTTTGCGTCACGTTCAAGTCCTTTGGTGCGTTGTCGAATGCCATACTGAATGCGTGGGTGCGACACTCATCGCGTCTCTGGCACAACGTCACGTACGACGACGCAGCGTCCATTGACGTGAACAGGGACGTGACGCATGCGCCTGACGTACGCACGCGACGCATGCGCGTGACGCACGCAGCGTGGGATTGAGGCCGGATCGTGTTTGCGCAGCTCTGCCCGGCTCCACCTCGCCTCTGATTGAACAATGCTCAAATAACACGTCGACCTCACCCCGAGGGGCCTGTGGGCTCCGGAGCCAGGGGCGGGGCGGTGGGACCGGCGGGGGGGGGGCGGGGTGTGAGCCGCAAACCTACACTGAGGCATTTTTCCTCGGAATTCCAAAATCCATGAGAGAATGAGAAATGTTTTATCTGATTGCGCAAACCCCAGGGCAAGTGTTTTGTACCCTTCTCCTTCCATTGCAATCAGACACCATTGTCAAGCTGAGATTTCCTACGTGTACTGGTATTGTGTCAACGGATTCAAATTTATGCAATCCTTTCAATTAATCACTCGTGTGAGAGTAAAGACAACACTTCTGTGGTCAGTCGATCCAGATTCGTGGATCCAGCCCTTGGAGCCTGGAATCATCAACGCTGTCCACAGGCCCTGCTCCTCCCCGGGCCTTTCCCTCTCCCCCGACTCCCGGCCTCCCCCCCCCCCCCGGGATCCGCCCCTGAACCCCGCGGTGGATGGAGTGACTCGCCGGGGCCCATTCCGGCATCAGCCGCAGCGTCCACAGTCCGGGAAATGAAGCCTTTGAGCGAAGTACAACAACGGGGGCTCTCGGGCCCTGATTGCGTTCTCCGCTGCCGCTGCGGTGACTGGCGATTTCTCCCGCTCTTACGTGATTGATTGGGCCTGCCCTGTGTATGTGCGCAGTCCCGGCCGCGCTGACACACTGTTTTCCAAGCGAATACCTTGTGTGGAGAGTCAAGGGGGCATAAAACTGGGGCCTGTTTCACACTGCTGGTTGCGTCCGTCCAGGTCTGAGTCAAAGCGCGATGCGTGAGGCTGGGCTCGCACTGGACGCACCATGCGAAGTCCTGTTCTGGTCTGTGAGCCCGTGAGCGTGTGAGCCTGTGAAGCGGTTTTCACATTGGTGACGTCGGCGTCAAACTTTAACATTGAACCCAATGGTGGAATTTTTGACGTCAGCCCACAAAACGACTGCGCGTCACCCAATGTGAAAACCCCTTGACGCGGCGCCCATTAAAGGCTGTCCGTTGCTGCATTGGATGCACACGTGCTTTCCAGATGAGGCGCGGTCGTTTTACTGAACGTCGGCGTCAAAAATACAGCCCTGAACCCAACAGCGAACTTTTCTTCAGGTCCACCCCAAAAACAACCACGCGTCACCATGCAATGTGCACATGTCTTTGTGAATGCAAAGAACCGGTCTGACACATTCCCTCAAAATCCACAAAATTGCACAATGGATGAGACATCCAACTGTGAACTCTGAAATGAACCCGTGTAATTCAAGTTCATGTTCACCAGCATGCCAACGAGTTGACATGATCTTCTGTCAAAAGTGGGGGACATGATGATTCAATGCGGGACCAGGTCTGTTTTACCTGCAAACAGTGTTGTTGCGTGTTCATCCAGCTCTCAGTGTTGGATTCCCTGTTCTCACGCAGTGCATAGAGAAGAATGGATGTCGCGGATGGAACAGCTTCCCAACGCGACGCCCATGTCTCATCGCAGAAAAACCTTCAACTGACCTTCAGCTCTGTGTACACAACAAGACATCAGAGACGCGCAGAGTCACGAATGCTGTATCCCTCCGGGGGTGAGTGGGGCAGGGGGAGGCAGGGGCGAATCTACCGGGGCCATGGCCCACGCCTAACACACAAGGGCAGGGGCGGGGCAGAGGTGGGTTCATTGGGGCCCAGGGTCTGCCTCCCCTAAGGGTGAGTGAGACAGGGCGGAGGCAGGGTAGGTCCACCAATGGTCAGGGTCTCCCCACGGGGTGAATAAGATAGGGCGAGGGCAGGGGCTGATGGACGAATCCATCATTCAGCAAGGTCGCATTCGAAGGTCAGTGAGGCAGAGGGGAAGAGGCAGGGGCACACCCGGGGGTCCAGGGTCCGCTCTTCCCGTGATCCCCCCCGAAACCCGATTGACCCACGAAAGCGCAAAGAAACTTCATATTTGCAGCCCCTTACCCACCCTTGTAGGTGAGTCGTCGTCACCAAACGCTGGATCCATCCCTGGGAACACAGAGACAGAGAAACGGGAAGTGAGGTTCCGGCACGGCGTCCTCGGTGCCCACAGTCCCTGCAGCAGCAGTGTCCTCATTACCAGCGCCCGTGGCTCCAGATGTGACGCCCGCCTCGTCAAAGCCGGGCTCTCCGCGGAAGATTGCGCGGGGCGCCGGGGGCCTCGGACACCGCAGCCGCCGCGGCCCTCCCTCCCTCCCTCCGTCCCCCCACCCACCACCACCCGACGCAAAACAATAGCATCAGGGACATGATACACGGAGACCCCCTCGAGCGAGGCGCGACTCGTCAATCCAAGCTTTCAGCCGTTCCAATCTATGACATTCCCATTTGCTGCGAGCATTTATAACTCTTTGACTTTAATTTGTTCTGGGGATACGGCCTCTGCTGTGCTGCGGTGCGGCGCGGTGGGATGCGGCGCTCATGCACATGGATCAAGCCGGACTCGCGGAGGGGACCAACACGAAGGCCTGTGTCACACTGAATGTGTGTCGTGCGTTGCCTCCCATGACCATGTCAGTGGTTTGTTGCAAAGCACCTCGTGGTCTCCGCGTGCATGTTTTTACAGAGTGTGGATTTTGTCAAAATTTGACGTTCGTGTTGGTGTACAAATGGTGCCCAAACCACCCACGACGCATCGCTCAAGTAATGCGTGAAGCACCCAGTGAATAGGTGCAGCAGCGCCTTCAACTCTTCAACTTGCACAAGGCCGTAACGCATGACGCACTGCGTGATGTGCAGCAAAAAAACGCATCAAGTGACGTATCCAGTGAGACGCAGCAGAGACGCAACGCACGACGCACCCTGTGTGAACCTCACCAAAGCCATTGGTGCAGCGGCCCCACGAACGATGCAGCTTCGGTCATCACAAAAAGCTGCATCACTCGGGCTGCGGGCGCAGTGTCATTCCCCCACCGATCGCGCTGTAGCCGCTGCTGTACAGGGCAAGTTCTGCACCGTTTGGATAGTTCTAGGAATTGTGAGCAAAACTGGAAGAAAGATTCAAAAGAGTTGACAGACCAACACAAAGCTACGTTCGTATACCAGTGAACTTAGTGAAGAAAGGAGCATGTGGAACAACTTTCTTGAACGGAACAATAAGTTTTTGCTTGAAACCTGATTGAATCAGAGCTTGAACAAACAGGACGTCAAGAAAGACACAGGAAAAAGGACATTGTGAGTCAATTTGCAACTGACTGAAAGAGAAAAACTTGTCTGAGTGACAATGGAAGGTCACGTGAGATGTGCTCTTGCCACGGTGGTGCTGTTTCTGCTGAAAGTTTGCGAGCTGTCGGCTGGAGACTTTGGTGAGTGGCCTCTTTCGACTCATGTGTGTGTGTGTGTGTGTGTGTGTGCGTGCGCGTGTGTTAACCAAAGGACGAACATGTACGCTCGTACGGGGTTGTATCCAACGAAAGTGTGTCATGTACACGATCGGCCTCGAAGGACACGGGTGGTTGATTCGAGACAACTGCTTCCGTTCACCTTCTCAGTGCAGACTGGCCAATTGGCTTCACCGGTGAACATGATAAGTCTTCCTGTGTTGCATAGAACCTCGTACTCGTATTATTCTTTTGCGTTCTGGTCTTTGGTTCTGTTTGGTCTCGAGATTGACTCCGCCGTGGGTCAAGTCTTTTTTCTTCTTCGGGTGTTCGACCAGAGACTGGTCCTGGATGCCCGTGGATCAGCCTTGTGGTCACAAGCCTCCAGCAGAAAATTTCCCATTGTCGCTTGTTCCGTTTTGAGCGTCAAACTTTTTCCATTGACGCAAAGGTTCTCTCAATGGCGGAGTTTCAGCCAAACCATTGTTTGTCCACTGGACGCTGGTCTATACACCTGTTTGCAATGACAAAGCTTTCACAGTGAACGCAAAAATGTTTTCACGTCAGCAAAAGAAGTTCTTGGAGTCATCTGACGTCATATTTGAGGATCAGACGTGAAGTTGAGACAAGTTGCGCACGCAGCATCTGTTGCGATGAGCGACGGCGGAATCGGTTTGCAGCTCCACGCTATGAAAATAGAGAAATGCAAATTACTCGGGTGATTGCTGTAATTCGGAATAGGGACGAGCTGGTCCAAGTGCGGGTTCACGCTGCGTGCGTCGCGTCGCATCGCGGCGTGCGCAAGTCAGTGGACATGACGTGAGTCGTCGCCTGGCAACAACGCCTGACATGTTGACCTGCATGTGGACACAACGCACGAGGCATCCACGCAATACGGAGCTTCAGCAAACACGTCCGCTCCTTTTCCGACGTGCCCCAATTGCCAGATCGGTGAACCAGATACAATTTGGTCACTTGTCATTGGTTTTGGGGGTATATTCAGGGCAAATGTGGTGATCTGGGGCAGCAATCTGGCAATTGGGGCACCGGCCACGTAAAAATTGAGCATTGCCGAACCTGTCCAACGAGAGACAGGGTGGACTCTCGATTGAACGCGGACGCGTCCAACAAGAGCTGCGTCGTCGAGACACTTGTGCGATGCACGCCCACTGACGTGTCCCGGGACGCCACGCATGCACGACGCGTTCCAGTGTGAACCCGGCCCAATGCAGCTGCGATGGCGCGGCACGTGCTGCAGCGGCAGATACCACGTCATTTGAATTTCATAATGACAAGACTAACGAGTGCATTATGATTCCTCGCTGCCTATCTAAACACGCATCTCGGGGGTGCTCAGTAAATATCGTTACAACATGCAAAAATGTTGTGGTCAAAGGGCGACGTCTGCTGAATTATTTTCAAGACCCATGGCAGTTCAAGCGCGGATCCAGTTCAATTGAGTCAACCAAGTGACTCCGACTCATTGAGTGGATCTACACGGTTCGCAAAAGACAATGACCGCAGACAATGAAAAATATTGGGGCAAAAATTTTTGTGGGTCGTCAGAGGGCGGATGGTGGGGTGGGGTGGGGGGCGAGTCCCCTGTGCCCGCATAGGCCTGCAGAGCTACCCAATGTAGGTCGTGGTGGTCCTATCTCTCTCTGTCTTTCTCTTTCTCTCTGTCTCTCTCACGCACACACAGACACACACACACACATTTCGAACATTTTGGGAGTTTGCTCTGCCCGAGTCTCTCTCTCTCTCTCTTTCCCTCTCTCTCTCTCTCTCTCTCTCCCTCTCTCTCTCTCTCTCTCTCTCTCTCCCTCTCTCTCTCTCTCCCTCTCTCTCTCTCTCTCCCTCTCTCTCTCTCTCTCTCCCTCTCTCTCTCTCTCTCTCTCTCCCTCTCTCTCTTTCTCTCTCTCTCTCCCTCT
>JAAUXT010005374.1_pt1 | contig 12124 bp, 13 predicted proteins | sample 7278171 | NCBI WGS metagenome assembly JAAUXT01 (sample SAMN14350112, study PRJNA611818) | marine sediment metagenome | isolation source: surface marine sediment (1.8m) | place: French Polynesia: Moorea | collected 2018-08
AAAAAAACAAAAAAGAAAGTAAAAAATCTGAGAAAATGTAATAATCACCTTGTGTGTATACCTTGAACTCAGTGGCTGAATGCCTGGCACTGCCTGGATGCACTGCCTTATATAGTCTCAATATGTGGGGGGGGGAGGGGGGTGGCTGGGGGGGTACAGGGGGGGGGGAGGGGGGGCAGGGGACATTTCATCCACCTTGCCATATACAGCACTACCACATGGTGCTTGCCCTAAAGGGACTTCGCACAATTAACAGCGTTGCAATGCTCACACTTCTGGTACGAACAGACCAAAAGTAAAATAGACGTCCTCTTGTTTCAGTTTGCCTGTGGAGGCAACGTCTACAGGTTATCAGCGCGAATTGCTGGTGGCGACCATCACAGCAAGTTTGGACACGAACAAGCGATCTCGACCCGTTTGAGACCAGACGCATCAAACAGCATCGACTCATGACCCAGCGACAAACACAACGACACAAACCAAAGCGTGACGCATCCGGTTCGCGCTCAACGTACTGCGAGGACGGCGGGGTCGGTGCTGAGGAAGAGATCTACGCACTGCGAGGACGGCGAGGTCGGTGCTGAGGAAGAGATGTACGTACTGCGAGGACGGCGAGGTCGGTGCTGAGGAAGAGATCTACGTACTGCGAGGACGGCGGGGTCGGTGGTGAGGAAGGCCGGCGTCAGCGCGTCGTGAGTCCGAGCTCCGGGGTCAGCGCCGTGTCGCAGCAGCAGCCGCACCATCCCCAGCTGTGGAGATATGCGAGGGAGTCAAGGGGTCCGACCCCAAGAGGCCCAACCCACGGGGTCAGACCCCCAAGGTGACCGACCTCAGGGGCCCGATCCCAGGGGCTCGACCCGGTGGGCACGACCCTCGCGCGGGTGGGGCAGCACCTTGCGTCGCAACTTCAGATCCGTCGTGCCCAGCTCAAACGATTCCATTTATTTTACCAACATGTGAGGCTCGTACATGTGTGACGCGTTGTATAGTCGCAGCGCATTCAGTTCGAAACTGGCCTGACGTCAATTGCAGGGACGCACGCAAGATCTATACGAGTGGAAATACTGTGGGCGATCCCGTGGATCTGGCCCAATTTGGACGGCTCAGACCTCAAATTTCCCAAGTGAGACCAAGAATTTTGTACCAGAGAAGAACGGACCGAAATGGGGGAAGAGGTCCCTCCCCTGCATCTGCCCCTGGGCTGCAGCACGACACAGCGCGTACGTTTGCGCCACAACAGGAAGTGATCGAGCAACGCACCTGGTTGTATCGCGTGGCGTAGTGGAGTCCCGTCCATCCGTCGTGGTCAGCAGCTTCGACGCGACACCGTCCACTGTCGAGCAGCGCAGCCGCCGCGTCCGAGGAGCCGTGCGCGCTCGCGATGTGCAGCTGAGGATGAATCACGAGCGCAGCGCTGGTAAACCTGGGTTCACACCGCAGGCGTCACGCGAGGCTCAGGCTGCGTTTGCACCGGAGGCGTCAGGCAACAAACAGGCGAAGTTCACAGCAGCGGCGTCAAGCACAACTCAAGCTTGGTTCACACCTGCTGCGTCGAGTGCCACTGAGGCCAACTTCAGGCCAGATTCACGTTGCTGGCGTCACGTCTGCTTCGCACTGGGTGCGTCACGCTTCAAGTTGGCACGATTCTTACTCAGGCTGTTTTCACAGCAGATACGAAGCGTGTTGTGTTCATGTGAATGGAGGTGCTGTGCTGGGACAGCTACTCGTACACAGCGCCCACTGACTTGTGCGGAAAAGCAGTGAATGACGCATCCAGTACGAAGCAGGACTCACGATTTTTAAACATCCGGTTAAATCCCAGGTGAACAGAAAACAGCAGACACAGGTGAGGATCAGATGGACAGACTGACTGCGGTGTGCGTCACCTTCATGCGTCACGCTTCAATGCCTCGAGCAGACCGAATGTCAGGTGTGGTGAATACGAGACAACGGCCGTCTCGGGTCATTGAACGACATGTATGTCACAATTTAGTGGTGATGGGGCAAAAATGGACAAAAGTCCCCATCAAGAATCGTCTTGCGCGATTCGACATGTCGAGCTTTGTTAAAAATTTGTTGCATTCCGCCTTTTGTTGGAGTTGGATGGATCCCCAGAATGCGAATTAATTGTGGGCCTTAAATTCCTCCCGGGGTCAGAAGATGTCAATGAGTGAAGGCAGGGGCGGATCCATGAAGCCCAAACTCCTGACACATGAAAATTTGACACGTTAACGTCGACACCTCCCGCGGTAAATCCACTTTTTGACGCATGTTCAAAGCTGATCTTGTATTCAGGTACGAACCCCCCTCACGGCCGAATGGGTCAACATGCACAGCAACAGCATCAGACATGATCGTGGATCCGTCGCAGCAATAGAACCCAACGTGCGCTGATCCGACGCAACAAAAGAAGAGCGCACGAACGTACCAACGTGGTTCCCTCGCTGTTGGCTCGGTTGAGGTCGGCGCCGGCGGAGACGAGGCCTCGCACGTCCCTGAGGAGGCGCTCCCGCGCGGCGTGCCGCGCCTCCCGCAGCCCCTGCGCGCTCACGCCTGCCGCACCGTGCAGAATAAAGCGGGAATCATCCGACTGAAATGCTGCACATTTCCTTGGGTATTTCACGTTTGTTCAGAAATATTTTTCTTCCAATCATCAAAGTTTTTGCGAATTTGTGGTGGGATTACTGACTCCTGCGGATGCTACTTGCTCCAACAGTCGTCCCACCTGTCTGGTATCCTGGGCGCACCATTCTCATTCTGGCTCTGCTGGAAATATATGGAGGTGCGAGACTCACCGCGCGTATCGAGCTGCGCCTGCACGAGGTCCCGCACGTCGGACGCTTCCGGAGCGAAGTCCATTGCGAAGTTCCCGTCCACGTCCAGAATCGTGGCGTCTGCTCCGTTCTGAACAAAACGCGTTGAAGTATTATGAAACACGTGCACGCGTCCCGCAACGTCAACACGCGTAACCCCCATGCAGTTTGGACAGTGCTCCCTCAGACAAGGGACAGTTGGCTGTGTCTGCGGACACTGCAGGAAGCGGACTCACTGCGAGGAGGAGCTGGACGAGCTCCGGGTTGTCGGCGTCGCAGGCGACGTGCAGCGGCGTCCAGCCGTCGGCGTCGCGCGCGTTGACGGCGGCGCCGAAGTGCAGCAGCGTCTCCGCCATGGTGACGTTGTCCTCCAGACAGCACTGCGCAGACAGAAAACGCAGACTGGTCGAGTGGATCGTACTCGCTGGTTCACCAGTCCAGGATCTGGATGAGGTGAATCTGGAACCTGGGAGTGGTGAATCCAGATTTCCATTCCAAGAAATTCGATCTTGAGATGCACAGAACTTTGCAGTGTGGAAGATTCACATTTGGTGAGGCACCTGATCAGGTGCTGGGATTTGGGGATCGGGGACTGAAAGACACCAGTTGAATGTGTTTGGAGTGGAAACACAAAGCGGAATGATTTTTTAGTCTCCTTTTTCCTGAGTTCACCACCTCAGACTGACACGGGTACTTTACCCTGTGGAGCAGGGTCAGCCCAGCGGGGTTGGTTTGGTCCGGATCGGCGCCTCCGTTCAGCAACGACACGGCTGAAAGAGACGCGTAAAGTTCACTTGGGAAGAACGCCATCTTTCTGACAGTGCAAAACGTATGTTGCCGAGGAAGGTGCGTACTCAAGCGAACAGATGTGGATGGAAAATTCGGTCACACAAAGCACCTTCTCTGTCGTCGAACCGCACGATGGCGTCCGTGAGTTTGGGTCCATCCTCGAAGGTCACGTGGGCGTCGCGCTTCCGGTTCCGGTTTCCCGACGGCGTCTTCGACGGCGTTGTTCCGTCATCGACGGCGGCCGCGTCGGGCGTGGCTTCTCTCCCGATCCGCTCATTGTAACGCTTTATCTGCAGGATGTATTCTTTCTTGCACACGTGTGCACAAAACACTGCACAAACGGATCTTGAAAGGTCGACAGTAAAAAGCTTCTTCCGGCTTTGGCTGTTGTGTCACCTCAGTGTTCAACAAACCACTGGCTCTCAATTTCACCTCAATGTTTGTGCAGGGAAGCGAACAGGACTTTTCATGACGCAAGAAACTGACCACTCTTGGATCCAGTTTTGAAGTTTTTGGGAATACTTTTTGCATCTCAATGTCCTCCTTCTTACCGAATGAAATTAGACCCACAAGTTTACTGCCCGTGACCAGAGGCAAAATATCCAGATGCTCGATTCATCGAAGATATCCCGGGAACGACCATCCCTCCTGGATCCGGGTCCCGCGAACAAACCCTGGTCTCTCTGTTGGTCGGGATGGACCCTCAGATCCCTGGTTGACTCGCCGATTAGCCCCCAGGACCTTCCCCTGGTCATCCCCGGGAGCCACCACCAAACGGTCCCCAGACCATTTGCGAGCCAGCCTGCCTGGATCCGCCGCTGGTCGACCTCTCTCCGACCTGTCCATGGTCGGGCCAGGGCCCTTGGTCAACCCTTCCCAGGACCAACCCCTGGTCAAACTCTAGACTCACCCCGGACTCGCCCCTGGTTGACCCCCCGACTCGCCCTGCTCGGCCGCACGCACCTGTTCCTGCCGCAGCTGCTTGAGGAGCCGCTGCCTCTGCTGCGGAGGTAGAGCGCTCAGCACATCCTGACCGATGTCCATCTTCTGCTGAAACAGATCCGCTTTCAGTCACGTATCATTCTGGTATTTCATGTGACACACCACAGTCTGTTTTCTGCTGGAAACGCGGTTTGTTCAATTTATGAGCCTTTATCCACAGGAGAAGGACTGCCAGTGAGTTGTGAGTTAATTTTCAGGTAGAAGTCAGATGACACAACGGGAGTGAACAAGGAAGCAGACAGAGCTCAGAGAGGAAGTCAGATGTTTTTTCACATTCGCTGAATGTGTTCGCAATGAGCAACGGGGGCTTCTTCCAGGAACTGGTTCCCTCGACAGCTGAACCACTTCCTGTTGAGGGAGCGAACAACCGGGAACCAAAAGTCAGTCAGCGAGACAGACACTCGTTCCCCATTGCAGCCTCTGCCTACAAGGCTCGCTTCACACTGTACACGCCGTGTGGGTCGAGGCTCGACGAAGCGTTGACTGCGGGGCAACGCCTGGTGCACAGAGTGTGGCACACGCTTGAATTCTAACTCACATCATAACAGTGTTTGCTGGCCTGTGCATTTTTGAAGTGACAGAAGAAAACAAACCGTACATCAGCGCGATTGCGACGTCTCTGGGGCGTGGATGTGTTTTGATTTCGGCAGCACGTATTGAGGCTACTTCACCTTGTCGCGCTCTTGTTTGGAGATAAAAACAGGGAAGCGAATCTCGGTCTCAACAAGCAGAACACTTCAACGTGTGTCGCATTGTTAAGACAGAAACACACTGTGCACATGGAGATCTGGATCTACTCTCGTTTCTTTGAAACAGTCCACACTGGTGAGAGCTGCACCCACAGGCCGAGTTGTGTTTTGTGAAAGCGGCGGACGGCGAACGACGAACGCTTTGCGAATGGTGTTAAAACATCGCTCTGATCTCAGGATCCGATATCTACGGAAGCGACACGGTGCACCGGTTGTGCTCCGAGCACCTGAACGAGCCCAGAGATAAAAAGCTCTCCACATCACGATCTCAGCTGTTCCAGAAACAGGGCCGAATTTTATCCTGATCAATCATGTGATGTCTGCTGCGAATCAGGATCAACGCGCACCGGATTGGGCTCAGAAATTATGCTCAAGAGGCACCGGACACATCCTCGGTACAAACACCAAAGGCTGACGCATATGCCCCCCACACACACACACATCAATTGTTCTGGAGCGCACCCAAGGGGAAAACCAGAGCAGCTCATCCGTGAATGCTCTTCTCGCGCACGCAATAACACGCACGGACGCCATTTTGTGAAAAAACAAAAACAGGAACTTAAATTTTGTCTTCTCTGTTGATACGCGATGCTTTGTTTTGGTGTGCTTCTGTGTTGTACACACACATACAAAGTTTTGTCACATTTGTTGGACCCGACTTGAAGATGATTTGAAAAAGAAATTAGATTCTTAGAGTAGTTTATTGTTTCATGGAGCATTTTTACACGATAATAACCCGAAACCAGTTTAACTTGAAGCTCTTTAATTGACACATTTACAGAGGGAACTTTTTTCTTCAAAGTATTGCAGTTGGCCCAGGTTCAAGGAAAACTAAACCTTTCGTAAGCGCAGAAAGAAACGAAACACGAGTGCTTTCGTAGCTATCACATATTTGGAGTCATTTTTGATGGAAGAAACCCTCAGATCGCCAGGCCCGGTTCACATCGGATGACGTCACAACGCGTGCGTTCCCACTGCGGTGCTTGACGCGTGATCTTGTCACGCGGTGTGAACGCTGCCTGAGCGGGAGTGCGGATTCCCTGTCGCAACACCTGGTTGGAACGACGTGAGTGACATTCAATTGTATGAACATTTGCAGTTTGTATCATTTCTTTTGACACGGGAACTGTCTGGGAACTGTTTCACACTGTCAGATCTTTCGCAGAGTTTCCCCATGGTCTATAAAACAAGTTTGTATAAAAATACAAAAATATGTTATTCCTAGAACACGACACGAGCGGACCTGTTGTCGTGATGCCCAACGATAGAAGACTCGGACCCCGGGGTTGGGGCGGGGTGGGCGGAGGCACAAGCGTTAACTGGAATGTCTGGATGAGAACCCATTATGTTTGCTGCAGGATATCAGGATATGCCGAGGAACATCACGTCTGAGACGCGTGCGGGGAAAAACAACAGGGTTATCAAGCAAGGCCCCGCAGTGTGCGAGTCGCCCCGCACGCCCCGCCCCGCCCCGCCCCGTCGTTTGCCCATCCTCCCGTTTGCTCTGGCGGGGGGGGGGAGGGGAGCGGGAGCGACGGAGCGCTTGCTTGAGCTCCCTGTTGTGTGTCAGCACAGCGAGTTCGTACGTGACATGCGTACTCCAACTTTCAGCTATACGCTGCAAACATTCGAAATATATTTGCAAAGAAAAACGAAAATACGGAATGGTCCTTCTCAGTCAGTACACAGTCGAACAAAAACAAAATACGCGCAGGCGATACTAAACATGAAGAAGTCACGAAACAACTGCACAGACAACTATACAAATCAAGAAATAAAATTACGAACAAGAAGAAAATCAAAACGTACGAAACGCATTCGCAGCAACGTGCACAACTTCAAATCATTCCGAACTCAGAAACGGAAGCCAAGTTTCTCTCAAAGTGCCGCAACAAGGAGCTGCGAAAATCTGTCATGTCCATCACGCTTTACAAACATGTCAAGAGAAGCACACGTGGATCTGCGGCAGACGCACTGATCTTCACGAAGGGATTTTCTTTTTCACAAATTTGTCATCAGTCCATTCGCAAAATTCGCACAGAAAACATCTTGAGTTGCGTCCCAGCACAGATCACCCAGTGAACGCAGCGTCGGATGACTTGTCCAGAGACGCAGCGCACGGCGCGTCCAGTTGTGTGTTGCAGGCGTCCGTCGGTCCGGATCGGTTGTCCTCTCCTGCGCAGATTGTTATTCTTGATGCAAATTTACACGGTGTCATTAGCACAGTCGGTTACTGGGGTTCGTTCTGTTCTAAGCATTCCACGATCCGTTGGTTCTTGAGCATTGCGCGTTTTCTCCGCCGTGCTCCTGCAAAATGAAGTCGTTCTGTATAAACTGCAGATTCCCGGGACCGAGTTCAACAAGGTTCCAGGAACAAAGTACTCCACAGAGCGTGCTGTCAAGCCAGACCCCAAGGGGCTCAACCAAACCACGTCGCTCGGGCCCGTTCTCCACTGCGAAGGGACCTTCCACACAATCTTGCGTCCTCCCTTGAGTAGTCTTTCCGACAAGAGGAACCCCAGAGAAACCCGAGGCACTGACCTTGGTGTGCGGTCTCACGACAGGGCGACCTGTCTCTCCAGCTCCTCTTGCGTGTCGAAGATCTGCACATGGAAGGGACTTCCGGGTACGTGCTCGCCTGACCACTTCACGTGCACAATGTAGTCTCCAACCTGCGCAAACAAAACACATTTGGAGATCGCTGCGGCCACGAGTCTTGAGAGCGACAGCTTGTGTGTGTGTGTGTGTGTGTGTGTGTGTGTGTGTGTGTGTGTTTGTGTGTGTGTGTGTGTGCATGATGTTTGCGTGTCGGTGTCCGTCTGTCTCATGTTCATGTTCTCTGCAGCGAAGATCAATGTCAATGACAGGAATTGCAGCAGGTGCAGAAGAAGGGGCGTCACCTCTGTTGGGTCGTATCTGCACAGAATCGTCCTGTCCTTCTGCGACTCTCGCTGCATCTCAACGCGGAAGGCTCCTGCAAAGCAACCCAGGGATACAACTGATCAATCTGCATAGAGCTCGACAGAGACGTGAACGTAAATATTTTGTGCTGCTAAATTATTTTCGGAACGTACACATCTGTCAAACACCACAAACCCCTTCCTTTCTTTTTTTCATTTTCCGCATTCTTGGCGGCGTGCCTGTTGTCAGGCGCAATGCGCAAGCGCAGCACACCGCACTGAACGCGCGCGCGTGCGCAGACGCACCTTTAGGTCCCCGGATGCGGACGGTGAGCTGTCCGGCGCCGGCGCCGCGCGTCTCGACGATGAAGCGGCTCTGGAACGTCGCGAGGATGCCGTGCTCGATGCCGGGCCCAGAGACGCGCACCTTGGACGCGTCCGGCGCGCCGGAGACCTTCAGGATGAACGGGCTGCCTGTGTGTCGAAGACAGATAAGGGTAAATTTCCATCCCATAGTTCCCAACAAGAAGTGCTGTTGGCCAGCTCACATTAACTTCTAATTATTCCAAGGGCATTTTATTCCAAGGGCATGTTAGCCGACAGACTGACGTATTTTGCACGATTGGCCTTCGGACCCGCCGGGGGTCGCCTGACTTCCGGTGTAACTTCCGGCGGCAGTGGCGCCCTCACCTGGGACGTGCTCGCCGCCGTACTTGATCTGCAGCGTGTGGCGCCCGGCCTCCTGCGGCTTCACGTTGAGCGTGAACGTGCCGTCGCGGTGGTCGTAGAGCTCGCAGTACGCCACCTTGTGGGGCCCCATGCAATGCGCCGTCAACTCGCCTGAAATCCAGCGGCAGAGTTCGAGTGTGGTGCCAGAACGCCCATGCTACGTGCATTTTTGTGAAAATATACGCAGATCCAACGCAATCTGATCCACACTTTGTTTTGCTAACAAAGTTGTGACAAGGGGTCTCAGGCCACAGACTCAAGGACCCAGAGAAAGAACGTGGAACCCGATGTCGTACCTGGGCCGGCCCTCCTCGTATCGATGACGGATTTGATTTCCTTGCCCATGATGCCCATCTTGAGCCCCTCTCCGGTGCACACCACCTTGGACGCGTCGCTCGACGCCACCACGTTCACCTTGAACGGGGACCCGCGCACCTGGCGGTCCGCCCAGATGATGTTCAGCAGATAGGCGCCTGCAAACGGGAACCAGTTCAACATGCGCCAAAGTTGATTGAAGTCCACCAGCAACGGTTCTCGTGGATGGTTTTCAATCTGTTGTTCCCCAGACAGATTTTAAGCGCAGGTTTATGGTGTCAACCAAACCATTTCATTTGCAGCGCTTATGTTGAGACTCAAAGAATTGATTGTCTTGATACGGGGTCGTCAACGCTAGGCCTTTTCTTACCCGCGGCCGTCGGGACGTAGGTGCAGCGATACTTGTTCCCGCCGAGGCTCTGCACGAAGACGTCGATGTCCGACTTGACGCCGGTCAGCTTCACGTCGGGCTGACCCGGCCCCGCCTCCGTCCCGTCAATCACGAACTCGGCCTCCTGATTGACGCGCGCCTCCTGCAGGCCCCGCCCCGTCAACACCACCTTGTCGTGCGCCGCCGCCGGCGCGCCGCCGCCGCGCGCCATTCCGATGAACGGCGTCCGCGGAAGAGGCACGTCCGCCCACCAGATGGAGAGGTAGTGCTCGCCTGGCGGAGGGGAGAAACGCATTTGCTAATTCAAGGGTTTTGTTTGATGCTGGTCTGCTCAGAGTACCTTTCCTCTTTGGCCCATGGAAATGCAAGCCAATTCAAATGTGCAGGAAGCTGCTGGTTTTGAAAAAGAGAGAAAGTTACGGAGTCGCCATCTGTTTCAGAAATGCGTTGCCGTGGAGACGACGGGTTGAGGCGAGACTCACCAGGGACGCGCGGCATGAAGCTGAGCAGGTAGCGTCCGTTGCCACGGTGATCGATCTCGACGGGCACGGTTCCGGCCGGACCGCGACACTCCGCCGTCAGCTGACCGGGACCTGCCGCGCATGCGCGAGAAAAAGGACACGTGATTGTTGCAGAAAGTTCGTCAGATACGTGGTTGACCAAAGTTGAGATTCAGGGCGCACGCACAAACGCTAGCACCCTCCCCTCCCACACATGAACGCACGAACAAGCGCACGCACCTGCGTCTATGCAGTCGAGTTCGATGCGCTTGATCTGGTTGACCTCGAGCACCATGTGATTGTTGGAGTCGATGATGTTGCGCCAGCCCTCGACGGCGCGCACCTTGCCCGCGTGCACCACCTTCGGGTGGAACGGACAGCCTGCGGAGAAAACACGATCATGAGAGTCACCAGGAAGGCCTCGGGTCCCTGCACAGGAGGCCGCAGCGCCTGTTCACGTTTTCCTATTGAACAAGACGGAAGCTGCCGCATGAGTTGATTCCAGTTCTAGTTTCTACCTGTCACAGGGGTAAACAACCACTTTGACCACTTCCGCCTTGCGTTTCGCACGGTGCACAGGTGACTCACCTGGGATTTCGCGTCCGTTCCACAGGATGTGGACGTTGTAGATTCCGACCTCGACGGGGATGTAGGAGACGATGTACCTGCCGCTCTGGTGGTCCACCTCGGTCATCACCTGAACACACGGAGAGGACACGGTCAGGGCGGCTTCAGTGTGTGTTTACATGGTGATCCGTCACCTAGAGGTGGTGCTGACCACCACGCGGTTTGTGCACTGTATGCAGCGATGGGCGGTGTCTACAACTACACAACCGACCACGAGTTGCGACACTCCACTCACAGTCAACGGCAGGAGCCAAGCCCTGTAGGATTGAGTCAACGCAGCGTCCACGCGCACAGGGAGCTGCACAGTGCACGGCGCGCCCCGTGCACAACAGGCGGCCCACTCCCTCCCTTCCCGCGGAGTCCTGCTCACCTTGGCGACGCTGTTGGGCCCCTCGACGTTGACCTTGAGGTCGCCCCGACGACCCTGCGTGTCGACGAAGAACGTGGACGTCTTGTCCTCCTCACCCTTGAGCAGCCCGTCACCAAACGCGTTCGCAGAGCCCGAGTCGCCGATCGTCTGCGTCAGAGGGCATCCTGGAGGAAGACAGGGAGCGCTGTGAGGCACGGCGGAACACACAGAGGGCGCCGTTCTGCAGCTCTGTGGGCGGCGCTGTGAGACAGCAGGACGATGGGGCGTCATTTGTGTGCGCCAAAGTTTCCAGCGTTTGAATCAGAAATATTTATGAAACAGACTGTATTTGTGAAGAGTCAAATTTGAAAAGGTTTGTGTGAATTGTTGAGAAAGGACCTCAATTTTAAAGGCGAGTGGTTGTGTGAAGTAGAATGACGTTCTCGAGACGATGAGGTGACAAAACACAGAACTGCACAATGACAACACGAACGTGAGTCTGTTCGGTGATTGAATGATGCTGGGTGAGAAAAGAATACGCGCGCGCAACTCAAAAAAAGTAACTCTTTCCGATTCATGCGTGCCACATAACAAAACAACGTGAACAAAATGCAATGCATGGTGACGCATGCACAGACTTTTCCGCATTGACACTTTGAAGATTGTCAAAACTGAAAAAATGTTCCGAACCCCACGGATTTCAAGATGCAAGGACAAGAAAAAAAGCTGTGGTTTTGTTCACAACCCGTCTGTTGGCAGAGACACTCTTTGAGTGCCAGCGGATCCTGAGGAGCCAGAGACTTCATCCCACACCAACAGATCCCCAACGTCATTTCTCCGCCCCGTACAACTTCTGGGCGGGGGGGGGGGGGGGGGGGGGGGGGGGGGGGGGGGGGGGGGGGGGGGGGGGGGGGGGGGGGGGGGGGGGGGGGGGGGGGGGGGGGGGGGGGGGGGGGGGGG
>JAAUXT010094506.1_pt1 | contig 12124 bp, 9 predicted proteins | sample 7278171 | NCBI WGS metagenome assembly JAAUXT01 (sample SAMN14350112, study PRJNA611818) | marine sediment metagenome | isolation source: surface marine sediment (1.8m) | place: French Polynesia: Moorea | collected 2018-08
CAAAGCCTGGCAGCCACATTGGTGGTCATACCGTGGGCGGCGTAGGTCCAGCGCCCCCCGGTGTAGCTGTCAAACTTGGAAGCCCCCACCAGGGCGCTTCCTGACGAGACCCCCATGTTGATCATCACCGGTTCGCGTTCCAGCTTTGATTCCTCATTGATAATCTGTGTTTTCTGCCTGATCATCGTCGCCGCCTGAACGGCTTCCAGGGCGTGGCGGGCCGGATCGTCGGCCATGAAGAGAACCATCAGGCCGTCGCCGGCGGGCTCCACGACATCACCGTTGTTCTGGTAAATGGCATCCATGAATACGGAGAAATAGCGTCGGGTCAAGGTATTGACTTCGGTGGCCCCCAGCTGCTCCGTAATGCGCACATAGCCCTCGATATCGAGGAACAGGATGGAGATGTCGCGCTTGTCGGCTTTCTGGATCTCTCCCTCGGACGATTTCTCCATCAGGCGCATGACGGCCGTGGGCACAAATTTACATAAGTTGGATTTGATGCTTTCCAGAATCTCGACCTTGCGCAGGGAAGCTTTTAATTCGCGCAAAGCCTGTTCCAACTGCACGTTCTTGGCTTCCAGGTCCTGATTGAGATTTTTGATCTCCTCGACCGAACGGGCATTCTTGAGGGCGATGCTCAAGTTGTTGACCAGGGTGCTGATGAGTTCCCGGTCGTTGTCGTTGTATCGCGCATCGGTGAGTTTGGGCCCCAGGCCCAATGCACCGGCAACACGGTTGTCGATGCTGAACGGAAATATGATGGCCAGCGGAACGCAATCCGGATCGAGAATAGCGCCATCCGATGATTCGCGGCCGTTGGTTGGTCCGCGATCATGGGCGAAAACCTGCTGCAAACAGGATCTCAAGCCCACGATGGTCTCCGACGGGAGCCCCACGGCGGAGATTTGCGCCGCCTCCGGACGACCGTCGCCGAGATACATGATCACGCCCTTGGCAACGCCGAAATTACCCATGACCATCAGGAGGAAATTGCGGATGATGTCGGCCGAGTCCGTGCTGCTAAAAAGGTCCTTGCTGACATCGTAAAGGGTTTTCAAATTGAATATGCGCCGGTCGAGTTCCAGCTGCACCTTCGGGGATTGCACCAACGGGTGCTTCGACTCACCGGTATTCGGCCGATCCTTTGATTTCGATGGACTCATGAAAAGGTAGCGAAGCGGATAAGGTTCATAAAGTGAATGCGGACTTCTTCACGGGTACTAACCAGTCGATCGAGAAGATGTTGCGCCAGGTTGGCCATCACGGCATGGCCGAATTCCGGGTCGGACCTAAATAGTGACTGTAGATCTTCGCTGGCAATTTTCATCAGGCGGCTCGGTTCATTGCAGCGGGCGGACAGGGTATAGACGTACGGCTCTAAGAGAGCGCCAATCCCGACGCAGTCGCCACCTGGCCGGATCAGCGCTACCGGCACTTCGATATCGGGTTCCACCGGCATCACCAACTCGATTGCGCCCTCTTGTACCAGATAGATATTCTGAGCCTTATCGGCCTTTTGAAACAGCCATTGACCGCCGTCCAGGTTTTGCGGAATGCAAATGGCATCGATGGCATTCATCTTCTCGGCCGGCAGGCCGTGAAAAAGATAGCACGAGGCCATTGTCATGATTCAGCTCCTGAATTTGGTTAACTTGGGCGCTAAGGATAGCGACGCAGATGGGGCCGAGCGCCTGCGCAGCCCGATCCGGGGGCAAGGATCGGTTCAGATCGAAGCAGCTCCGTCCAGCCTCTGCACGGCAGCTTCGGGAGAATCGTAGATTTCGGCGAACTTGGTGATGCCGACCATTTTAAAGATTTTTTTGAAATGTCCTGATATGCCGGCGATGGCGACGTGCTGGCCGTTGCGTTGGGTCTGGGACAGAATCTGGATCAGGACAGCAATGCCGCCACTGTTGATATAGGCCTCCTTTTCGATATTGAGCACTATTTGGACCGCTCCCTGCGCATGGACCTGCTGATAAGCTTCCTCCAGCGAAGACTCTGAAAAAGCCGTGATATCCCCTTTGATATCTAAGACCGTAACGGTTCCTCGACTTTCAATTTGAATTTGATTAGCGTCTTGCTGCATGGCAGGTATTCGCTTTCTAATCCATTAGCTTTCAGTCGGACGCCTGTCGGCAGTGGCCACGGGTTTCAATCGGTAAATACCTTTGCCAGCCCCGGCCTTCGTAAACGAAGTGTCTCAATCGTCGCTGTTGCGCAAAAACCCTACTTTAAGTTGATCAACATTTCAACAACGTGACCGCCCTCGGGCAGGATTCTAAATTCCACCCGATCGGCCAGGTTGCGAATAAGAAAGACGCCGAATCCGACAGGCTTATCCAGCCTGGCGATAATTCGGTCAATGTCGGGATCTTTGACTTCATCCTTGAAACCGTAGCCTTCGTCCGTCACCTTGACGTTTAGAATATTGGCCGTCACTTGCAGCATGACGGTGACACGTGCACCCGTCCGTCCGCAATTTCCGTGCTGCATGGCATTGATTGCCGCCTCGGCCACGATCGTCTTAAGGTCCTCGATGCGCTCTTCCGGCAGGCCGTGCATTTTGGCGAATGAAGCCGAGCTGGCCATTGCCACCCGCTCGTAACCAATCGTGTTGGGTAAAACGACCTTTACCCTGTTGTTGGCAAGTAAGGTCTGCATGCGGTTGAAATGTCTGATACTCTAAGATTGAAAATTAAACTTCATACCATTTTATGAACATTGTTCATTTTATTAATGAAAAAGGAATGTTATGTCAAGATCTAATTGATCTTTTTTAGGCTGAACCGTATTGTTTCGCTAAAGACTAAAATGATTGTCTTCGCTGCCCGGGATCTTTTTTCGTCGCGGTTATCGGCAGAAGAAAAAAATACGGCTGATTGAATAACCAGCCGTATCGGTTTGAATGATGGTGGGCGGAACAGGGCTTGAACCTGTGACCCTCGGCTTGTAAGGCCGATGCTCTCCCAACTGAGCTACCCGCCCCAGGCGACAGGAGGTCTAACCAGAGCCTGTCTCAAAAATAATCTAAGTGCCCCTGGCGGCGTTACCCGCGTTGCGGGATTCAGCATCGATTTTTTGATCCGTCGGTGCATCGTGAGTCGGCTCTTGGCAGAACCGTAGGGTCCCTGCCCTACGAACCTGCATACATACTATTTGTATGCTCCGCTTTCTCGCCGCCTCACGCCTTGCCAGGAACCCTGATCTTAATTTTGAGATACGCTCTACTTTAAAGCCTCTGGCGTGTCAAGCGCGCTATCCCCGGAATCACGGCGTAGGCCTCGGCTTGCGCGGGGGGGGCGCGCCGGGATCAGTTCAGGGAAGCCGTGGGTTTACCTTCGGCCTTGTCTTCGACCATGGCGAGCGGCATGTCCACTTCCTTGAACAAGCGCTCCCCCGCTTCCACGATAAGCGCATGGGTAAGCACCTCGTCCATGTGCTCCACCGTCACGATTTCCAGATCGCGGGCGATGGATTTGGGGATATCCTTCAAGTCCTTCTCGTTTTCCTTGGGTATCAGGATCTTTTTGATCCTTCCCCGGTGGGCCGCGATGACCTTTTCCTTCAGCCCCCCGATGGGCAGCACCCGTCCGCGCAGCGTGATTTCACCGGTCATGGCGATGTCGCGGTGAACCGCGCGTTTGGTCAGCGCCGACACGATCGACGTGCACATGGCGATCCCGGCCGAGGGCCCGTCCTTGGGGATGGCCCCCTCGGGAATGTGAATGTGCAGATCGATCTGCTTGTAGAACTTCTCGTCGATCAGCAGGTTGGCGGCCCGCGAACGCACGTAGCTCACCGCGGCCTGGGCCGACTCCTTCATCACCTCGCCCAGCTTGCCGGTGACGGTGACGTTGCCCTTGCCCGGCATGGTCAGCGTTTCGACGATCAGCAATTCCCCGCCCACCTGGGTCCAGGCCAGACCGGTGACCATGCCGACCTGATCCTTGTCTTCGATCTGATCCTGTTTGAAGCGCTCGGGGCCCAGGTATTTGGCGATGGACTGGGCCGTGACCCGGTATTTGCCGTTGCCTTGGTCCTTGACCACCTGCTTGGCGATTTTCCGGCAGATGGAGGCGATTTCGCGTTCCAGGTTGCGCACGCCGGCCTCGCGGGTGTAGCGCCGGATGATGGTCAGGATGGCGTTTTTGGAAAAACCGATATCCCGGTCCTTGAGCCCGTTGGCTTCGATCTGCTTGGCCACCAGGAAGTTCTTGGCAATATTGTATTTCTCGTATTCCGTATAGCCCGGCAGCCGTATGATCTCCATGCGGTCCTGAAGCGGCAGGGGGATGTCCGGCAGGGTATTGGCCGTGGTGATGAACAGAATGTCCGACAGGTCGTAGTCCACGTCCAGGTAGTGGTCGTTGAAGGTGGAGTTCTGTTCGGGATCCAGGACTTCGAGCAGGGCCGCCGAGGGATCGCCCCGGAAGTCCATACTCATCTTGTCGACTTCGTCCAGACAGAAGACCGGGTTGTTGACGCCCACCTTTTTAAGCGACTGGATGATCTTTCCGGGCAGCGCGCCGATGTAGGTGCGGCGGTGTCCGCGGATTTCGGCTTCGTCGCGCACCCCGCCCAGTGAGAGACGCACGTATTTGCGACCGGTGGCCCGCGCCACGGACTTGGCCAGCGAGGTCTTGCCCACGCCGGGAGGCCCCACCAGGCAGAGGATCGGTCCGCGAACCTTCTGGGTCAGCGTCTGGACCGCCAGGTATTCGATGATCCGTTCCTTGGGTTTCTCGAGCCCGTAGTGGTCTTCGTCCAGGATGACTTCGGCGGCCTCCAGGTCCTGGTTGATTTCGCTTTGCTCGAACCAGGGCAGGTTGATCAGCCAGTCGATGTAGTTGCGCACCACAGTGGCCTCGGCCGACATGGGCGTCATCATCTTGAGCTTGCGAAACTCCGCCTGGACCTTCTCGGTGGCCTCCTCGGACATCTTCTTCTCGCTGATGCGTTTTCGAGCTCTTCCAATTCTTCGCTGGGGTCGTCCTCAGCCCCCATTTCCTTCTTGATCGCCCGCATCTGCTCGTTGAGGTAGTACTGGCGCTGGGTCTTTTCCATCTGGTCCTTGACCCGCCCCTTGATGCGCTGGTCCATACGGGCCACTTCGATCTCCATGCGGATCAGGCTTACCAATTGGGCCACCCGGTCCGCCGGCGAGACCGTTTCCAGCAGGCGCTGTTTGTCTTCGACCTTAAATGAGAAGTGGGCCGCCACCGTATCCGCCAGTTTGGAGGGCTCGCTGATTTCGGTGACGCTTTCGAGCAGCTCTTTGGATATGCTTTTGTTGATTTTGGCATATTCCTCGAAATTCTCGATCACCGACCGGCACAGCGCCTGGGCTTCGACCTCACCGATGGATGTCACCGGCAACGGGTCGAGGGCCACCTTGAAAAAATCCTCCTCCTCCAGAAACTGGATCACCTTGGCCCGTGCCTCCCCCTCGACCAGGGCCTTGACGGTGCCGTCGGGTAGTTTGAGCAATTGCAGGACCTTGCCGATGGTTCCCACCCGGTTGATATCGCTTTCCTCCGGGCTGTCGACCCCGGCCTTGATCTGGGTGGCCAGGAAAACCCGCTTGTTCTTGCCCATGGCATCCGAAAGGGCGTTCACGGATTTGGTGCGGCCCACGAAAAGCGGCGCCACCATGTGAGGAAAAACGACGATATCCCTCAGGGGCAGAAGCGGCAGCTGGGTGTGGGTGGATTCAAGATCATCTTTGAAAATTTTAGGAATATTTACCATGAAGCATCTCTCTTTTATTGGTTTGTGCGCAAGCCGTCAGCGTCAGTGCCGGTGGTCTTACGGACGTTATCGTCCTGAGGTTCATGACCGCGACGGCACGCGACCCGGTCACTGTCGTAAAATAGTTTGAATCGCCTTCCATTTCAAGGGGCGCCCTCCTGGAAACGATTATCGTTCTCAAGGGCGAATGCATGCGCGCCAAGGGCGGCATTTTCGGACCGGGGAGACGGGGCGGGCGGCGTGAAACCGGGGCAGGGGTCGCTGGGTCCACAAAAATCGACCCGTGGCCGGCGTGTCCCCACGCCGGCCACGGGCATCTGAACGTCGGTAATTTCTGCGTCAGGCCTGCTTTTTGTTTTTGGTCTGGTCGAACAGCAGAATCGGGGCCTCCTTTTTGAGCACCACGTCCTCGCTGACCACGCATTCCTTGACATTATCCACCGAGGGCAGCTCGTACATGATGTCCAGCAGCGCGCTTTCCATGATGGCCCGCAGCCCCCGCGCGCCACTTTTACGCTTGATCGACTCCTGGGCGATGGCGCTAAGGGCGCTGTCCGTGAACCGCAGGTTGGCACCTTCGATCTCGAAAAGCTGGCGGTACTGTTTGACCAGGGCATTCTTGGGTTCGGTCAGGATCCGCACCAGGGACTCCTCGTTCAGCTCGCCCAGGGTGGCGATGACGGGCAGGCGCCCCAGAAACTCGGGGATCAGGCCAAACTTGATCAGGTCTTCGGGCTGAACGTCCAGCAGCATCTCGCCCACGCTCTTTTCGCTGGACTTGACGATTTCGGCACCAAAACCCATCACTTTGGAGCCCTGCCGGCGTTGGATGATTTTCTCGAGCCCGGTGAAGGTACCGCCGCATATAAAAAGGATGTTGGAGGTGTCCACCTTGACGAAATCCTGCTGGGGGTGTTTGCGCCCGCCCTTGGGCGGCACGCTCGCGGTGGTGCCCTCGATGATCTTCAGAAGGGCCTGCTGAACGCCTTCGCCCGACACGTCGCGGGTAATGGACGGGTTGTCGCCCTTGCTGGCAATCTTGTCGATTTCGTCGATGTAGACGATACCTTTTTTGGCCCGCTCGACGTCGTAGTCGGCGTTCTGCAACAGCGCCAGAATGATGTTCTCGACATCCTCGCCCACGTAGCCAGCTTCGGTCAGGCTGGTGGCGTCGGCGATGGTGAAGGGCACGTTCAGAAAGCGCGCCAGGGTCTGGGCCAGCAGGGTCTTCCCGCAACCGGTCGGACCGATCAGGAGAATGTTGCTCTTCTGAATCTCGATGTCGCCGTTCTTGAAGCTCGAATTGAGGCGTTTGTAGTGGTTGTAGACCGCCACGGCCAGAATCCGCTTGGCCGCCTCCTGCTCGATGACATATTCATCCAGTTGGGACTTGATTTCCTTGGGCACCAGGAGGTTTTCGAGCGCATCCGTCTCTTTTTCGCTCTCCTCCTCGATGATCTCGCTGCAGAGCTGGATACACTCGTCGCAAATATAGACCGCCGGGCCGGCGATCAGCTTGTTGACCTCTTTTTGGCTCTTTCCGCAAAACGAGCAGAACAAGTTGTCGTTGTCATCTTTTTTATTCGTCATTTTCGCTCTCCGCGGCATCCCCGCCGTTGCCGAGGTCGTCCCGGCTCGTAATCACGTGGTCGACGATACCATATGCTTGCGCTTCCGTTCCGGACATGAAGTAATCGCGGTCGGTATCCTTCTGGACCTGCTCGATGGGTTTGCCGGAATGCGTGGCCAGGATCTGGTTGAGATCCTCCTTCATCCGCAGCATCTCTTTGGCGTGGATTTCCACATCCGACGCCTGCCCCTGAAAGCCGCCCATGGGTTGATGGATCATGATCCGCGCGTTGGGCAGCGAGTAGCGCTTGCCTGCGGTGCCGGCTGTGAGCAGGATGGCCCCCATGCTGGCGGCCTGCCCGATGCAAACCGTGGCGATGTCTGGTTTAACATACTGCATCGTATCATACACGGCAAGGCCGGAGGTCACGATCCCGCCGGGGGAATTGATATAAAAATTGATATCCTTTTCAGGGTCTTCCGACTCCAGGAAAAGCAGCTGGGCGATGATCAGGTTGGCCACCTCGTCGTTCATCGCCGATCCCAGAAAAATGATGCGGTCTTTGAGGAGCCGGGAATAGATGTCGTAAGCCCGCTCGCCCCGACTGCTCTGTTCGATCACCATGGGTATCAGTGCCACGATTGCATCTCCTTCGCGTATTGAATTCGATTATCCGCCTGAAAAGCTCACCCTGTCAAGGAGGATCGCACATCCGTTGCGGGGCGTTGAAGCCGCTCCATCCTATCGGTCCGGTCTGTGGGCGTGAAAAATATTAAAGCCGGGCTATTTCGCCGGCGTCTCCTCCACCGGTTTTTCCAGCTCCGGCTCGACTTCCTCGATTTCGCTTTTTTCAATAATAAGGTTAATCGCCTGTTTTTCAAGCAAGGTGTGCTTGAAGATGTCCACCCGGTCGGGGTGCTGGGCATAAAACTGCTTGATCATGTCCACGGGCTGATTGAAGCTGGCGGCCATGTCCGCATAGCCCTGTTCAAGGTCCTCGTCGGAAAGCTCCAGGCCCTCCTGTTCGATGATCTTGCCCAGCATCAGGTGGCGGCGCACCTGCTTGACCGCCGTATCCCGGTATTTTTCCTCCAGCGCTTCCTTGGTCAGGCCGAGCTCCTCCATCGAGGTGTTGTGATACGAGAAACTCTGCTGGGCCTCGGCCACGATACCTTCGAGCTCGTGGGCCACCATGGTCTCGGGCACCTCGAAGCTCTGCTGCTCGAGGAGGGCGGTGAAAACCTGTTCCTGGAGTTCCTGCTCCTGGCGCTTGGCGTAGCCCTTGCTCAGGTTGTTTTCGATCTGCTGGCGCAATTCGTCCAGGGTTTCGAACTGGCCCAGGCGCTTGGCCATGGCGTCGTCGATCTCGGGCAGCTGCTCCTGGCGGATTTCCTTGAGGGTCACGTCGAAGGTGATCTCGAGTCCGGCGAGCTTGTCGTTGAAATAGTCCTCGGGAAAGGCCACGTTGAAGGTCTTGTCATCACCGGGCTTCATGCCGGTCACCTGGTCGTCGAAATCCTTGTGGATCAGACCGTCACCGATTTTCATCGCAAAATCAATCGTTTTCTGGGTTTCCGTAAACGGCTGGTCATCCTTTAAACCCTCATAGTCGATGACGGCATAGTCGCCCGCGGCCACGGCCCGCTCCTCCTCGATGGGCACCATCTTGGCCAGATTTTTGCGCAGCATCTGCATCTGGGCCTCGAGTTCATCCTCCGTGGGGCTGTAGAGTGTCTTTTTGAGCTTGAAGCCGTCAATGGTGAGGGCCTCCAGCTCGGGTCTGACCTCGACAACGGCGTCGAACGCATAGGGTGCATCGGCATCGAGTTCGGGCGGATCGATTTCAGGCATGCCCACCACGTTCAATTCGGAATCCTTGAGGACCTCCAGAAACGCCTCCTGGATCAGACGCGAGGACACATCGGCACGCACTTCCTTGCCGTACATACGTTCCAGAACGTTGCGGGGGGTTTTGCCCGGGCGGAAGCCCTTGACCTTGGCGTTTTTCTTTAATTCCCTGAAAGCATTATCCAGCTCCTTGGCGACATCCGCCTGGGGGATTTCGATGCTCAGTTTTTTCTTGACCGCACTCTGCGCTTCGACCTTGAAATTCATTCGATTTCCTTTCACAAAGGGCATATCCGCAAAGCCCACCCCTGCAGACACGCCCCGGTAATTTTGACCCTAATATATGGAGTGCCCGGAGAGGTGTCCCTCCAGGCACTCAATGATCTTAAAAGGTGGTGCGAGAGGGGAGACTTGAACTCCCACTCTGTTTCCAGAGCTGGATCCTAAGTCCAGTGCGTCTACCAATTCCGCCACTCTCGCACATTCAGCAAGGCGTAGAGATAAATGGGAAAATTAATATGTTCCTAAATGCGTGTCAAGCAATTAAAAGACCATCGACGCAGGTCCGCAAAGGAGGCCCATACCGTCAATTGGGATCGCAATACGCAAGGATCAAGTGGGAGAGATCGTCGGATATGTTGTAATACGCAAAAAAAACAGGCTATATATAAGGACAGGTCGCCGCAATCCATTCAGGTCGACCCCATATCCCGAATCCAGGACCATTCCGAATCCAGGACCTCAAGGGGGCCACGATGAGCATGACACGCGTTGGGATGATCCGCAGCAAACGTTTTCTGCGTCTGGTGGCCGCCAGCATCCTGATGCTGGCCTGCGCAGGGCCCCTGTCCGGGATCTCCGCCGATCCGGGCGCCTGCATCCAACTGCGGGGCCAGAAAATCCGGTGGATCGTTCCCAATGCCGCCGGGGGGGGCTATGACACCTATTCCCGGTTGATCGAGCCCTATCTGGAAAAGGCGTTGGGGGCGGAAGTGGCGGTGGAAAATATTCCCGGCGCGGGGGGGATGGTGGGCGCCAAAAGCATCAAAGACGCTCAAGCGAACGGGCTGACCATCGGCATTCTGGACGGGTCCGGAATGCTGATCGCCGCTTTATCCGGAGAGCCGAACGCCCCGGATCTGGGCGCGGATTTTACCATCCTCAAACGTATCGCCCGCAGCCGCCAGGTTTGGGCCACCAGCGCCGATTCCCCGCTTGGAACGATTTCCGACGTACTGGCCGCAGCCGAAAAACGACCCATCGTTTTCGGAACGCTCAATGTGGCCAGTCTCAGTTTCTACAATATCGCCGTGAGCTCACACATTTTAGGGCTCGATCCTGAAATCGTCACCGGCTACCGGGGCAGTCGCGCCGGGGTTCTGGCGGTTCAGCGGGGCGAAATCGATATCATTTGCTACAGCTTCGAGTCGATTTTACGCCACATTGAAAGCGGCGCCATCAGGCCTCTGCTGCAAGTCAGCGAGGAACCCATCGCGGCGCACCCGAGCCTGCAGGATATTCCTCTCCTCGGCGGGGCCAACGGTTTGGCCGCGCGACGCGCCGTGGCACTGGGCCGTGATGGTCAACGGGTGCAATCGGATGTCGGCACCCTGGCGGCCATCATCGGTGTGGGCCGCCTGATCGTGGCCCCCAAGGGACTCACCCCATCGGTGGCCGGTTGCCTGGAACGGGCGCTTGACGAGGCCCTCTCCGATCCGGGTCTGATGGACGCCGCTAAAAAAGCGAAGCGTTCCTTCGACATCGGCAGCTCCCGCGCCGTCGAGACGGATCTCGACCGCGTCTCCCGGAACGTGCACCGCTTCGGCCCGTTACTTCAGAATGCGATCCACAAGGTCCGGAATTGACAAATGTTCGAGTCGATCGTTCCCGCGGCCTGGGACGGTTTGTGCGTGGTTTTTTCCTGGCCCAACATTCTCTACCCCATCGCCGGGACCTTGTTGGCGATGCTCTTCTCGGTCATCCCCGGGCTGACCGGCGCAACCCTGATGGCGCTGGCGATTCCTTTCACGTTCCACTGGGATCTGGTGCCCGTGTTGCTGCTGTTCGGCGCCTTCGTCGGGGGGGCGACCTTCATGGGATCGATCACGGCCATTTTGTTCAACATCCCCGGTCGAAACTCCAATGCCGCCACCCTGCTCGATGGCTACCCCATGGCTCAGAAGGGCGAGGCCAAAACAGCGATCGGCTGCTCCGCCGCCGCTTCCGCCCTGGGATCGAGCTTCGGCGTCCTGGTGCTCATCCTCCTGATCCCCGTGGTTCGCGACGTCATTCTGGCGTTTGGACCGGCCGAAATCCTGATGATGACCGTCTGGGGATTTACGACCCTTTCCATTCTATCCCGGGGCAATGTCATCAAGAGCCTGGCGGTTGCCGGACTCGGCCTTTTGCTTTCCTTTATCGGACACGATCCGCGCACGGCGGAGCTGCGGTATACCTTCAACAGCTTGTACCTAAGGGACGGATTGAACCTGGTGCCGCTGTTTCTGGGATTTTTCGCCCTGGCCGAAGTGTTCAACCTGATGATGTCCGGACGGGCGACGATCTCCGGCAAGACCCGGGTGGAGCAGTTGCCCGGCAAGGTCTGGACGGGCGTGCGGGCCTGTTACCGGCATGCCGGTCTGTTCCTGCGCAGTGCAACGATCGGCACGGTGGTGGGCGCCATACCGGGCATCGGGGCCACCGTGGCGAGCTTCGTGGCCTACGCGCATGCCCGACAAAGCGCCGGCGCCGATGGGGATAACTTCGGCAAGGGCGATATCCGCGGTGTCCTGGCCCCTGAAGCCGCCAACGACGCCAAAGACGGCGGCGCACTGCTGCCGACCCTGGCCTTCGGTATTCCCGGCAGCGTCGGTACGGCGATGCTGCTGGTGGTCTTGAATCTTCACGGCGTCGCACCCGGCAGGGAAATGCTCGGGGAGAATTTAAATGTCG